>Ga0257121_1000441_pt1 | contig 35271 bp, 34 predicted proteins | sample SI106_100metaG_FD_190180 | JGI IMG/M metagenome (GOLD analysis project Ga0257121, IMG submission 190180) | Marine microbial communities from Saanich Inlet, British Columbia, Canada - SI106_100 | ecosystem: Environmental > Aquatic > Marine > Inlet | place: Canada: British Columbia | collected...
AGGAGGCAGAAGATGAATATAAAAAATCTGAAAAAGGATTAAGGTACCAGCTGATTGAGTCGAAAATTATTGATCAAAATGATATAAAAATTGATTTGGAACAAATTAAAAACTTTTCAAAAGAGTTGATTAAAATTCAAATGAAACAGTATGGCCAAAATAATCCTGACGAAAAAGAACTTGATTCTATTTCTCAAAGAATTTTATCTAATAAGGATGAGGTTAAAAAGATTTCAGATCAGTTATTAAGCAAGAAATTAATTGAAATATTTAAGTCAAATCTTAAATTCAAAAACAATAAAATTTCTTATGAGAAATTTATTGAAATGGCTTATAACAAAAATTAATTAACTTTATTTATAATAAGATAAGAACTCTAACTATGGATTACTCAAAAGAATTTAAAGAATATTCTATTAAACATCATGGAATCAACTCTCTATATTATGATAAGTTAGTGAGTAGCATGACCCCTTACATTATTGAGGAAAGACAGCTAAATGTAGCTCAAATGGACGTTTTTTCCAGATTAATGATGGATAGAATTATTTTTTTAGGTACAGGGATTAATGATTCAATAGCTAATATTATTCAAGCACAATTGCTTTTTTTAGAGAGTACCGACAAAGATAAAGACATACAAATTTATATTAATTCTCCAGGGGGTTCTGTTTATGCAGGCTTAGGAATTTATGATACTATGCAATTCATTAACCCAGAAGTTGCTACCATTTGCACTGGTATTGCAGCTTCGATGGCAGCTGTTTTATTATGTGCTGGTCAAAAAGGAAAAAGATCTGGTTTAACTCATTCTAGAGTAATGATACATCAACCTTTAGGGGGAGCTCAAGGGCAAGCTTCAGATATTGAAATAACAGCTAGAGAAATAGGAAAGTTAAAAAAGGAATTATATGAAATTATTTCTGTTCATTCTGGTCAAAAATATGATAAAGTACATAGTGATAGTGACAGGGATTACTGGATGAAGTCTCAAGAGGCTAAAAAGTATGGAATGATTGATGAAGTATTAAAGAAAAAATAAAAATTCATGAATAATAAAAAATTTTATTTTTCAGTAACTTTTATTTTTCTATTTATTTATTTAATTGGATAATATGTCTGATAAAAATTTAATCTGTTCTTTTTGTGGATTAAGTAAGACACAAACTAATTTGCTTGTTGCTGGACAAGAGGCTCATATTTGTGATAGTTGTATTGAGCAAGCTTATGGTATTATTATTGAAGAATCTAAAAGAGGAGAAGATACCCTAAAAAATGAAGAATTTAAGATTTCTAAGCCTAAAGAAATTAAAGGTTTTTTAGATGAATATGTTATTGGTCAAGACCAGACTAAAAAGGTTTTGTCTGTTGCAGTATACAATCATTATAAAAGATTAAACCAAAAACAATCAAAAAATGATATTGAAATAGATAAAAGCAATATTCTTATTGTTGGTCAGACTGGTACTGGGAAAACCTTGTTAGCAAAAACCATAGCTAAAATGCTTGATGTTCCATTAGCAATTGTTGATGCGACAGTTCTTACTGAAGCAGGATATGTTGGGGAGGATGTAGAAACAATATTAACAAGACTTTTACAAGCGTCAGATTATGATCAAGATAAAGCAGAGAGAGGTATAGTTTTTATTGATGAGATTGATAAAATAGCTAGAAAAAGTGATAATCCATCAATTACAAGAGATGTTTCAGGTGAAGGTGTGCAGCAAGCACTATTGAAGCTATTAGAAGGAGCTATAGTTAACGTTCCTCCTAAAGGAGGAAGAAAGCATCCTGATCAAAAATTCATAGAATTGGATACTCAAAACATATTGTTTATAGCAGGAGGTGCTTTTGATGGAATAGAAAGAATTATTTCAAAGAGGTTAAATATGCAAGTTGTAGGATATAAAAATCCTACAGATAAAAATACAAATTATGATAATTTACTAACCTATATATCCCCTAAAGATCTTAAAGACTTTGGCCTTATACCTGAAATTTTAGGCAGATTACCAGTCCTGTCATATATGAACAATCTTGATAAGAAAGCGCTGAGATCAATATTGACTGAACCAAAAAATGCTATAATTAAACAATTTGAAAAGCTTTTTGAAATGGATGATATTAAAATTTCATTTACAGATGAAGGACTTAATTATATAGTAGAAAAAGCTTTAGAATATAAGCTAGGAGCAAGAGGTTTAAGATCAATATGTGAAATAGTTTTAAATGATGCCATGTTTGAATTGCCAAGTTCAAAAAGAAAAAAATTAACTATTGACCAAAATTATATTTTAAATAAATTATCTGATTCAAGTTTGAATATTTTGAAGGCCGCTTCTTAATTTAATTTTAATAATTCTTCAATTAATCCTCTGTTGTTACAAAGTCTAGGCACCTTGTTTTGTCCGCCTAATTTCTTTTTGTTTTTAAGCCAAGTATAAAATAATTTTTTTTTGGCTACTTTAATTTTAAGTTCGGACATTGTAATATTTTTAAATCTTTTTGATTTGTAATCTGAATTTGTTTTTTTAAGATTATCATCTAAATCAGTTGTAAATTGTATTAAATCTTTTGGAGGGTCATTAAATTCTATTAACCATTCATGATGTCCTGAGTTTCCATTATCCATAAAAAATGGAGCAGCAGTATAATCCACAATAGATGATTTATGAGATATTAGCGTTTGTTCTAGGGCTTTCTCAGCATTTTCAATTATTAGTTCTTCTCCAAATGCATTTATAAAGTTTTTAAGACGTCCTGTTATTTGAATTCTAAAAGGAAATACAGAAGTAAATCTAATTGTATCACCTATTACATATCTCCAAAGACCAGAATTGGTAGATATTATAATCACATAGTTTATTTTTTTTCTGACTTGTGAAAGGTTTATTATTTTTTGATTTAGTTTGCCATAATTTTTGGCTTCAATAAATTCATAATAAATACCATAGTCAAGCATAAGTAAAAGTTCATTAGAATCATTACTATCTTGAATTGCAAAAAACCCTTCAGAAGCATTATACGTCTCATAAAATTTAACATCTTTATTCAGTATTTTTTTAAACTCATTACGATAAGGATTGAAATTAACCCCTCCATGGAAATATACTTCAAGATTTTCCCAAATCTGATCAATATTTGTTTTATTACTTTTAAGTAATACATTATTTAATAGGTTTAACATCCAGGATGGGACACCTGCTAAACTCGTTACATCTTCATTTAAAGTATTTTTTATTATTGCTTCAATTTTTTCATCCCACTTATCCATAAGTGAAATTTCATTGTTTGGAGTACTAATCATCTCTGCCCAAATTGGCAAATTATCAATTAAAATAGCTGACAAATCTCCAAAATAATTATTGTTATTTTCATATAGTTTTTTACTTCCTCCAAGTCTTAGTGATTTTCCGGAAAATAAATTAGAGTTAACATTATTATTAATATAAAGACATAGAACATCTTTACCTGCTTTAAAATGACAATCTTCAAGACATTCATTACTCACAGGAATGAATTTACTAACTGAGTTAGTAGTACCACTTGATTGAGCATACCATTTTATTGGATTGTGCCAAAAAATATTTTGCTCTCCCTTTATGGATCGTTCAATTAATTTAAAAAAATCTTCATAATTGCTTAAAGGCACTCGATTTGAAAATGTTTCATAATTTTTAATTGATTTAAAATCATGTTTATGTCCAAATTCTGTATTTTTTGCACTATTTATTAATGTTGTTAAAACTTCGTCTTGAACTTCTAAAGGATATTTCATAAACAACTCAATTTGGTGAATTCTTTTTTTTAGAAACCAAGTCATTACAGTATTTAGAAAAGAAAAAGGCATTTTTATAGTATATTTATTTGAATAAAAATAATTTATTTTTTTTAATATGTTCCAAGATGTTTTGATTAAAATGAAAGTAGAAAATAATGAACAAGTTGATTATTTTCTTGATTTCAAGAATGATTTTATTCACATGAATCAATTAATTGGAAAAAAAATAATTTTAAAATTTAAAGGTTACGAATGTTTAAACTGCCAATCTAATATAGAGATTTATCGACAGGGATATTGTAAGAAATGCTTTTTTGAAATACCTAGTACTGCTCAATGGGTAATGAAACCAGAGTTAAGTAAAGCTCATTTAAATATAGAAGAAAGAGATTTAGAATATGAAAAATCAGTTCAATTAAAACCGCATATTGTTTATTTAGCTTTTTCTAGTGAAATAAAAGTTGGTGTAACAAGAAAAACTCAAGTTCCATATAGATGGATTGATCAAGGAGCTATTAAAGCTATACAAATAGCAGAATTACCAAATCGTTATTTGGCTGGGATTAGTGAAGTTGAACTAAAAAAACATTACTCTGACAAAACTAATTGGAGAGAAATGCTTAAGGTAAATAATACTCAAATAGACTTGGAAAGCGAAAGAATAAATTCATTAAAATCACTTCCAAATGAAGTTTTAAGTTTTTGCAACGATCAATCCTTTAAAACATTTAACATAAGTTACCCTGTTCAAAAACATCCTATAAAGCCTAAAAGTTTAAATATTATTAAAGAGAATAGTTTTTCTGGCGAATTAGTGGGTATTAAAGGTCAATATCTAATTTTTAGTGACGATACTGTTTTTAATGTAAGATCTAATGAAGGAATTGTTGTGAGTATTGAATTAGGTTAAAGTGTAATTTCCTCTCCAATTTTTAAATTAAATTTTCTCCTAAATAAATGAACGAATAGATATAAAAGAGGGGTGTCTAAAAGAGCAATAATTATTTTAAAAATAATCCCTGATATTACAAGACCCCAAAAACTTTCCCATTTTAGCACATTAAATAAACATAGTAAAGATATTACAGTTGTTGTATCAATAATTTGAGAGCTAAAAGTTGAAAAATTATTTCTTAGCCATAACATTTTTCCTTTTGTTAAGTTTTTCCAAAAGTGATAAATTTTAATATCAATAAACTGGGCAAATAAGTATGCTAACATAGAAGCTAATACAGCCAGTCCTGATAAAGAAAAGACCTTGGAAAAAGTTTCATTATCAATTGGTGAAGAAGTTAATGCAGGGACACTGTTAGATATAAAAATAATTAATAATGAAAAAAATGAAGCGAAAATACCAGCTATTACAACTTGGTTAGCTTTTTTTTGGCCATAAATTTCTGAAATTAAGTCTGTCACTAAAAATGTTATTGGATAAGGAAGAATTCCTACAGAAAGCTCAAACAATTGAATTCCACCTATAGATAAATTAAAAGGGTACCAGTAAAAAAATTTTTGAAAAATTAGATTTGAAACTACTAAGGAAGTTATAAATAAAGCGGACAGGTATAAATATATTTTATTAGCTAAAATTTTTTTTGATTCAGACATTTTTATTTCTAATTATTTAAAAATAGTACATTAATAAAGATAAGATATTATAAATTCTTTTTTTTAATTTGGCTTAATGAAGACGAATAAAGTTTTACTATCAATTGGAAGTAATTTAGGTGATAGAAAAAAAAATATACAAACTGCTTTAAACTTAATTGATCAAAAAATTGGAGATGTTATCTCAATTTCAAAAGTATACCAAACTCCAGCTTTAGGTTTTATTGGAAATGATTTTTATAATTGTTGCATAGCTATTAGTACAAAACTAAATCCTTTAGAAGTTTTAAATAGAATATTGATAATTGAAAAAGAAGGAGGAAGATTAAGAAACAATACCAAAAAATATAAATCAAGAACAATAGATATAGATATATTATTTTATGAAAATAAAATAATAAATTCTTTAGAGCTTAAGATTCCCCATCCCCATCTTCAAGAAAGGGCATTTGTAATTCTTCCACTATTAGATATAGCTAGAAGCAAAATTCATCCAATATTAAAAATTACTATAGCGGAATTAAAAGATGATTTGAAAGATTTAAATTCAATTCATCAGCTAGATTATGTTTTAAAAATGCCAATTTTAAATACGATGGAATTGTTCAACAATATCGTAATTGAAGGTAATATAGGAATTGGTAAAACAACTTTATCAAAAAAACTTTCAAAAGATTTAAATAAGAATTTAATATTAGAAGGTTTTAAAGAAAATCCATTTTTAGATAAATTTTATCAAGATCCAAATAGATATGCTTTAAACTTAGAACTTACTTTTCTAATAGATAGATGTAGGCAGTTAAATGATTATAAAAATCAAATGGATTTATTTAAATCAGGAGTAGTTTTCGATTATGATATATTTAAATCATTAATTTTTGCTGGAGTTACTTTGTCAGAAATTGATTTTAATTTATTTAGAAGCATTTTTTATTCTATGACTAAGGACTTATTCAAATCTAATTTGGTTATATATTTATTACAAACAACAGACAAATTACTTATAAATATTAATAAGAGAGGAAGGAATTATGAAAAAGATATTAATAAAGATTACTTAGATAAAATAGGTAATGCTTATTTAAAATATTTAAATAACAGACCTGAATTAAATGTAGTGTTTGTTGATGTTTCAGACTTAGACTTTATTGAAAAAGATGAAGATTATCTAAAATTATTATTTAGAATTAAACAAAAATTAAGATAGAGCCTTAAAGAATTCCCAAATTAATATTCCAGAACAAATAGATACGTTTAAAGAATGTTTAGTTCCATATTGAGGGACTTCAATCACATCATCTGACAAATTAATAGCATTTTGCGAAACCCCTTTTACTTCATTTCCAAAAATCAAAGCGTGTTTGCTATTACTAGGAATGGTTAAATCTCTAAGTTTTTTAGACTTATCAGCTTGTTCAATGCTCCATATAAAAATATTTTCTTTTTTAAGATTTACTATAAGTTCTTCAATATTTTTTGAATATTCCCAATCTACGCTTTCTGTAGATCCTAAAGCTGTTTTATGGATGTCTTTATTTGGGGGACATGCTGTAATTCCACATAAATAAATTTTTTCTATTAAAAATGCATCTGAAGTTCTAAAAACAGATCCAATGTTGTTCAAGCTTCTAATATCATCTAAAATTATTATTAATGGTGTTTTAGAAAATTTTTTTAAATTCATCTATTTCAATTCGTTCGAGTTCGCTATTTTTTAATTTTCTCATTTAGATTTGAATACGTATAATTAAGATTTCACAAAGTAATAGATTAAATTTCTAAATAATAGTAAATTAGCTTTTAATCAACTATAAATTGAAAAAAGAAATAAAAAAAGTGACTCCGTTAATGAGGCAGTATAATAAAATCAAGGAAAAATATCCTGATGCATTATTACTGTTTAGAGTAGGAGATTTTTATGAGACTTTTCATAAAGATGCTGTTAAAACATCTAAAATATTAGGAATTGTATTAACTAAAAGAGGAGCTGGGAGCAATAGCGAAACTAAGCTAGCAGGGTTTCCACATCATTCACTTAATACCTATTTGCATAAACTTGTCAAAGCAGGTGAAAGAGTAGCTATTTGTGATCAATTAGAAGATCCTAAAACAACCAAGTCTATTGTCAAAAGAGGAGTTACTGAACTTGTAACACCTGGTGTAGCTTTAAATGATGGTATTTTGGAAAAAAAATCAAATAATTTTCTTGCCTCAATATTTAACATTAAAAATAAGTATGGTATTTCTTTTTTAGACATTTCAACTGGGGAACTATTAATTTCAGATGGAGAGTTAGACTATATTAAGAATTTAATTCAAAGTTTTGACCCTAAGGAACTCTTAATCCCTAAGAAAATTAAAAAGGAATTCAATTTAATTTTTGGAAGTTATAATTCTATTTTTTATTTAGATGATTGGGTTTACAATAAAGATTTTGCATTAGAAAAGATAAAAAATCAATTTAAAGTCACTAGTCTTAAAGGTTTCGGAATTAAAGAAGATAATTTAGGAATTATATCATGTGGTTCGATACTTCATTATTTAGAAGAGACTCAACATTCTAAACTGTCTCATATTACAAATGTTCATTTGATTATTGATAAGCATCATGTGTGGATGGATCATTTTACCATGTCTAATTTAGAATTATTAAATAGTAATTCAAGAGACGGAGTTTCTTTATTAGATATTATAGATTATACATCTACTCCGATGGGTGGAAGAATGCTTAAAAGATGGATTATTCATCCAACTATAAATATTAAAGAATTAGAATTCAGACATGGAGTGGTTGATTTTTTTGTTAAATCAAATGATTGTTTAAATGAAATAACATTTAAGTTAAAATCATTTAGTGATTTAGAAAGAATAATGGCAAAAGTAGCTACTTCTAAAATTTCACCAAGAGAATTAGTTCAACTTAAATTTACTTTAAATAGTATCAGTCCAATTAAAAAAATACTTAAATCAAAGTCAAATAAATTTATTCAAAAAATCGAAAATTCATTAGATGATTGTGATTCTCTAATTAGTTTATTGGACAGAAGATTAGACGAAGATGCTCCAGTAAGTATTTCTAAAGGAAGTGTAATAAAAAGCGGTTTTAATAGTGATCTTGATGAATTAAGAAATTTGTCAAAATCTGGAAAAACTCATTTAGACGAAATTCTAGAAAAAGAAAAAGAATTAACAGGAATAAGTTCTTTGAAAATTAGTTTTAATAATGTGTTTGGATATTACTTAGAAGTTAGAAATATCCATAAAGATAAGGTTCCTGAACAATGGATTAGAAAGCAAACTCTAGTAAATGCCGAAAGATATATAACAGAAGAATTGAAGGAATATGAATCTAAAATTTTGAGTGCAGAAGAAAGTATTCTAAAACTAGAAAATCAAATATTTGATGAACTAATCCAAATGGTTATTCCTTTTATTCCTTTAATTAAGACAAATTCAAATTGGATAGCAATTGTAGATTGTTTGTGCGGTTTTGCTGATTTAGCATTAAAAATGAATTATTCAATGCCATCAATTAATAATTCAAATGATTTAAAAATAATTGAAGGGAGACACCCGGTAATAGAATCTCAATTAACACTCGAAAACCCATACATTCCAAATGATATTTTATTAAACAATATTAAAGATCAAATTTTAATAATAACGGGGCCAAATATGTCTGGTAAATCGGCTATTCTTAGGCAAACTGCATTAATTGTGTTATTGGCTCAAATAGGAAGTTTTGTTCCAGCAAAACATGTAGAAATGGGAATAGTAGACAAAATTTTCACTAGAGTTGGTGCTAGTGATAATATTTCTATTGGAGAGTCGACTTTTATGGTTGAAATGAATGAAGCCGCATCTATCGTTAACAATATTTCTAGTAAAAGTTTGATTTTATTGGATGAAATTGGAAGAGGGACTAGTACTTATGATGGCATTTCCATAGCTTGGGCTATTACAGAATTTTTACATGATCATCCTTTTAAACCTAAAACTTTATTTGCTACTCATTATCACGAACTTAATATGATGGCAGATTCATTTGAAAGAATTAATAATGCAAATGTATCAGTAAAAGAAACGGGAGATAATGTTATTTTTCTAAGAAAATTAGTTGAAGGCGGGAGTGCCCATAGCTTTGGAATTCATGTAGCTAGAATGGCAGGTATGCCTAAACAGCTTATTTCTTCAGCAAAAAAAATATTAAATAAATTAGAAAAATCTCACCAGTTTAATAAAAACAATAAAACAAACGAAGACCTAGATCTTCAATTAAGTTTTTTTAATCTAGATAATCCTAAGTTGGAAGAGTTAAAAGAAGATATTTTGTCTTTAGATATTGATGAATTAACCCCAGTTGAAGCCCTTATTAAATTAAATGAAATTAAAAGAATTTTAAATTCTTAATTATTACTGTTTATTTAAGGGAATTTAATTTATTTTTTTTTAATTTTTTGTTTTACATTTGCAAACCAATTTGCGAAAGTAGCTCAGGGGTAGAGCATCACCTTGCCAAGGTGGAGGTCGCGGGTTCAAATCCCGTCTTTCGCTCTAAGAAAAGTTAAGCTCGAGTGGTGGAATTGGTAGACACGTTGGACTTAAAATCCAATGAACAGTAATGTTCGTGCGGGTTCAAGTCCCGCCTCGAGTACGAGAACCCTTGTTAATCATCTGATTTTCAAGGGTTTTTTGATTTTAAAAACTAGATTTTGCCAACCATTTGCCAACCGTTTTTTTAAAGTGCTGTTTTTTAATTAGAGAAAAAAGCCGGCCAGCACTACTAAAAACCCAAAAAATCTCAATAATAATTTTTAATTGGTACTACCCTACTCAAATAATATCGGTTTTCTTTTGACGGGAGGTGTTCGTATAAGTATGTATAATAGTGAGGTTCTGGGTGTCTGAATTAAAAGAAGAAGATATGCCTATGGTTTAAGTTCCTGCAAAAGGAGTGTTAAATACGCCAACAGCTAATTCAACCCATATCAAAAGGAAAATCAATATTATAAAAAATATTATAGCAATTCTTTTGTTAAAATATTTTATGTTAAGCAAAGTTAAATTAATCGCTATTCCCAAAACCAAAAGTAAAGAACCCATTAGCAAAAAATCAAAAACCCCCCATTCAACTACATTAGTAAGTAAAATACCAAGCAATGGAATAATTAAAAGAGCTAATGGATATAATGCTTTTTTTGAAATACTTAAATTCATTTTTTCTTATTTAGCAATATTATTGAAATTAAGCCAAAACCTAAGCTTCCAAGCGTTCTGGATAGAAACTCTAACTGACTCATCGGTTCTCCTTGATAACCAAAAGTATACAAGAAATTTAGTATAGCTATTATAAGTACAACAACTAAAATTAGTTTTTTCATATTCTTAAATATACTAATTATCTAAACCTTATTAATCTACTCCCTTGAAAGATTACTGTGTGTTTAACCTACTTAATTGAAGTTGATGATTTAAAAGTAAAACCAAAAAAATCTCAAAAATCCTTTTTTCTACATTTTCTGTAAATGTTGAGTACTGGCAAAACTACCCAAAGGGACAAAGCGCCAATAGATATAAATAATCCTAAACCAGTTCCAAAAAATTTCTTAAAAACAGCACCAGTATATCCCAATAGGGCTGAAATATCTAATTTTAATAAAATTAAAATACGAGATAAATCAATGGGATTAAACATTGTTGCTCCTATAGAAAAAGAATCTAAAGGATATGATTGAAATGCAATAAGCGACATTAAAAATAAACCATCATAAATAACTGCCATAAACAACCACAGCAAAATAGAATAACTAAACCCTTTTATTTTATTCTCATTATACAAAGCGATATTAAATGCAAGTGCTGTGAATATTAGGGTTAGGAATGTTCCAGTGACAAGTAACAATACAAAATCCCATATTTCATTAGATTGAAACAATCCATAAAGCACAAACGGAATTCCTAACCCTATAATTAGGCTCATACAAAGAGACAAGGCTACACCTAGATACTGACCTATAAAAATAGAAGATCGCTTAATGGGTTGTGCTAACAGTAGCTCTGTAAATTCCTTAGAATTATAGTAATACATCACACCAAAGAGGGTGCCTATAAGCGGTACTAATATGATAATCACATTCATTAAAGTGATTACAGCTTTAGAGAGATCGTTGTTCAAAAAGAGCAATACAGCTCCTAGCAATAAATAAAACAATAAGTAGACATAACTCCATCTACTACGTATTAAGTCAAAAAATATATATTTTAATATTTTAAACATCTTCTTGTGTTAAAAGGTTAGCAATTGCGTGTTCAAAATTAGATTCATCAGTTTGTGTCTTAAGCGCCTCAATATTTCCTTTGAAGTATACTTTACCTTCAAGCAAAAACACAATCTCGTCTGCCATCTCTTCTACAAAACTCATAATATGAGAAGTAATCAAAATAATTTTACCCTTAGCTTTTTCCTCTTTTATAAGCTCTTTTAAATGAATTAGTGCTATGGGATCAAGACCAGTTGTAGGTTCATCTAGAATAATAATGGGGCTATCAAACATAAGTGTGAGTACAAGGTTTACCTTCTGTTTTGTTCCACCAGAGAGGTTACTCAATTTTTTTGACAGGAATGGTTCGAGCTTAAATAACGCAATCAATCTTTTATCTTCTCCAGGCCTATTACGTAAATCCTTTATCATTGATATCAATTCTTTTACAGTAAGATTTGCTGGAAAGTTTGCTATTTGAGGTAAGTAATCTATCTGATCTCTATATCTCCAATCTTTCCTAATAGATGTTCCCCCTACAGATAAATCACCTTTATCTGGAACTACCATTCCTAACAGTGCTTTTATTAGTGTCGTTTTACCTGAACCATTGGGCCCTATAATGGCAAATATTCCTTTATCCAAGAACTCTAAATCTACACCTTTAAGCACCTGATTCTTTCCAAATTTTTTATGTAATTGCTCAATCTTTATCATTGTACCTTTTTATTTGTGGTGTCATATCTAGTAAATTATCTGGCGTAAACACTGGTAACACCTTTTCTGAGAAATCAATAATATCGATAAACAGACTTCGCATTAAAATGATAGTTTCTGGCGTCTTGTTAACGATATAAGAAAATAGTTTTACCGGTCTATATGGAACATCCCCTATACCATCTTTATCAAGATCATATCCTGTGTAACTACTCCAGTAATTATGCTGAAATACATTGTCATTAATCTTACTATGATAGGACACATCGAATGAGTTGTATAAAAAATTATTCTTTTCAAACGTATTAGTATAGCAAGCCCCTAGTACTTTAATCGCGTATCCATTACTTATAAAATCATTACCAGAATACACCACTCTATTAGATCCTTCTATGTTTATGGCAACTGTATTTTCTTCAAATACATTGTCTTTTATTTCAGCATCGTTAATTTCTTTCAAAAGCAACCCAAAAGCTGCTGTACCCCAGTTTTTCTTAAAAGTGTTATTGAGCATTTTAATCCGCTTTGAAAACATTACAGCAACACCTGCTCCGTTGTTTTCAAAGGTGTTATTTGTATACAGATCGTCGTTGGAAAACATAAAATGTAAACCATAGCGCAGATTTTCTGTACTTATATTATCGTTTATAATGATATTATCTGAAAACTCCAAGTAGATCCCATCGCGCACCTTTTGTACGATATTTTGTTCTACCACAATATTTTTTGAATACCATAACTGAATACCGTTTCCAGAATTATATTCATCTTGAGCGTCACCTATTACTTTATTATGGTAAATCTTACCATTATTTGATTTTTCAATATAAATACCAAAGAAGAGTTTCTCTAGTACCACATTTTGTATCAAGAAATTTTCACTTCTTACCACACGTATTGCTGCGTGATCACTAGTATAACTTGTTCCTACATTAATAATGAATAAACCATCTATAGTTACATTATCTGAGACTACACGTATGATCTCACCTTGATCTTCACCATCGATTACCGGAAAATTTTTGCCTTTAATCGTAAGTGGTTTATCTACTACAATATTATACTCCTTATATGTTCCTTTTTTCACCAAAATGGTATCACCCGCTACCGCATTAGTGATAGCCTCTTTAAGCGAGTTTATCTTGCAATCACTGCATACAACAATAGTTTGTGCAAATAGTTGCAAGCCCCAAAACAGAGGTAGTACAAAGAGAAGTTTTTTGAGTAACCTGATCATAAGAATTATAAAATACTATATTTTACACCTGCATTAGTGGTTAACGTTTCGTTCATAAAAATACCGTTGTATTTCTGATATAAATGTAATTTTATTTCAATGCCAAGTGAAAGTTTGTTGTTAACCAATCCATTAAAACCAATATAACTTCTTAAGATTTCCCCTCCATAATTATTTGTTGATGCGGTAGTTACATCAAATATACCTGAACCTAATTGCATCGCGTATGGGAAGTTTATAACCAATTATTTAGATAAATGTGTTGCTTGTTTTACCTTTTCTTTAGGTGTATTTTTAACTCTTCCCAGTTATATAAATTCCCTCCCTTTTCAGATTGTACTTTCTCAGCACTTACTCTAGTTTTAAAAGCTGTAAGGTTAGCTCCCATTGGGCTTGGTAATTTTTCGCTTATTAGAAAAACAGCTTCTTCTACAGCTATAAATTCCGTAGGTACCTCGTAATAATTAGTAAGCAAATTACTTACTGGAAGCTCTTTATTATCATTTATATAATTCAGCATACATTCTGTTGCATCAAACTTGAAAACTTTTCCTTTATCTGTAATTAATTCAGAACCGTGTATTTTTTCTACGATGGTCATCTTACAAAAATGGCAACCGTCGTTTCCATAATCTATAGTTTGTGGTCCTGTGGCACAACTGTTTATTAAAAACATTGCTAATACCATTAGAGAGGTTTTAAATAGTGTTCTCATTAGTCTTCATTTTTGAACGTTTGCCAATATAAAAGGCAACGAGCGTTAATAACATTCCTACGCCCATTAAATAACCACCTAATCGCGGATAAGAATAAGCATCGAAATTGAGCATTTTTTGATGTCCGAACAATGGCGGTTTATAACTCATAGGTGTGCCATCTGGGTTTTGTAATTTCATTATGGCTTTAGGATCTAGGTTAGTTCCATAATCAATCATCCAAGCATTAAAATCATACATTCCTAATATGCCTAATATAGTCATTAAAACCAACCAACCTAAAAACCAGCGATAACTTACTTTCCCAAAATAACCCAGTATTCCAATAAGAAATCCCAACGCTGCCATCCCGCCTATGACTATTGGGAAAACACTAAATTCCCACATTTCTTCAGGTTTTGGTAAGGTTTTCATTCCAATATAGTGATTGAGCCCATCGATATTTTGAATATCAAACTCATTCATTCCTTGTATATCATCTATATAGATATTCATACCTAATGGTTCAGGATATTGTGGTGCACCTAATTTAATATTCCATAATGGGAATTTGAATAACCCCATTAACAATATGGCACCAAGTATCATAAGAAGACTTGCCTTTTTCATTTCTATAAATTTATTACGATTTCGCGAAAGCGTAATTATAATACCAGTATTTTATAAGCAGGTAGCACTACATTGCGCTACCTGCCATAAAAACCAACCAATGATTAGTCTCCACCTAGAGACCAACTCAATTCTATGTTCGATTTTGCAGGTGAAACTCTAACATACCCCTGCATTTCTTGGTGAAGTGCAGAGCAAAAATCTGTACAATAGAATGGCCAAACACCTACTTGTTTAGGTTCCCAAAGAGAAGACTTAGTTTGCCCAGGCATTATAAGTAACTCTGAAGAGTTTTGTCCTATCATTGCAAATCCGTGTGGTACATCAAAATCTTGCTCGTGGTTTGTAATGTGGAAATATACTTTGTCTCCCACTTTTACACCTTCTATATTATCCGGTGTGAAGTGACTACGTATGGTTGACATATAAATATGTACTTCGTTTCCTTTACGCTCTACTCTAGCCTGATCTGGACTAGTTACTGCATATGGATGCTTATTTTCATCTAGTCTGTAGATTTTCTTAGCTTTTGGCGCTAATAATTCAGTAGGAATACCAGCAGCATAATGTGGCTCTCCGTGTGTAGGAAAATCAGATAACAGTTCCATTTTCTCGCCAGAGATATCATATAGCTGTGCTGAATGTTCCGTTTCTGGACCCACAGGCAGATACCTGTCCTTTGTAATTTTATTTAATGCCACCAAATATTTACCGAAAGGTTTTCTTGAATTACCACCTGGAATCATTAAGTGACCTACAGAGTAATAGGTAGGTTTTCTATCAATAACTTCCCAAGTACCTAATTTCCATTTTACCACTTCTGATGTAATAAAGAATGTGGTATATGCATTCCCTTTACCGTCAAACTCTGTATGAAGTGGTCCTAAGCCACTACTTTTCACTGTTCCTGCGAGTACATCTTCAAATTTTAAAATTGGAATACCATACGCTTCACCATCAAACTTTTCACCCTCAATAGCAGCAATCATATTATCAAAAGAGTGAACTGTTAAGTCGGCAGATAGCTTACCATTACCAATAATGTAATTTCCTGTTGGATCTACATCACAGCCGTGAGGTGATTTAGGTGTAGGTAAAAAGAATACAGCTCCGGGTACATCAAGTGGATTTACCGTAAGTACTTCTTTTTTCATAGTACTTGTAGCTGTATGTGTAGACTCATCATACACATTATGCGCATATTTTGCTGGCACTTTAGTGCCACCTCCATTGTTAACATACTCTTCAACTTTTTTCCAGTTTATTGCGGCAATAAAATCCTTGTCGTTTTGAGAAGCGAATACTTCCTGTAATGAATTAGCTTCTTCTGTATTATATGTTGTAAAAAAGAACCAACCGTGAGATTTTCCACGTCCTGGGTGAGAAAGATCATAATTAAACCCAGGCATTATGATTTGGAATTTAATATCCATATGCCCGTGTTCAGGATCTACGCTTATAAAAGATAATGCACCTTGAAAATTCCCTTTATACTCATTGATAGGCATATCACGTTGTGGAATAGGTACCGAAAAACGTGTTCCTGCCACTACATATTCAGAATTCTCGGTAAGGAAAGAAGAACTGTGATTACCAGCACTATTAGGCACCTCAATAATTTCTTCTGTTTCAAAAGTGGTTAAACTAATTCTCGCAATACGAGGTGTATTATTACCATTAATAAAAAGCCATCGTCCATCCAGTTCTCCATTAGTTAGAGAGATTTCTGGATGGTGAGAATCATCCCAAGGCACAAAACCGTGAGAAGTCTCTAGCATTGGCTTTGTTTCTTCAGAATAGCCATAGCCAGAAGTTGGAAATTGAGAGAAGACAGGTATTTCCTTAAACATTCTACCAGACGGCAAGCCGTATACAGTCACGTTCCCGCTATAACCGCCTGACAGAAATGCATAGAATTCGTCGTGCTCTCCGGGAGCTACGTACACTTTTTCAGCGTTACTAGAATTTAGTGCTCCGCTAGATTTATTCTTTCCATTATTATTACCACAACTGGTAAGCAGCATTAAAGCGCCAAATAATGACAAAAGTTGAAATTTACATGTTTTCATTGGTTCTTATTTTTAATTATTATCCTATGTTTAATTAATTTGATTGAGGCAAAATCACTTTGTCCACCACGTGAACTATACCATTACCTGCTTTAACACTTCCAAGTATTTTGGCTCCACCCACGTACACATCGTCTCCTTTTACTTCAACGGTAGTATTAGTGTCATCTGCCTGACCTAACTTTTTAAAATTCTTTAGAAAGCTCTTATCATAATTACCAGCCGTCACGTGATGTTTTAAAATTGACGCAAGCTTTTGCTTGTTTTCAGGCTTTAATAGCTCTTCTAAAGTACCAGCAGGTAGTGCATCAAAAGCAGCATTAGTAGGTGCAAAAACCATTAATGGACCCGCATTTACTAAGACATTTTCTAAACCTGCTGCTTGAACTGCCGCTACAAGTGTTGTATGATCTGGAGAACCGATCGCGATTTGTAATACATTAGGTGTAGAGCCGTCATCTTCTATAAATGCCTGACCCGACTTACTCTGCAGTGCAACCTCACTACTAGTCTGAGTAGATGACCCGTCTTGCTTTATTTCTTTCTTACAACTGTAAAGCAGGACTAGAAACACGGCTACAGGAATGATTTTAAATAAATGGATGGTTTTCATAATACTATTATTTTAGGGTTCGGAAATATTCTAAGATGTCACGAGCTTGCTCCTCTGTTAAATTCTGGTTTGCCATCGAAGCTCCATTAAATTCAACTAACAAGTCTTTAGCACATTGATCCTCTTCTGTCATTAATTTTGGATCTAGAATCATATTCATAATCCATTCTGGACTTCTACGCTCCATAATACCTGTTGGATTTGGACCTACAAAACGTTTGTTTGTTTTATGGCAAGCAGTACAATTGGTTTTAAAAAGAGCAGCACCTCTTTCTACCATCGCATTATCGATAGTTGGGCTTAGTTCTACATTTTTGACTTTACCTATTCCTTTATTGTCCAGTGTAACTCTCTTGGAAGCTAGAACCACATCAGATTTTGGTTCTTCTTTTTTTATTTCAACTTTAGGTTTTTGCCTTCTTTGAATTTTTTCATCTTTCTTTTCCTCTTTACCGCCACAGCTTATCAATAAGCCTAGAGTAATGAGTAGTGCAAGTCGGTGGATTGCTTTAATAATCATATTATTTAAGTTATTGTTTTTGAGTCAAAAGAGATTGATTTCATTTTGATACCACAAAAATAAAAGACAAATTCATCTTAATAGATGACCTATGTCATATAAAAAAACTTTTGATCTTTTATATCTTTGTTAAACAAAACTCACAGACAGATTATGTTCTCTAAATCGTGTGAAAATGGAATAAGAGCTCTAATTTTATAGCTAAATGGTTTAATTAAATTTCTCATAGTTAGGTTTTTCAGTAAAAATAACTTGAAGAAAAGTAAAATGATAAAAATCATATTTATGAAAATTCAATAATTAAGAAATATCAGATTAGATGATATAAATCATTTTAATAATGAATAAAAATTATTCATTTTACAAAATGAAAATAAATAGACATAAAAAAGTTGGAGAAATAGTCTCTGAAAATATAAAAGCTGCTCATGTTTTCAAAAAACATAATATTGATTTTTGTTGTGGAGGAGGAAAAGAAATACATAAAGCTTGTAAACAAAATAAAATAGATTATTCAAAAATTAAGAAAGAACTTTTAGCAGTCAACGATGTAAGAAAAAAATACGATTACGATTCATGGGATTTAAATAGATTAATTGATCATATAGTAGATTTTCACCATAAATATGTAAATGAATCTATAATCCAAATAAGAGAATATGGAAAGAAAGTTTCAAAAGTTCACGGACATCACTATAAGGAAGTTATAAAAATTGGAAAAGCATTTAATGAATTGGCTAACGAACTCATTAATCATATGAATAAAGAAGAAATTCTATTATTTCCTTATATAAAAAGGTTAAATGATGCTAAAAATGATATAGAAATTGAAAAAAATTTAGTGTTCAGAAGTGTTATTAACCCAATAAATATGATGGAATACGAACATAAATACGCATCACAAATTGTAAAAAAAATTAAAAAATTGTCAAGTAATTATAAAGCCCCAACTGAATCATGTAATACGCATAAAGCTTTTTATTCAAAACTTGAAGAATTTGAAAAAGATTTATTTATTCACATTCATTTAGAAAACAATATATTACATCCAAAAGCAATAAATCTTGAAAGAAAACTTAAATATCAATGATTGATAAAAATCAATTATTAATTAGGGAATTAAATTTTTTTATACTTTTCAATCCTCCCTTAATATTTATAAAATTGTGAATTCCATTACGTTTTAAAATTGACGAAGCTATTATACTTCTGTATCCAGCAGCACAATAAATATAAAAGATGTCATATTTAGGAAAATCATTAATATGATTTTTAATTATATCGAGTGGAATATTAATCGCTTCTTTAACATGTTCCAAATTATATTCATTTTGATTCCTAACATCAAAAATTTTCACCTCTTGCTTTGTTTTATTTTTAAAGAATTCTAATGTTGAAATTGAACAAATTTGATCACACAGTTGGCCAGATTTAAACCAAGTTTCGAATCCACCTTTTAAGTAGCCTGTTACATTATCAAAACCAACTCTTGCTAATCTAATTATAGTTTCTTTTTCAGAATTTAAAGGACAAAGAAGTAATATCGGTTGATTAATATTTGTAATTAATAAACCAGCTAAAGGGGCTAGATTTCCATTAAGTCCAATATTTATTGAATTTGGTATGTGACCTTTCTCATATTCAAACTGACTTCTAACATCCAATACAAGAGTGTTTTTATCATTCATTAATGATATAAATTCAAAAACAGAAATAGCTTTATTACTGAATTTTAAAATATTAGAAACATCATTGTAACCATTTTTGTTTAAATCAACATTTGAAGGAAAATAATTTGGAGGTGGTAATAAATCCTTTGTTAATTCGTTATAAAATTCAACTTTTGTCATATCCTCTCTAAGAGCATAATTTGATTTCTTTTGATTACCTAAAGTATCTAAAGTTTTTTTTGATAGATTTTTTCCACATGCTGAACCTGAACCATGACCAGGATATATTAGTAAATCGTTCGATAATGGAAGAATTTTTTTTCTTAAACTATTATAAAGTAGATAAGATAAATCTTTAATTGAAATTTTTCCTTGAATTTGTGCTAAATCAGGTCGACCTACATCGCCAATAAACAATGTATCTCCAGTGAAAAGAGCATAGTCTTTTAAGGATTTATCTTTTAACAAAAAACATGAACTCTCCATAGTGTGACCTGGGGTATGAATTACCGTAATACTAATATCTCCAACTTGAAAAACTTGACCATCATATGCTATAATAGAATCAAAATTAGGAGTAGCGTTAGGGCCATAAATGATAGGAGCGTTTGTTAACTTTGAAAGTGTTAAGTGTCCACTTACAAAATCAGCATGAAAATGAGTCTCAAAAATATATTTAATTTTTGCTTCATTTAATTTAGATCTATTTATATAAGAACTTACATCTCTTAATGGATCAATTATTACAGATTCTCCATTTGATTCAATATAATAAGATGCCTGCGACAAACAAGCAGTATATATTTGCTCTATTTTCATGAAAGTTTAGAAAGAAAAAATTGACAAGAAACATAACCCCTTTTTTTAAAAATATGGGGAAAGTTAATATAATTTGACTTGAAGACTCCTTTAAAAATTAAAAATCTAATTAGAGCAAAAGCGTATTCAATCCTTACAACTATAACAAATAATAAATTATTAAAAAAAGGGGTTATGTTTCTTGTCAATTTTAAAATTTAATCTAAAATATTTCCAATGTTTAAAAATAAATATGACTATTGTCATCTTTTCTAAAAAAACATATAACATGATTAAAATCATTTTTTTTATTTCAAAAATTATTTTGATTTACAAAAAAAATAAAATGATAAATAAAATATTAATTGCTACTGATTTTTCTAAAAATGCTACACATGCTAGAAATTATGGATTAAATCTTGCAAACACATTAAAAGCTGATGTAGTAATATTTAACGCATATGAAATTCCAAATTCTTTAATGGGTACACACACATTTAGAAACTACAAAGATGTATTTAAAAAAAACTCAGTAAATAGACTAGGAGAAGAGATAATAGAATCGAAAGGTTTATTTAAAAACATTAATATTTCATGTGAATATGTTTGTGATGTCTCTGAAAATGCAATTCTAGAAAGATGTAAAAATAGTGACATAGGTTTGGTTGTTCTAGGTTCAAAAGGCGGTTCTAAAATTTTAAAAAAATTATTTGGAGGCACATGTACTGGAATTATAAATAAAACTAAAACACCTTTAATAATAGTTCCATTATCATCTAAAATTAAGATACCTAAAAACATAATTTTAGCTACAGGCTTTTACATAAACAAAACTTTATTTATAACATTAAAAGAACTAGCAACAAGATTTTTTTCTAAAATTGATATTATAACTGTTTTAAGTAATAAGGAGAATGAAAAATCAATATTGACTAAACAATTAGAAATAAATTCTATTTTAAAATCAGAAATAAAATCAACATTGCACGTATTTCATATAATAAATAACGATTCGATTGAAAATGGAATTCTTGAATATATTGAAAATAATAATGTTGATTTATTGACAGTTATCCCGAAACATAAAAACTTTTGGGAAAATTTAATAAAAACAAGTATTTCTAAAAAATTAGTGAATAGCAGCATAATTCCTCTTTTAATACTTCCTGAAAAAAATTAGAATGAATAATAATTTTCCATCTTGGTTAAAAATTCCTTTGATATTTTTAATATCATTTATCGTAATTGAACTTTGTTTAAAAAATTCGGATATACCTGCTTTTATTGAAAATCCAATTGTTTTACTAATTCATTTAGTAATACTAACTTGCATTATAACTTTGGAATATATTCATGTTTCTCTAAAAAATATTGAGAAATTATTCTCTGATAAATTAAATAAAAAGATTGAAACTGAAAAAAATGATACCAACTGGTTTAAAAAAATAATAAAAAAATTATCTGATTTAAAATCAGTTAAAGACGAAAAACTTATTATACTAAATCATGATTATGATGGAATAAAAGAGTTGGATAATTCTTTACCACCTTGGTGGCTATATGGCTTTTATTTAACAATTTTATTTGCAATAGTGTATTTACTGAATTTTCATGTTTTCAGTGGTCCTAATCAGTTAGAAGAAATGAATATTGAATATGAAATTGCTGAGACTGAAATTAATAACTATTTAGAAAATAATACTAGTGAAATTAATTTGGATTCTTTAGTGTTATTAACTTCAAATGAAGACCTTGATCAAGGTAAATCATTATTTACTTCTAATTGTGCTGTTTGTCACAATAGTGACGGTGGTGGTGGTATAGGTCCAAATTTAACAGATCAGTACTGGATTTTAGGTGGTGGATTAAAAAATGTTTATAATACAATATCAGAGGGTGGAAGAGAGGGTAAAGGTATGATTCCATGGAAACAAAGTTTGTCCAAAAGTGAAATTTCTAAAATTTCATCGTATATAATAAGTCTAAAAAATACAAATCCTGAAAATCCTAAAATTGCTGAGGGTGATGTTTGGGTTGGTTAAATTGATATATGTATAATGAACAAACCTTTGGATTTTCGTAATAAGATAAATACAATTAATGATTCTGGAAAAAGAGAGTGGGTTTATCCAAAAAAACCCAAGTGGAAAATATTCAGGAAATGAAAGAAACATAATATTTCCAAAACAGAATCCAAAAATTCCTAGTTTATAATAAATTGACCTATCAATTTTAGGAGGATAGCCAATAGAAAACAATAATTCAAAAAGAATCTTAAGATTGATTTTATTTATATTAATGCTTAAGGTAACTGTTTTTTTTTTTGAAAAATCGACAGTCGATTTCAAAATAGAATCATTCAATTTTTCTAAATCTTCAAAGAACCAAATACATGAACAGCAACGAATATTAGGAATTAACAATCTAACACTAATAAGTTCATTATCTTTATACATTATATAAAATGATTTTTATCATAAAAAATACTTTTAAAACATGAGCAAATGCGAATCTTGTATAATTAGACGTCTTAATCAATTAAATTCTTTAAACAAAGAGGAGATTATTAGAATTTCTAAATGCAAAAAACATATAAAAATTAATAAAGGTCAAAAGTTGTTTAATGAAGGAGAAAATTTAAAAGGAATCTATTGCGTTCAAGATGGGTTTGGACGTTTATCCAAACTTTGTGAAAACGGCAAAGAACAAATTGTAAGATTTATAGTTAAAGGAAGTTTAATCGGTCAAAGATCATTAATAAGTGATGAGCCAACTAATTTATCTGCTACAGCTAGTGAAGACATGTTTGTTTGTTTTATTCCGAAAGAAGAAATTATTAATGATTTAATGCAAAATCCTAAGTTTAATATATCTATGTTCAAGGAATTAGCTGACAATCTTAAAAATTCTGATAATTTCATTTTAGATATAACTAATAAACCTTTAAAACAAAGGTTTTCTGAAGCCTTATTGTATCTTCAAACAATTTTTGGAAGTGATCATGATGGAATGATAGATGTATCATTAAACAGGTCAGATTACGCAAATTTTTTAGGTATAAGAACAGAGTCATTAATAAGAGTAATTTCAACATTTAAGAAAAATAAAATAATTTCAACTAAGGGTAAAAAAATAAAAATTGAAAATTATAACGCTTTAAAAAACTTAATGTGATTTCTTTCTATTAACTGACATAAGTCATTTCAATTAACATTATCGAAAATTAGATTTGTTTAAATTTTAAATCATGAAATTTAAACTATCATATATTATAATATTTTTAGCAGTATTTCTTATAACAGTTGTTTCAGTTAGCTATATCACTTATTATATTCTCTAAACAACAGAAAATAAATAAAGCGTTAACCGTTTTTAAGATTAAAGTAAAAAATGATTAAAGATTCATTGTTTGATTGTGGTATCAATAGTCATACTGCCAACGTTACTATAACCCTTTAAATCACCTCTATTCCCAATTGCAATATTACTTATATCTTCTTTTGAATTTTATCCAAAAGAAACAAGTGGAATAAGTAGTAATAGTAAAAGGAATTTTTTCATTATCTTAAATTTAACTCAATTCTTAGTGCAAACAAAATAGTTAATAGTAGTTACATGTTTTAAGTCTCTTAAACCACTGTAAATAAGCAAGTTATATTATGTGTAATGACTATGTTTTGTTTAGGGTTGTAAATGTCCGCTGTGGGGTTACCCTTTATGTCTTAGTGTATAATCCGTGATTTTCCTTAAAATTACTTGACATCTATTTGTTATATCTCATATAACATTACTCTGTTGCATTAAAAATATAAGTGTGCCTAAAGTGCAGTCAGTGTAGTTTCTCTTTGAAATATCATCGTATAGATTATCACAATCTTTTGAATTATACTTTGAATCTAAGCAACAAACTCTATGAAAATAATTTCTACCACCTTTACCTAATTCATTATAAAAGACTATCGCTAATTTTAAATAGTCCTTATAGTTTGGAGCAATACTAATTCCAGAAGCTTCAATTTTATTGACTAATTTATCTATATCAGTTTTCTATTGACGGGAGGTGTTCGTATAAGTATGTATAATAGTGAGGTTCTGGGTGTTTTGAAAGAAGAAGATATGCCTATGGTTTAGGTTAAGCGGAGTCACAAACCATTAACTTGGGAAGAATACTGGGAAAAAAATAAATGTAGGTAAACATAATCCAGCTGACTTTATATAACTTAAAGGTTAAATAATTATAATTTTTTTTAATTTTATTTTAAATCTGTAATTTGCACTGTTCAATCAATTAAACAACTATGACTCTTAAATTTAAAATTTTATTAAGTTTTAGCTTATTATTATGCTTTTCATCTTGTAATAACAAAAATTCCAATGTTTCACAATTGCCAACTTTTGATAATATAGAATTAAACAGAGGTGATTTATTATTATGTGGAGATCCGAATTTTGGTGAAGTTAATTTTTCACTCTCATGCAGGTATGATCTAAGAGAAACTTTTAATCTGGGTTTAACTTTAATCCATTCTTTTGAATATGCTGAAGCAGAAAAAGTATTTGTCAGTATTCTTGATAATGATCCAGAGTGCCTAATGGCATATTGGGGAACCGCGATGAGTATTTTAAATCATCCATTATCATTTAAACAAAATCCAAAATCTCTAAAACGTGGTGAAGAACTATTGAAAATTGCTAAAACACTAAGTCCTAATAATGAACGTGAAATGGATTATATCGACGCTGTAAGTATTTATTTTAAAAATTGGCAAAATTTGGATACACAAACTAGAAAACTTAATTATGAGAGTAAGATGGAAGAGTTGTATTATAAATATCCTGATGATGTAGAGACAGCAGTTTTTTATTCTCTTTCAATACTTGCTACCGCTGATTTAAATGACAAAACTTACACTAAACAAAAAAAATCAGGGGAAATATTAGAAAAATTATTTGAAAAATACCCTAACCATCCTGGAATTGCTCATTATATAATTCATAATTATGATTCTCCCGAACTTGCTCACATGGCCCTTACAACTGCCCGTAAATATGCAGTAATTGCACCATCATCAGCACATGCTCAACATATGCCATCTCATATTTTTACAAGATTGGGATTGTGGAAAGAGTCTATAACTTCTAATATTGATTCTGCAGAGTCTGCAGTTTGTTATGCCGAATCTGTGAATCCTGATGCAAATTGGGTTAGTGAAATACATGCTTTAGATTATCTAGTATATGCATATTTACAACTTGGTGACAATGAAAAAGCACAAATAGAAATGGATAAAATGCAAGAGATAAAACAGATTTTTCCTACTGATCATTTTGCTTCTGCTTATGCTTTAATAGCGGTTCCTGCAAGATTAGCTATAGAAAATAAAAATTGGGAATTAGCAACTCAACTTCAATTACCAAAGACCAAATTAGATTGGGATAAAGCTCATTGGCCAAAAGCAATGCTTCACTTTTCTAGAGCATTAGGCTACGCAAACAATGGAAATTCATCTGCTGCAGAACAAGAATTAAAATCTTTAATAGTTCTTAGAGACAAACTAAATGAAGCTAAGAATACTTATGAAAGTGGTCAAGTAACCATTCAAATTGAAGCTATTAGAGGATGGATAGAATATTCAAAAGGAAATTCTAAAAAAGCTGTTGAGTTTATGAAGTTAGCATCTGATTTAGAAAGTAAAACATCTAAAGCAGCTGTTACGCCTGGAGAAATAATACCAGCTGACGAACTATTAGCTGATCTTTATATGGCATTGAATAAACCAAAAGAAGCCCTACAAGCTTATAAACTAAATTTGGAAGGACACCCTTTTAGATTTAATGGCATTTATGGAGCAGCAAAAGCTGCTGAAAAACTAAATAATATTAAATTAGCTGCTTATTATTTTGATCAACTAGTTAAACTAAGTTCAGACACAATTAGTTCTCGTTTAGAAATTTCAGAGGCCAAAGATTTTTTAGCTAAAAATTCTAATATTATTTAAAAAAATGTTTAAGATTAAACTAAATTATATTTATCTGTTAGCACTTATATTTATCTCATGTAATCAAGATTCAATAAAACAACTTCCTATTTACAATCCTGTTGATTTTAATCCAAAATATGTAGATAAGAGCATACAAAATGTTAATAAAAACCATACTGTTAAAGATTTTAATTTAATTAATCAAAATGGAAATAAAATAACATCAAAAGATTATGAAAATAAGATTTATGTTGTTGATTTTTTCTTTACGCGCTGCCCAAGTATTTGTCCAATTATGACAGATAACATGAAAAAAGTTCAAGATGAATATATTGACAATGATGATATAATGTTATTGTCAATGTCTGTAACACCAGAAATTGATGATATAGAAGTCCTTAAAGATTATGCTATTGAAAAGGGAGTGAATGATTCTAAATGGAATATCACAACTGGATCAAAAAAACATATATATGAATTGGCTAGAAAAAGTTATTTTGCTGTAGTTGATCAAGGAGATGGTGGTCTTCAAGACTTTATTCATACACCTAATTTTATTTTAGTTGATACTAAAAAACAAATTCGTGGAATATATGATGGTACAGAAGACAACGAAATCTTAAGATTAATTAAAGACATTAATATTTTGACAAACTAAATAGTTTTGAAGACTAATATGTTTAAATTTTCATTTAATCAACAATACTTGTTTTAGTTTTTTCAATTTTAACAAGTATTCTATAATCAATACATGTTAAATAATAAGAATCTTTTTCAAAATCATATATTATTATTCCTTTTAATCGTTTATTAAAAAATCTTAATAGTAATTTCTCCCCGCCTATAGAACCTTAATTATTTCTACTATGATTGAAATTGATTCATTTGATAATCCAGCATCTGATAAGCTTTTTAGTGTATCATCAGAAGGTTTAAAATTAGATCTATCAACAGCAGACTTATATTTTTGGCTTATTTGTCGAACAGAGCTCATGACATCTCTGATATTTTCTCTACTTACGCCTTGTTCTCTAATGTATTGCATAAGCTTTTCAAAAACAGGATTTCCTGCTTCCGATCTTGGAGTTCCTTGTCTATTACTTGGGGGGCCTTGTCTTTGTCCTCCTGAGAAATTTCGACCATTATTTCTTGAACTTAAATTTTTTCTCTGATTAAAATTCTCTGATTTATTATCTCCCATCTCTTTCTTTTTTTGGTCTGAACCAATGATTTTTGACATTTTTTGAGATAAAGATTTTAATATCTCAACTTGTTCATTGGAAAATGAATGACTTTTAATCTTTTTCTTTGTTTTTTTGGATAGTTTCTTTTTTTCAAAGATTTCTTTTGACATATTTCTGACAAGCTCTACAGTTTCTCTAAGTTCATCCCTGTCAAATCCATTATCAAATAAATATTTAGCAATTTCCCTACCCATCTGCTGAGGATCTTTTTGGCTGTAAGAATTAAAACTGATAAATATTAAGCTTATAAATAGGATAATTTTTTTCATGATATTATAGTTTTATGCTGTTATGATTATTGGTGGAAATTCCAGTTATTTTTTCAATTGTTGGAGCTATTTGATTTGTAAAATTTTGAGAGTCTTTAATAATGCCTTTTTCGTTTAAATTTGGCCCAAGTATAGCAGCCCATGTTGATTTAGAATTTCCATGCCCAGACCATTTTTCTTCAATTCCTCTTCCGTGATCAGTAGTTATAATCAAAAAAGTATTGTCTTTGTAAAATTTATGTGATTGAATAAATGACCATAACTCACTAATCATTTTATCATTATTATGTAATGCTTTTATATACTGATCATAATCACCCATATGGGCAAAATCATCTGTTTCTCCATAGGCAAGATATAGTACTTTTGGTTTTTCTTTTTTAACATATTCAAGAGCTAAATTATGAGTAAAAACATCTAGTCTTACACTTTCCCATATCACAGGAGCTCTTCTTTGATTAGAATTAATAAACTTTTCGATTTCTGACAAGTTTGGAGAAGTAGCTGGCATGTAGCCAGCATTAACAGGGACTCCACTTCTTTTATCATTTATTATAAAAGGAAAAACATCCCAGCTACAAAAAGCAGCAACTCTATTTTTGTATAAGCTATAATTATTAAGTTTCTCTAAGACAGTTACATTTTTATTATAAATCTTACTATTGCTATTTATTAAAGAGTCGGCAGATCCAGTCAAAATCTCATTATATCCTGGATATGAAAAAATTTTGTTGTTAGTTATAGAGAAATAAGAGTTTTGATTTAAATCTCCATATAGCTTTCCGTTTTCAAAAATTTCATTCCAAAAAAATGGCATTAGCTTTTTTCTTTTAGATTCAGAATTTGAATCATCAAAATTCTCTAATAAAAAATTTTTTTCGCTAGTTAATTTAGGATTATTTACTAATACAGTATCAATTCCATAAAAGACTTCTTGCCATCTAACTCCATCTAGGGTTATTAAAAAAACATTAGGAGGTTCAATATTTTTTTTACAAGAGTTTAACAAAAACAGCAAAGAAACAAATAGAATAACATGTTTATAATCCCTCATAGAAAGAAAAAGTTTTTTATAAATTATTTATAAAATGTATTAATCCATTAAAATAATTTTCCGTGTCATCCCACATTGCCATATGACTTCCATTTGGGCAATGTAGATATGAACCATTTTGCACTTCGTTTGCCATCCATTTCATTTGTTTTGGATCCATTGTATCGTGTTCTGCCCCAATAGAAAGAAAAGGAATTTCTAATTTATTTAATGCACCAGTTACATCCCAATCTTTTAAGCTAGCATTACCAACTATTCCAAATTCAGATGGGCCTTGCATTTTTAAGTATATGGGAAAATTAAGTTCTGCAAATGCATTGGACACATCTTCTGGCCAATCTTCGGCAGGCATTCTTAAAACATGTTCAGGATAATAATTATCATGAATTAACTTAAGATAAGTTTCATTGGTATAATCTTCCACAGCTTCGTATGATCGGATTTCTTTTAGGACTTCTGGATCAAGTTGAAGAGCTAAGACATTTTTAGCATAATCATTATAATCAGGAACTGATGGAACCATATTAGAAACTATTAATGCTTTTAGATTTTCTTGATATTTGAATGAATATTCAATTCCTAAAATACCACCCCAAGAATGACCAAGTAATATGAAATTATCTTTATTCATTCCTAAAGCCTTTCGGACTTGTTCTACTTCTTCAACATAATGTTCTATGGTCCATAAATCTTCAATTTGAGGATTATCACTTAATGTTGACCCAAGTTGATCATAGTAATAATATTCTATATCTTCATTAGGAAAATAAGAATCAAATATTTTAAAATATTGATGATTTGCTCCAGGGCCACCATGTAATAATAGAACTTTTTTAGTTGGATTGTTACCAATACGTTTAGTCCACACATTAAATTCTCCATGGTCAGTTGAAATTTTAATAATTTTTACTGGATCAGTATTTTTAACCTCACAAGAACTTAAAAGGAAAAAAGAAATAATGATTGTTGATAAGTGAAAAAATTTATTGAACATATTAAATTAGTTTAGAAGTTGCTCTAATTTAATAATTTAAATAACAAATATTATTGATTAATTGACCTTTTTAATTGTTTAGCACACATATAACCTGCCGTTCCAGCAACACTTCCACATGGATACGCACCTGCTCCACAATAATAAATATTGTCATAGTCTGCATACAAGTAAAAACTTTTATTTACATTTTTAGAAAAATGTCTTTGGCTATAATTTTGATTTTCATTAAGTGCCATGTGATCAATATTTCCTTTTGGAAAATAAAATATTTCATTTAAATCTTTAGGACATAAAAATTCAGTTGACACACAATCCTCTGGATTTTTTATGTATTTAAAAATTAAATTCATTACTTCTTCCTTAATAAAAGGCAACTGATCAGCTGTTTTATTGTATTTAATGTTTTTTATAAAAAATATTAGCTTATCAAAAGGTTCATGGTTTTTAAGAACCCTTTGTGCAGCTCCTTCAGCATAAATTTGAACGTAGCTAGGAGCATAATCATCTGAACTGTTAACTACTCTTTGACTGGAGCTTTCAAATTCATTTAAAGTTTGATTTGAAAAAACAAAACGAAATGCAGAATCAGAATTCTTATATGGTGAGTATTCCTTCCATTTTACTGGTTTTTTAAAGAAAGCAGTAATTTTTCCACTAGTTCCCAAATAGTCTTTATTTTCTAATTCTTGTTCTAATTTAAAATTATTGAGAAGTTTCGATGGAGTAATAGGATCTGTTGCAAAAATCATATAATCATAATCTATTTCATAATCCTTTTTTTCTTTTTCAAACGTAACTTTCATTCTTTTACTGTCAATAGAATGTATATTGGAAGACATATAAAACATTACCCCTTGGCTTTGATTTATTTTAGTGATTTCTTCGGTAATTTGCCAGATACCTCCTTTAACATATCCCCAATAACCATTAAAAACAGATCCTGAATCCATAAGAGGAATAGTAAAAGCAGTACCTTTATTATGCATTGAGGAGGATCCACTTTCAATTCTAGTCATTCCCATATATATTTTAGTTTTATCAGATGTAAAATAATGATCTAAAAGATTTTTAGCACTTCCATTTATCCATAAATTAGTTAGAGTTTTTCCCAAAACAGTATTTGCTTTTTCAATTGAGGGGGTTTCTCCATATCTGAATCCTTGTCTAATAAAATCTACTATTTTATCTTCATCATTTCTATAACTTTCTAAGTCCCCCCTTTCACCCCATTTGTTTTTTATTTCCTGATCAAGTTTTTTATAGTTTTGATATATTCTTGTACTAGTATTAGAATCTGGAAAATAAACAAGCTTAGGATGCTTAGGAGCAAAGATTTCTACATTATTAGATAAACCTGTTTCCTGAAAAATGAAATCTGGCATCATACCAAAAACGGTAGCCCCATAAGCAAAGTCAATGGTTTGGTCTCCAATTTTTTTTGTTCTAAAAGTGCACGCCCCACCAACAATTGGGTTCCTTTCAATAATGGAAACAGAAAATCCATCTTTTGAAAGGTAGTTTGCAGCTACTAACCCATTAATTCCTCCCCCAACAATTACAACTTTTTTCTTTTTAATCATTAAAAAGTAATTTTTATTCCTCCAAAGAAATTGAAAAACTTAATAAGAGGACGATTAATGGTTTCATACTTTCTAAATTTCTTCCATTTATAGTTTTACAGCTTGTGGCTAACTATAATGTAAACTTAATTCCTCCAAAAATAGTTCTTTTTGGTGCAGGCTCATAATACCTTCCGCCAAATGCATTTATTCTAATATTATCATAATAGTTGTTTTCAAAAATATTATTAATAATAAAGAAGGGGTATATACTTGTTTTACTTAACTGAAATTCTTTTCCTATTTTAATATTTAAAGTATTGGAATTATTAATAAGAACAGTGTTAGAATTATTTGCATATATGTCACCTATTGATTTAAAGTTTAGGTTTAATAATAATTCATTCTTAGTTTTATATTCCAGGCTAAGTGTTAAAATGTCATTAGGGATTCCAGGAATATTATTTCCAGAAAAGTTACTGCCGTTATCGACAAATTCTTTAAATATATATTTTCCAGTTGAATAAGATACGTTGATATTTATAAATTTATTTATGTTAAAATACCCTGAAATTTCAAATCCATTTCTTTTTGATTTTCCAGCATTATTATAGAACTTTTGATTAGGAAAATTTTCATCTTCATAAGATAAAACTTCGTTTTTTGTTAATGAATTAAAATAAACTATATCTATGTTTGATTTCTTGAAAGAATTGAACAGTGAAAACCCAAATTCAAAACTTATGGTTTTTTGAGATTTAAGTTTTTTATTGAATCCACTGCCTATTGGAGAAGAACTAAATTCATTCAATGTTGGTGTTTCAAATCCCGTGCTTATATTAGCGAATAGTCTACTATTTTTTTTTATTTTATAGTTGATACCAAAACTTGGATTAAAGGAATTTAATTTTATGATGTCTGAAGAATTACCATCAGATAAATATAAATCTTCTAAACTAACTTTGTTTGTGTCATATCTTAAACCTGAACTAAATGTAAATTGATTTAGATCATAGTTATTAACTAGATAAACCCCAAGATTTGAGAACTTTTCATGTTGATCTAAAACTTGATCTCCAATAATTCCTAATTCATTATTGTATCTTTTTCTTAAATCATTTTGATTGCCAATATCAAATCCTATTTGAGTTTTAAGTTTGGATTCTAAAAGTAGATTTCCTCCCACCCCCCAATAATTTCTTTTCAAATCTATTACTCCCCCTTTTTTTACAGGTATTTTACCATTAAAATTTCTTTTAGAAATAAAAGCATAGGTTGAAAAAGACAATTTTTCATTTAATTTCTTGTTGTAGCTTGAGCTTATCTTATAATGATTTATATCTTCTTTGGTTTTATATAAAACATTTCGTTCTCTAGCTTGTTTTCTGTTTTGTTCGACTTCCTGAATTGTTAAACCACCAGGATCATTAGCATATGGGCTGTTTACTAAATTGAAATTAAAACCTAACCAAGTGTCTTTGGAAATATTTTTTTTAACTTTTAGGTTAAAGTTTAAATTTTTGAAATTTCCGAAGTCTCTGTATCCATCACTTTTTGTTTCACTCAATAAAAAAGTATAGTATGTTTGTTTATTCTTAATACCAAATAAAACTTGTTTTTTAGTTTGATTATTTGACCCTAATGAATATCCAATTTTTGAAAAACTCTTATCAAAATCGGAAATGGATTCAATTCTTATGACCCCAGCTGAAGAATTTCCGTATAATGAAGAACTTGTTCCTCTGATAATTTCTATTTTTTTAATTATTTCTAAGTTTAAATTATCTAGCTGACTTTGTCCGTCAGGGGTTGTTTCAGGGACTCCATCAACAATTAATTTAATTCCTCTAATACCAAAATTAGCACGTGATCCAAAACCTCGAATTGAAACTCTTGAATCTTGAGCGAAATTATTGTCATTTGAAATAAAAAGACCAGGAATTCGTTCTATATATTCACTTAAATAAAATTGTTGAGCAGTCGATTGAAATTTAGAATAATTTATTGATGAAATTGAAAATGGAGAATTTTTTAGACTGTCTTTTATTTTAGTTATTGATACAACAACTTCTTTTAATTGGATATTATCTTTATTGGAGTTTTGTGAATAACAAAAAAATACTTGTAATATAAATATTGCAATTATCTTTTTTTTATTATGCATAATTAGTTGAGGAATTGGAGAGTAGACTTTTTAAATCTGAAAGCTCTTCAGTTGTGAAATATCGCCATTCCCCAATTGAAATATCTAACTCAATATTCATGATTCTAATTCTTTTTAATTTTTTAACCCTATATCCTAAATGCTCACACATTCTTCTTATTTGTCTATTTAGACCTTGAGTTAAGATTATTTTAAATTCATATTCTTTTACATATTTGACCTTACATCTTCTAGTTACTGTATTAAGAATGGGCACTCCACTGCTCATTTTTTTAATAAATTCACTATTAATAGGCTTGTTAACTGTTACGTGATATTCTTTTTCATGTTTATTTTTGGCTCTTAATATCTTATTGACAATATCTCCGTCATTAGTTAAAAATATTAAACCTTCACTGGTTTTATCCAGTCTTCCAATTGGAAATATTCTTTGAGGATGATTTATGAAATCTATAATATTACTTTTTTCTACTCCAGAGTCAGTAGTGCAAACAATTCCTTTAGGTTTATTCAACATCAGATATAACTTCTTGATATGTTTTTTTGAAATTCTTTCTCCGTCAACTGAAATATCATCATCTAAATTAATTTTAGAACCTATTACTGCGATAGTTCCATTAATGGTTACTCTGCCATCAATAATATATTGATCAGCTTCACGTCTTGAACAAAATCCCGCTTGACTCAAAAATTTATTAATTCTAATATTATTATCACTCATATTTTTTCTATTCTAAATATAAATCTATTAATCCATCAGGTAAATTAAAAGTTATTATTTTTTCTTTTCTTTTTAATTCGATTAAAAATTCATCTACTAGAGGAACCATGATTTCTCTACCATTATTATTAATTATTAAAACGGGCTGAGAAGTTTGATGATTTGTTTGAATAACTTTTCCAATATGCCCTAATTTTTCATCAAGAACTCTAAATCCAATTATTTCATGGTAATAGAATTTTTTTCCTTCAAGTTTAGGTAAATCTTTTAAAGACATGAAGCATTCTTTTTTAATAAGTTTGTTTGCTTTTTCTTCAGAATCAATATTATCAAATTTAATTCGCAGTAAACTAGATTTATGTAAAGAAATTTTATCTATTGAATAAGGAACAAGCATGTTGTCTATTTCAATAAAAAGATTCTTAAAATTTAACGAGTTAATTTCATCAACATCTAATTTTAATAGGATCTCTCCTTTGAAACTAAATTTTGATACGATTTTTCCAAGATAATAACAATCTTGTTTTTTCATCGTAATTAAGTAGAATGTTATTTTTTTTCTTCAGCAGGCGCTTCTTCAGCAGGCGCTTCTTCAGCAGCAGGTGCTTCTTCAGCAGGCGCTTCTTCAGCAGCAGGTGCTTCTTCAGCAGGCACTTCTTCAGCAGCAGGCGCTTCTTCAGCAGC
>Ga0257121_1000442_pt1 | contig 35246 bp, 27 predicted proteins | sample SI106_100metaG_FD_190180 | JGI IMG/M metagenome (GOLD analysis project Ga0257121, IMG submission 190180) | Marine microbial communities from Saanich Inlet, British Columbia, Canada - SI106_100 | ecosystem: Environmental > Aquatic > Marine > Inlet | place: Canada: British Columbia | collected...
CACGTCAGAAGATGTTCAAGATCTTGATGTTAGAATCATCAATGTAATTGGAGAAGTTGTTTACACTGAAAACTTGAATAAGTTTGTTGGTGAATACACTAAACAAGTTGATTTATCTACTTATACAAAAGGAGTTTACTTCTTAGAGATTACTACAGATAATGGAGTAATTAACAAGAAACTTATATTACAATAGAAAGTTTTCTATTATTAAAAGTCTCCCATCAGAAATGTTGGGAGATTTTTTTTATATTTTAGCAATCCTAAAATATAATAAATGAAATCATCAGAAGAATATATAGAATTAGAAGATAAGTATGGAGCACATAACTATCATCCACTTCCCGTAGTATTGGCAAAAGGAGAGGGAGTTTTTGTATGGGATGTAGAAGGAAAAAGATATTATGATTTCTTATCTTCTTATTCTGCAGTAAATCAGGGGCATTGCCATCCTAAAATTGTGAATGCACTTAAAAAACAATCAGATATCTTAACTCTTACTTCTAGGGCTTTTTATAATGATACTTTAGGTGAATACGAAAAATACATTACGGATTATTTTGGTTTTGATAAGGTTTTGCCAATGAATACAGGAGCTGAGGCGGTAGAAACAGCATTAAAACTATGCAGAAAGTGGTCTTATCAGCAAAAAGGTTTAGCACCAGAGACAGCAAAAATTATTGTGTGTGATGGAAATTTTCATGGGCGTACAACTACGATAATTTCTTTTAGTAATGACCCTGATGCAAGAGATGAATTTGGTCCTTATACTCCAGGATTTATAAATATTCCTTATAATGATTTAAACTCTTTAAAAGAAGCTTTAAAAGACCCCAATATTGCAGGGTTCATGCTAGAACCGATACAAGGTGAAGCGGGTGTTTTTGTTCCAGATGAAGGTTATTTGAAAGGAGCTTATAATTTATGTAAACAGGCGGGAGTATTGTTTGTTGCAGATGAAGTACAAACAGGAATTGCTCGTACTGGGAAATTATTAGCGGTAGATCATGAAGATGTTAACCCTGATATTTTAATTCTAGGAAAAGCTATCTCTGGAGGAGTTTTTCCTGTTTCGGCAGTACTTGCAAATGATGATATAATGATGTGTATTAGGCCAGGAGAGCATGGTTCTACATTTGGAGGTAATCCACTTGCTAATAAAGTAGCTATTGCAGCACTTGAAGTAATAAAAGAAGAGAAATTGTCTGATAATGCAGAGCGTTTAGGAAAAATACTTAGAAGTGAATTGGATAATTTTGAAAATGACATGATTACCTTAGTAAGAGGCAAAGGGTTATTAAATGCTATTGTTATCAAACCTAAAAATGGAAAAGAAGCTTGGGATGTTTGCCTTAAACTAAGAGACAATGGGTTGCTGGCAAAACCTACCCATGGAGATATTATTCGTTTTGCTCCTCCACTTGTTATAACAGAAGAACAACTAATAAAATGTGTAGAGATTATTAAGAAAACAATTCTCTCTTTTTAGATTTTTATACTTTCTAGAGGATTCAATCTAAGGTAATTTTCTTCAATGTTTTTTTTTGTCAATAAATTTTTGTATTTTTGTTATAGATTATGATCAAAATTGCAAAAAATATATATGTATTGATTCTAGTTACATTAGTTATGTTTTTAACTATAGGGTCTCATATTTCTAAAATGAATTGTGATAAAGGGTTTTCTTTATACCTAGGAGATCAAGTTCCAAATTGTAAGACTGAGAAACAAATATCTTGTAATATAGATATAGAAAAGGAGTCCTGTTGTAAGACAGAAAAAATGCAAAAATCATGTTGTCCAACAACAGATGGTTGTGAGAAAGATACTGAACTGTTGCAATTTACTTTTGAAACAGTAGTTGTACAACAACAAAAGATTACAGATTGTAAAGAGATCTCTCTTCTTAAGATAATACAAAATAACTTATTCAGATCTATAAATCATAATTTAATTACTCATTTTCAGTCAGAATCACCGCCTCTGCTGACAAAACCAATATTACCAGAAATACAATCTTTTCTTTTATAGGATTAGATTTAAGTGTATACAGAGAAATTCTGTATAATTTAATTTAATCCAAACTAAATATTGATAAAATGAAAAGAATAATTTTAATTTCAATGTTGCTTGTTGCAACAATAGATACAAAAGCACAACAAATAAAAGGTAGGGTAGTGGAGATACTTCCAACTGGTGAAGAAAGTCCACTCCCTGGAGCAAATGTGGTTTGGGACGGAACCACTATTGGATCTACATCCAACGGACAAGGTTTTTTTCTGATAAATGAACCAGAAAGTTATCCTGCTACTATAGTAGTTACTTTTATAGGTTATCAAAGCTATAAAAAAGAGATAAAAGAATGGGGTAATTATGATATTGTTTTAGAAAGTTCAGTAAAAATATCACAAGTAGAAGTTAAAGGAAAGGTAAATACAACTCAAGTTTCTACTCTAGATCCTATTAATATACAAACCATTTTAACTGGTGAGTTAGAGAAAGCAGCTTGCTGTAATTTATCGGAAAGTTTTAGTACAAATGCAACTGTTGATGTTACATTTACAGATGCAGTTTCAGGGTCAAAACAAATACAAATGCTTGGTTTGGATGGAGTTTATACTCAAATTACACAAGAAAACATCCCACTTATTAGAGGTATGTCTTCCTCTTACGGACTTTCTTATGTTCCAGGCACTTGGATTGAGTCGATACAAATAATAAAAGGAAGTGGATCAGTTGTAAACGGATTTGAATCTTTAACCGGACAAATAAATCTGGAATATTATAAACCAAATTCTGCTCCAAAATTATTTTGGAATGCCTATATAAATCAGGAAGGTAAATTAGAGAATAATTTGCTTTTTGCAAAACAAAATGGAGATTGGCAATCTAATCTGTTTACACATATTTCATACTTTGATAAAGAAATTGATAAACGTGGAGAATTAGGAGGAGAGAGAATAGGAGATAAATTTTTAGATGTTCCAAAGATTAAACAAGTAAATATATTGAATAGATGGCAATATAAAGGTAATCCTAATTATGGTATGCAACTTTTAGCAAAAGCTTTAATAGAAGAAAGGTTAGGAGGTCAAATTTCTTCTGTTCCAAAAGAAGATAGATATATTGTTGATATTAATAATTCTTTATATGAGATATTCTCTAAATTTGGAGCGATTCAACCAAACACACCTGGTAAAAGTGCAGGATTACAAACTTCCTTTAGATTACATAATCAGACTGCTATTTTTGGAAAGAATAATTATGAAGCTCTGCAAGAAAGTGCTTATTTAAATTTCATACGACAAACTTATATTAATAACACAGATAATATCTTTAAGTATGGATTTAGCCAGTATGCAGATAGATATACAGAAAGTTTTTCTGGAAATATAAACACTCCTTTTAATAATCAAATACGATTAGATTTAATGTCGGGTTTTTTTTCTGAATATACTTTTAAATCGGGTGATGTTTTTAATATAACTACTGGAATTAGAGCAGACTATTATAATAATACTAAAAAGTTTAATTATGTTCCTAGATTAAATATGAAGTACAATCCGAATGAAAAAACTGCTATTAGACTTTCTGCTGGTAGAGCGTTTAGAATTGCAAATGTATTTGCAGAAAATGCTTCTTTTCTTGCTTCTGGAAGAACTATTGATGTAGTAGAGGAACTTAATCCTGAAATAGCATGGAATTACGGAGCAAATCTTACTTATTGTTTTTATTTAAATGAGAGAGAAGGTACTATTAACCTAGATGCTTATAGAACTGATTTTGAAAACCAAGTTGTTGTAGATATTGAAACACCTTCAGAACTTTCCTTTTATAATTTGGATGGAACTTCTTATGCAAATAGCATACAAGCAGATATTATGTACGAGTTATTTGATAGATTTGATGTGAAAGCAGCTTATAAAATTAATGATGTTCATACAACTTATAATGGTGCAGAAAAGATAGCTCCATTAACACCCAAAAATCGAGCACTTGTAAATATGTCGTATGCTACAAATTTTGATAAATGGATGTTTGACCTTACTTGGAATTATATAGGTGAAAGTAGAGTGCCTTCTTATAAAATAGATGATCTTTTCGGAGATTATAGATCAGAACACATGTCTGATCCGTTTTACTTAATAAATGCTCAAGTAACAAAGAAATTTAAAGATTTTAGTATTTATGTAGGTGGAGAAAACCTTTTGAGCTATACTCAAGAGAATCCGATAATTGATGCGGGGAATCCTACTTCATCAGCTTTTGATGCGTCTCTTATTTATGCTCCAGTAATGGGAAGAATGATTTATACTGGAATAAGATATAAAATAAAATAATAATTTAAATAAAACTAATTATGAGAAAATTAATCATCTTTTGTTTAATAAATGTGATTACAGTTAATTTATATTCACAAAAACAAACCGTTCAAATTAAAACTTCTGCGGAATGTGAGGGTACTTGCTGTAAAGATCGTATTGAAAAAGAAATGCAATTTACCAAAGGAGTAACAGCAGTAAATTTAGATATTGAAACTCAGGTCCTAAGTATTACTTTCAAAACAAAAAAGAATTCTGTAGAAAATATTAGAACAACAATCTCAAATATAGGTTATGATGCTGATGATGTAAAAGCAAATAGAAAAGCACATGATGATTTACCGAGTTGTTGTCAACATTTAGAATTTATTGATCCAGAGAATTAAGGAATTTAATTTTCTTGATTATTTTTTAATAATTTCTTTAAGATTTCTATTGCTGATTCAGCAATTATTGTGCCTGGCCCAAATATTCCACTTACCCCAGTGTTGAATAAATAATCATAATCTTGTTTTGGAATAACACCTCCAGCAATTACCAGTATGTCTTCACGACCAAAATCGCTTAAGGCAGAAATCACTTTTGGAACTAGTGTTTTGTGACCAGCAGCTAAAGATGATATTCCAATAATATGTACATCATTTTCTACTGCTTGTTTTGCAGCTTCTTCAGGAGTTTGAAACAAAGGTCCTACATCAACATCAAAACCTAAATCAGCAAAAGATGTTGCTACTACTTTTGCTCCTCTATCGTGTCCATCTTGCCCCATTTTGGCAATCATTATTCTTGGTCTCCTTCCATATTGTTTTGCAAATTTATCTGAGAAATCAAGTGCTTCTTTAAAGATATCGTTATTTTCTATTCCCATTTTATATACTCCTGATATTGTTTGGTTTTTTGCAACATATCTGCCATAAACTTCCTCCATTGCATCTGATATCTCTCCAAGTGTAGCTCTGTTTCTGGCTGCGTTTACTGCTAATTCTAGTAGGTTTCCATTGCCACTTTTACACGATTGTATCAGTTTTTGTAAAGATAAAACTACTTTTTCAGAATCTCTATTTTTTTTAGTTTTATTAATTCTTTCAATCTGAGTAGTTCTTACAGAAGTATTATCTATTTCTAGTATTTCTAGTTCTGTATCTTCTTTTTCTATTTGATTTGAATTCACTCCAACAATTGTGTCTTTTCCACTATCAATTCTAGATTGTTTACGAGCTGCAGCTTGTTCAATTCTCATTTTCGGAATTCCTGTTTCAATGGCTTTTGTCATTCCTCCTAATTCTTCAATTTCTTGTATATGTTTCCATGATTTTTTAACAAGTTCTTCTGTTAGTTTTTCTACATAATATGCTCCTCCCCATGGATCAACTGTATCGCATATGCCAGTTTCTTTTTGTAAATATATTTGTGTGTTTCTGGCAATTTTTGCTGAGAAATCAGTGGGTAGAGCAATAGCTTCATCAAGCGCGTTAGTATGTAAACTTTGAGTTCCTCCCATTACAGCAGATAATGCTTCTACACATGTTCTACTTACATTATTGTAAGGGTCTTGTTCAGTAAGACTCCATCCACTAGTTTGACAATGAGTTCTCAGAGCCATTGATTTCGGGTTTTTCGGATTAAATTCCTTCACAATTTTTGCCCAAAGTAATCTTCCCGCTCTAAGTTTTGCTATTTCCATAAAATGATTCATTCCAATTCCCCAAAAAAATGAAATTCTTGGAGCAAAATCATCTATTTTCATTCCTGATTTAATGCCAGTTCTTATGTATTCTAATCCATCTGCTAAGGTGTAAGCAAGTTCAATATCAGCAGTTGCTCCAGCTTCTTGCATATGATATCCAGAAATAGAAATACTATTAAATTTTGGCATCTTTTCTGAAGTAAATTTAAAGATGTCCGAAATAATTCTCATAGAATTTTTTGGAGGATATATATAAGTATTTCTTACCATAAACTCCTTTAATATGTCATTTTGAATAGTTCCATTGAGTTTTTCAGCAGAAATACCTTGCTCTTCAGCTGCAACTATATAAAAGGCAAGTATTGGCAGAACAGCTCCGTTCATAGTCATAGAAACAGACATTTTATCAAGTGGTATTTCATCAAATAAAATTCTCATGTCTTCTACAGAATCAATTGCTACTCCAGCCATTCCTACATCTCCGATAACTCTTTCATGATCGGAATCATAACCTCTGTGTGTTGCTAAATCGAATGCAACAGAAAGTCCTTTTTGTCCTGCTTTTATGTTCCTTCTATAAAATGCATTTGATTCTTCAGCAGTAGAGAATCCTGCATATTGCCGGATAGTCCAAGGACGCATCACATACATTGTAGAATAAGGACCTCTTAAATTAGGAGCGATTCCTGCAACAAAATTTGTGTGTTCTACATCCCTTAAGTCTTCTATGTTATATTCTGATTTTATTGTAATACCTTCTGCAGATTCCCATTCTGAAATATATTTTTTTGTATTTTTAAATTGATAAATATCATTTTCTCTTAAAAGTTCTGAAATTAAATATTCTACATAATAAGATCCTTTTGTTGGGTTTTTTACTTTATCTAAGTAGCTTTCTTTTCTTAAAATTGTTTGCTGATTTCTAGCAATTCTTTCAGAAAAGTTAGATTTTTTATTAGAAAAAGAATGAATTAAAATTCCGTTCGACCCTCCAAATATTGCTGAGATACATTCAGTAGTAGTTCGGATTAAATTGTTGTATTCAAATTCTGTTTCCTTATTATTGTTTGATGTCTGAGTAAAGATAAAAGCATCTTTTCCAGTTTTATTCTTCCATAAAATGCGAAAGGCTTTTAGTTTAGCAATCTCTAAGAAGAAATTACTTCCTACATCAAATTGAAAGTAAATATCTCCTTCTTGTTTTTCTCCCAATTCTACAGCAGAATTTATTTGTTCTTTTGAAGTTTTTCCTTCCGGAATTATCGTGTTTTCATCAGTAATAGCTGTTATAGTAATATTATTTACATCACAATAGTATTTCCATTCATTTATAAAATCTGAATGGTAATCAGTAAACTTAATTGCAATGTCATTCACTGATATTCCTTTTAGTAAAAGATCTAAATTATTTGGATTTCTCAATGATAATCCAGAGACATTATTATTAAGTGCTAGTAGAGCTTTCTGATTTGCAGTTTTTGCTTGAGTTGCATCAATTTCCTGAAAAGAAATCCAATCATCAGGAAAACTTATTGGGTGTATTCTTTCTATATTCTCGTTTGAATATACAGGATTAATTTTTATGCCATCTGTAAAAGAGACTAATTTTTCCTTATAATCAGACCCTTTTAGGTCTTTTATTATCTTTTCGTTCCAATCCTGTAAACTTACTTTTTTAAAATTATCAAATAATTTACTCATCTACATTCTATTTGATTAGTATTATATCCTCATTTTCTTTTTTCATTAAGAAGTTTTCTCTAGCAAACTTTTCTAATTCTTTTCGGTCATTATTTAGTCGTTCTAGTTTGTTCTCCATTTGGAAAATCTCATTTTCCAGGCTATCAATTATTTCTTGTTTCTCTTCTAATGTGTTTATCTGTTGATTCAGTGAAACTAAATTATTTTCATCTAAAAAGCTAATCCAAATAAGGAATAAAAAACCAACAATAAAATATTTGTTTTTAAATACCTCTGGTATCTTTTCGTAAAATTCTTTTAGTTTTAACATATTGCAAATATAGGAGTTTTAATAGTTCATTTTATTGTTAAAAATTTCAATTTCAATTTTTATTAAATTCCTTGTAAATCAAAAAATGTATTTACTTTTAGCTCATGGAACTTTTAAGTAATCCCATAGACTTTTTATCTGGTGTTGGTCCTGCTAGGGCCGATTTACTGAAAAAAGAATTACGAATCTTTACTTATAGAGATTTACTTACTTATTACCCTTTCCGATATGTGGATAAAAGTAAAATATTTAAGATCTCTCAAATTGTTGATGATTTACCTTTTGTACAAATAAAAGGAAAAATAATTAAGTTTGAAGATATTGGTAGAGGCAGAGTAAAACGATTAATTGCACATCTGGAAGATGATACAGGAATAATAAAATTAGTTTGGTTTAAAGGTGCAAGGTGGATAAAGAGCAGTTTAAAAATCAATACTGAATATCTAGTTTTTGGTAAACCATCTGCATTTAGGAACACTTTTAATATTGTTCATCCGGAAACAGATTTGTGGGAAGACTATAATAAAAAAGCACATGTTGGTTTAGAGGGGGTGTATCATTCTTCCGAAAAACTTTCTGCAAAAGGATTGAATAGTAGAGGGATTTTAAAACTGATAAAGAATTTACTTCCGTTACTTAAAAACGATATTGAAGAAACTCTTTCTGAAAAAATAATTAAGGAGTTGAATTTACCCTCAAAAGAGGAATCCTTGGTTAATATCCATACTCCTAAAAACAACAATGATTTTATACGGGCGCAAAAAAGATTGAAGTTTGAAGAGTTTTTCTTTTTACAACTGCATTTATTGAAACTGAAATTAATTCGAACAAAGAAACTAAAAGGATATCCTTTCCCCATTATTGGAGATAATTTTAATGAGTTTTACAATAATCATATTCCGTTCGAACTTACCGGTGCGCAAAAAAGAGTGCTGAAAGAAATACGAAAAGATGTACAAGTAAATGCACAGATGAACAGATTGTTGCAAGGTGATGTTGGTAGCGGGAAAACATTAGTGGCGTTTTTAAGCATGCTAATGGCAGTTGATAATAACTTTCAAGCTTGTATTATGGCTCCAACCGAAATACTTGCTCAGCAACATATGGAAACCATTTCAGACTTTACTAAAAATATGAAGTTAGAGATTGGAATTCTGACAGGTTCTAGTAAAACTAAACAGAGAAGAGAATTGCATGAAAAGTTAGAAAGTGGAAAAATAAATATTCTTATAGGAACTCACGCTTTGTTGGAAGATAAGGTTAAGTTTAAGAATTTGGGTTTAGTAATAATTGATGAGCAACATAGATTTGGGGTTTCTCAAAGATCAAAATTATGGAAGAAAAACGACTATCCTCCACATGTGTTGGTGATGACGGCAACTCCTATCCCCCGAACTTTATCCATGACCTTGTATGGAGATTTGGAGGTGTCGGTAATAGATGAAATGCCTCCCGGTAGGAAAGAGGTGAAAACGGTTTGGAGAACGGATAGCAACAGACTGAAAGTTATTGGTTTTGTCAGAGATCAAATTAAACTGGACAGGCAAGTATATATTGTTTTTCCGCTGATACAGGAAAGTGAAAAACTAGATTATAAAAACCTAATGGACGGATTTGAAAGTTTGCAGAGAGACTTTCCTTTGCCACAATATCAGGTTTCAGTAGTACACGGACAGATGAAAGCAGAAGATAAGGAATATGAGATGAAACGATTTGTAGATGGAACAACTGATATTATGGTTGCTACTACCGTCATTGAAGTAGGGGTAAACGTTCCGAATGCATCTGTTATGATTATTGAAAGTGCTGAGCGTTTTGGACTTTCTCAGATGCACCAACTCAGAGGTAGAGTAGGTAGGGGAGCAGAACAATCGTATTGTATACTTATTAGTGGAAATAAAGTAAGTAATGAAGGAAAAGAAAGATTGAAAACAATGGTAGAAACTTCTGACGGATTTAAGATATCTGAGGTAGATTTACGTTTGAGAGGAGCTGGAGATATGATGGGAACCCAACAATCTGGAGCGTTGCAATTTAAAATTGCCGATTTGGTAAAAGATAGTAATATTTTAGAGTACTCGCGAAATGTAGCTGTTAAATTATTGGAAGAAGATGAAAACTTAGAAAAAGAAGAAAACAAAAATATTTTAAAAGCATATTTACCTTATGCAAAAGAGAGATCAGGGTGGAGTAGAATTTCTTAATTTGTTTTTTATAGTTTTGTAGAAATAAATTTATTATTGTAAACTGGGAATTTTACAGAAAAGATAATTCAAAATAAAAGTTGAAGTGGTGGATGTACATAGCTATTGTTTTTTCTTTTTCATTGAGTATGTTTTTGATTTATATGTAGATTACCTTTTTTTAAGTCCAATAAAAGAAATGCATGAGGAAGTGCTTGAAGAACAGGATAGAAAAATGAAGGAAATGATTGACAGTTATAAGGACTATAATAAGGGACCTTGGAGATGTTAGAAACTGTATATAAATTAAGGGTAAGCTACTTATATCGCACCGCTACAACCTAATACCCTTGCTACATTCCTGTCCTGGGGGAGTTCATAGGGAGCTGGTCGTACAAGACTTACCCTTGTCGGCAAAAGTAATATTATTCTTCTCTTTTCAAAACATTTTCTCACTTCTATTTTTGTGTATATTTGCATAAATTTTTTATGGAAAAACAAGAAAAAGCATTTATTTTAAATAAAGGGTTAATACTAGGTCTAGTTCTTATGTTCTTCCCAATTATTGATTTGTTTTATGGATTAGATATGAATTGGATCAATTATATCTTAATTTTCGGATTATTATGGATGGTTGTTTATTCGTATTTGGTGGTAAAATGGTCAAAAGAATTTGCTTCCTATTATGAAATATTCCCATTTAAAGATGCATTTAGGACTTTGTTTTTGATTTCTGCAGTTGCTTTTGGAGTACTTACAGTTGGTAAAACTTTATTATGGACTGTTTCTTTTCCAGAAAAATATATTGAGATAAATATGCAAAGGCAATTAGAACCTTATAAAATGATAAAGTCTATGCTTGACGAACAATATTTAGATGGCTCCATTAATGGAGATGATTATGAGAAAAAAATAAATAATTTTGAATCTCAGAATAATTTAATTGTATCTAATTGGGAAACATTAAGATCCGAAGGATTAGGCGTCACATATTTCTTGCAATTATTAATTTTTGTCTTATTTATAATTTCAATATATTGTGCTATATTAGCATTCTTCGTTCGTAAAAAAGAAAATTTTATTAAAACAAATTAAACATGGATATCTCAGTAGTTGTACCATTATTTAATGAAGAAGAATCACTTCCTGAATTATGTAGTTGGATTGATAAAGTAATGAAAGAAAACGATTTTTCTTATGAAGTATTACTTATAGATGATGGCAGTAAAGATAAATCATGGGAAGTGATTGAAGAACTTTCTTCAGCGAACTCTAATTTAAAGGGAACCAAATTTAGAAGAAATTATGGTAAATCAGCAGCTTTAAATGTTGCGTTTGCCAAAGCAGAAGGTGATGTAGTTATTACTATGGATGCTGATTTGCAAGATAGTCCAGATGAAATTCCAGGATTATATTCCATGATAATGAAAGATGGTTTTGATTTGGTTTCTGGTTGGAAAAAGAAGAGACACGATCCAATTACAAAAACTGTTCCAACAAAATTATTTAATTGGGCAGCTCGTAGGGCTTCTGGGATTTCTTTACATGATTTTAATTGCGGCCTAAAATCTTATAAGAATACAGTAGTAAAGTCAGTGGAGGTTCACGGAGAAATGCACCGATATATTCCGGTAATGGCAAAGTGGGCAGGATTTTCAAATATTACTGAGAAGGTTGTAATGCATCAATCTAGAAAATATGGAGTTACAAAATTTGGTATGGAAAGGTTTTTAAATGGTTTTTTAGATTTAATGACAATAACATTTATCAGTAGATTTGGAAAAAAACCCATGCACTTATTTGGAGTGCTTGGAACCTTAATGTTTGTTTTAGGTTTTAGTATTTTCGCATACGTTGGAGGATATAAAATTTATGCAATGATGAATGAGATTAAAGCTGAAAACATTGCAAATATGTCTTCTTTTTACATTGCCTTAACTTCTATGATTATCGGGGTTCAGCTGTTTCTTGCAGGATTTATCGGAGAACTTATTTCTAGAAACTCTCAGGATAGAAACAATTATCAAGTAGAAAAAGAAATCTAAAATTTTGAAACGTAAAGTGATCATAATTGGCCCTGCTTTTCCTTACAGAGGTGGGATTGCAAATTTTAATAATTCTCTTGCGGTAGAATATCAAAATCAGGGAGTAGATGTGCAAGTATATTCTTTCTCTTTGCAGTATCCTTCGTTTTTATTTCCAGGTAAAACTCAATATGAAGAAGGTGAAGGTCCAGATGGAATTAAGATCTTTCCAATAATAAATTCTGTAAATCCATTTAATTGGTTCAAAATAGCAAGAAAAGTTAGAAATGAGAATCCTGATTATGTGATTATTCGTTATTGGCTTCCTTTCATGGCTCCGTGTTTGGGTACTATTGCAAAACTTATCAGAAAGACAACAAAGGTCTTTGCAATTACAGATAATGTTATCCCTCATGAACAAAGAATAGGTGATAATTTGCTGACAAGATATTTTGTGAAATCTTGTGATGCCTTTCTTACTCTTTCATCTTCAGTACTAGATGATCTGTTAAAGTTTACAAACACAAAAGAAAAGATTTTTATTCCTCACCCTATCTACGATTCTTTTGGTGAAATTGTAGAGAAAGATAAGGCAAGAAAGAATTTAGGTTTAGATGAGAATGGAAAATATTTACTCTTTTTTGGTTTTGTCAGAAAATATAAAGGATTAGATGTTATGATAGATGTAATGGCAGATAGAAGAATAAAGGATTTGGGAGTGAAACTAATTGTTGCTGGAGAGTTTTATGAGAATAAAGAAGAATATATTTCTCAAATAGATGTTTTAGGAATTAACGATAGTGTCATACTAAAATCTGATTTTATTCCTGAAGAAGAAGTGAAAGATTATTTTTGTGCTAGTGATATGATTACACAAACTTATCGTACAGCAACTCAGAGTGGGGTTACACAAATTGCATATCATTTTGAAAGGCCAATGTTAGTAACAAATGTTGGTGGTTTAGCAGAGATTGTTCCTCACAATAAAGTGGGGTATGTTTGCGATATTAATACTAAATATATTGCAGATTCTATTGTAGAATTTTATTCTGAAGAAAAAGAAGAGGAGTTTACAAAAAATACAAAAGAAGAAAAATTAAGATTTACATGGTCAGAACTTGTAAAAGGAGTGGATAATCTAATAAAAAAACAATTATGATGAAAAAGACACTTACACTGATAGTTTTTATGTTTTCTGTATCTGTTTTTTCTCAGAATTTCACAGATGATAATGGATTAAAACAAGGTAAATGGGAAGTGAAATTTGATGATGGGAAAACAAAATACATTGGAATCTTTAAGGACGGAGTGGAACAAGGACTTTTCAAATTCTATTACAATTCTGGAGAGATAAAAGCGACCAAAGAGTTTTTTCATAAAGGAAAAGCTGCTGCTACACATATATTTTATAAAAATGGAAATATTAGAGCTTCTGGTCTTTATGTAAATAAACTTAAAGATAGTACTTGGAATTATTATAATAACGATAGTATTTTAGTTCTTTCAGAACAATTTCAGTCTGGTGATTTTCATGGAACAAGGAAAAACTTTTATGAAACAGGAGAGATTTATATCATAACTCAATGGGAAAATGGAGTGAAAAACGGAAAATTTGTTCAGTATTTTATTAATGGAGAAATAAATATAAAAGCAAATTATCTTAGAGGAATATATGATGGAGAGTATACTAGTTATAATACGGATGGAACAATTTTTCTTGCCGGATTTTATAAAAAAGGGATCAGGAAAGGAGAGTGGAAATATTATAGTAATGGAGTTTTAGATAAAATAATACATGAGTAAAGGAAAAGTGTTAATGGCAATGAGTGGTGGTATTGACAGTACTATTGCTTCATTATTACTTCATGAACAGGGTTATGAAGTTATTGGTATTACTATGAAAACGTGGGATTACGAAACTTCTGGAGGGAGTAAAAAAGAAACAGGATGTTGCAGTTTAGATTCTATAAATGACGCTAGGCAATTAGCAGTAGATTGTGGTTTTCCTCATATGATTTTAGATATTCGTGAAGAGTTCGGAGATTTCATTATTGATAACTTTGTTGATGAATATATTGCTGGAAGAACTCCTAATCCATGTATACTTTGTAACACTCATATAAAATGGGAAGCACTCTTGAAAAGAGCTGATATGCTTGGTTGTGAGTTTATTGCTACTGGTCATTACGCTCAAGTTCGTGAAGAAAATGGAAGATATGTAGTATCTAAAGGAATGGACGAAAGTAAGGATCAATCTTATGTTTTGTGGGGACTTTCACAGTCTTGTTTAAAAAGAACTATTTTTCCTATCGGAAATTATCATAAGAAGGATATAAAACAAATGGCAATTGATAGAGGTTATAAAGAACTAGCTCAAAAAAGTGAAAGCTATGAAATCTGTTTTATTCCAGATAATGATTATAGAGGATTCTTAAAAAGGAGAGTAGAAGGATTAGAATCAAAAGTAAAAGGAGGTAATTTTATTACAAAAGACGGATTAATAGTAGGGACGCATGATGGATATCCGTTCTATACTATTGGACAAAGAAAGATAGGAGTTTCTTTAGGAAAGGACCCAACTTATGTTATTGGAATTAATGCAGAAGATAATACAGTGATGGTTGGAAGAAAAGAAGATTTAAAAGAATTAGAAATGACTGTCAGAAATATTAACTTAATAAAATACAACAACATAACTGATGGAATGAGAAGTATTACCAAAGTAAGATATAAACATCAAGGAGAGAATGCAATTCTTTCAAACGAAGGAGATAATATTAAAGTTTTATTTCAAAATAAAGTTGAGGGAATTGCTCCTGGGCAGTCAGCAGTATTTTATGAAGGAAATGATGTTGTTGGTGGTGGTTTTATAAGAAAGAGATAAATAAGATCGAAATTCCTAAATTAGATAATAAAACAATATTTATTATTATCGCAGATTTAAAGAATAGCAGCGTAAAAGGTAAAATTGTAATTACTGAATAAACGATTGAAGCTTACTTAATTTATTGTAAACCCCATTTTCTAGATTGCATAATTCAGAATGTGTTCCACTTTCTACAATTTCCCCTTTATCTAACACTAATATTTTATCGGCATCTTTTGTAGTAGATATCCTATGTGCAATAACAATTGTAGTTCTATTTTTCATTAGTTCATTTATCGCAATTTGCACTTGGTTTTCAGACTCAGAATCTAGTGATGAGGTTGCTTCATCTAAAATTAAAATTGATGGATCTTTAAGTATTGTCCTAGCAATAGCAATTCTTTGTCTTTGTCCACCAGACAATTGAACTCCTCTTTCTCCGACCAAAGTATTGTATCCATCTTCAAATTCTTTAATAAAGCTATGTGCGTTTGCTTTCTTTGACGCTTCAATTATTTCATCTTTAGAGGATCCAATCTTTCCGTATTCAATATTTTCTTTAATTGTTCCTCCAAAAAGGAAGGTGTCTTGTGGTACAATCCCGATATTATGTCTTAAATAATTAATGTTGTAGTCATTAATATTTTTTCCATCGATTAGAATTTTTCCTTCGGTTACTTCATGAAAATGTAAAATTAAAGATGTTATGGTAGATTTTCCAGCTCCACTAGGACCAACAATAGCAATGTTTTCGCTCTTTTTTACATCAAAATTAATATTATTGAGTACCTGATTATTTGTTCTTTCCTCATAATTAAAAGAAACTTCTTTAAATTCTAAGACTCCTTCTAATTTTGTTTTATTTTCAGATTCTGAAATATCTTCACCACTTAGTTCATGGATCTCCAGCAAATCTTCAGAAGCTCCAATCGCTTTCTGAATTTTTGAATATAAATCTGCCATTCCACCAACTGAAGCTCCAATAAAAACAGTATATAGTACAAAAGAGAAAAGTTCTCCCATTTTCAATCCTTCAGAATGTACCTGCTTGGTTCCAAACCAAATTACTGAAATAATTGATCCAAATACACAAAGTATAATAAATGATGCGAATGCTCCTCTGTATTTTCCTCCTATAATTGCAGTTTTAGCTACTTCATCTGTTTTGTTCTTATATTTCAGATTCTCAAATGCTTCATTTGTAAATGATTTTACAATTCTTATTCCCTGAAGAGCTTCTTCAACAATATTGTTCGATTGTGCAATTTCTTTCTGTACTTTTTTTGAATATCCTTTTATTTTTCTACCGAAAATTACTGCTAAAATTATTATGACCGGGAAAACAGCTAACATAAATAAAGTTAGTTTTATGGATATATAACTTAAAAATGCAATACCTCCAATTATGATAATTATTTGGCGAATAAACTCTGCAAAAGTTGTAGTGAAAGTTTCTTGTAATAGGGTTATATCTGCAGAGATTCTACTATTTAATTCACCAACCTTACTGTTGCTAAAAAAACTAATAGGTAATCGTATTAAATGATTAAAAGTATCTTGTCGTAATTTTGACAAAGCTTTTTCTGCTACACCTACAAAAAGTACAATTCTGAAATAAGAGAAAATAGCTTGAGCAGTAAATAAAATAAATAAATAAATCGCTATTTGATCAATTTTATCTGGAGAACTGGACGATCCATCTACTAAATCTCCAACTAATTTTGGGAAAATAAGTGATGCAAAACCAGTTAATAGTAGAAAAACAAGACCTATGTAAAAGCTTGTTTTGTAGGGATGTATGTATTTATATAGCTTTTTCAGGCTATTAAAACTTATTTTTCTTTTTTTGTCTTTCTTCATGTAGTGATTTATAAATACAAATATATATTTATTATTTATAAAAATAGAGTGGTAAATATTTTGCAATAAAGAAAAACAAAACTAAATTTGCTGACTAAATTATAAAGATTTAAAGTTATGCCAAAAAGAACGTTTCAACCGTCAAATACAAAAAGAAAGAATAAGCACGGTTTTATGGAAAGAATGTCAGATAAAGACGGACAAAAGGTTTTAGCTAGAAGAAGAGCTAAGGGAAGAAAAAGATTAACTGTTTCTGATGAAATAGGTCATAAATAATTGATAATTAAGAAATATATTAAAGGTGTTGCTGTTTTGGCAACACCTTTTTTTTATCCTGATTTATTAACATTTTATTAAAATCTAGAAATTTATTTAGAAATCATTTATTGTACTTGTACAAATCATGTAAATTCGCAACTACTTTATATTTAAAACTATGCCCAGAAATAAAGAAATAAAATCAGTATTAATTATAGGAAGCGGCCCAATTGTTATTGGTCAAGCATGTGAGTTTGATTATTCTGGTTCTCAGGCTTCAAGGTCATTAAGAGAGGAAGGAATTGAGGTTTCATTAATAAACTCAAACCCTGCAACCATTATGACTGATAAGGTGGTTGCAGATCATGTTTACCTTAAACCTTTAGATGTAAAATCGATAATTGATATTTTAGAAGAAAGAGAAATTGATGCGGTATTACCTACAATGGGAGGACAAACAGCATTAAATTTATGTATAGAAGTAGATGAAAAAGGAATCTGGGAGAAGTATGGAGTAGATATTATTGGTGTAGATATTGATGCAATTCATATTACAGAAGATAGAGAACAGTTCAGGAAATTAATGAAAAAGATTGATATTCCTGTTGCTCCTGCCAGAATAGCTACCTCCTTTTTAGAAGGGAAAGAAATTGCACAAGAATTAGGTTTTCCACTAGTTATTCGTCCTTCATTTACTTTGGGTGGTACAGGAGCTTCATTTGTTCATACAAAAGAGGAATTTGAAGATTTACTTTCAAAAGGATTGCACGCATCTCCAATTCATGAGGTACTAATTGACAAAGCAGTACTTGGATGGAAAGAGTACGAATTAGAATTATTACGAGATGACAATGATAATGTAATTATTATTTGTTCTATTGAAAATTTTGATCCAATGGGTATTCATACAGGAGATTCTATTACGGTAGCTCCAGCTATGACTCTTTCGGATACTTGTTATCAAAGAATGAGAGATATGGCAATAAAAATGATGCGTTCAATTGGTGATTTTGCAGGAGGGTGTAATGTTCAGTTTGCTGTAAGTCCTGATAAAAATGAAGATATTATCGCAATTGAGATAAACCCTAGAGTTTCTCGTTCTTCGGCCTTAGCATCTAAAGCAACAGGATATCCAATCGCTAAAATTGCTACTAAATTAGCTGTTGGTTACACTTTAGATGAATTAGATAATCAGATTACAAAATCTACTTCTGCATTTTTTGAACCTACCTTGGATTATGTTGTTGTTAAATTCCCAAGATGGAATTTTGATAAATTTAAAGGTTCTGATACTACTTTAGGTCTTCAGATGAAATCGGTAGGTGAAGTGATGAGTATTGGCCGGTCTTTTCAAGAAGCTATGCAAAAAGCATGTCAATCTTTAGAAATTGGTAGAAATGGATTAGGTGCCGACGGTAAAGGAATTACAGATCAAGATAAGATTTTATACCAACTACAACATGCAAGTGGAGATAGAGTCTTTCGTATTTATGATGCTATGAGAATTGGCATTCCTTCCAAGAAAATTCATGAAATAACAAAAATTGACTATTGGTTCTTACATCAAATTGAAGAATTAGTAGTTTTTGAAACCGAGATAGAAAAACACTCTATTAACACACTTTCAGAAGATCTACTTTTAGAAGCAAAGATGAAGGGGTATGCTGATAGGCAAATTGCGTATTTAGTAAAATGTTTGGAAAGTGAAATCTATAATAAGAGAAATGATCTTGGAATAAAAAGAGTATATAAATTAGTCGATACTTGTGCTGCTGAATTTACGGCAAAAACACCTTATTATTACTCTACTTTCGAGATGCAACAAGAGATTAATGGAGAAATATTTACAGATAACGAAAGTATAAGTTCTAATAAGAAGAAGGTAATTGTGCTGGGTTCTGGTCCGAATAGAATAGGACAGGGGATTGAATTTGATTATTCTTGTGTGCATGGAGTTTTAGCAGCAAAAGAATGTGGTTATGAAACCATTATGATAAACTGTAATCCCGAAACAGTTTCTACGGATTTCGACACGGCAGATAAATTGTATTTTGAGCCTGTTTTCTGGGAACATATTTATGATATTATTCGTCATGAAAAACCAGAAGGAGTTATTGTTCAATTAGGTGGTCAAACAGCCTTGAAACTTGCAGAAAAGTTAGAGAGATATGGTATTAAAATTATGGGAACTTCTTATAAGGCACTAGATGTAGCTGAAGATAGAGGAAGTTTTTCTGAATTACTTAAAAAACATGATATTCCATATCCAAAATTTGCGGTTGCCGAAACGGCTGAAGATGCTATTGAGATCTCAAAAACCTTAAATTTTCCAATATTAGTCAGACCATCTTATGTCTTAGGAGGGCAAGGAATGAAGATTGTAATTAATGAAGAGGAATTAGAGCATCATATTGTTAATTTACTGAAAGATATGCCTGGGAATAAAGTTTTACTAGATCATTATTTGGATAAAGCAATTGAAGCGGAGGCAGATGCAATATGTGACGGAGAAAACGTTTATATTATCGGAATTATGGAACATATTGAACCTTGTGGAATTCATTCTGGAGATTCATACGCAGTACTTCCAACTTTTGATTTATCAGATAATGTACGTCAACAAATGATTGACATAACAAATAAAATTGCGGTTGCCCTAGATACAGTTGGTTTAATAAATATTCAGTTTGCTATAAAAGATGAAATAGTATATGTTATTGAGGCAAATCCAAGAGCTTCTAGAACGGTTCCATTTATTGCTAAAGCTTATGATGAGCCATATGTAAATTATGCAGCTAAAGTTATGTTAGGAGATAAGAAAGTAACTGATTTTAATTTTAATCCAAAGAAAAAAGGATATGCAATTAAAGTTCCTGTTTTTTCTTTTGATAAATTCCCAAATGTAAATAAAGAATTAGGTCCTGAGATGAAATCTACTGGAGAAGCAATATATTTTATTGATGATTTACAAGATGATTATTTTACAAAGGTATATTCAGAACGAAACTTATATTTAAGTAAGTAACATGATAGGATTATTCAGATTTTTATTCTGGTTCTTCTTAATATCTTACATTCTAAGAATTCTAGGAAGATATATTTTCCCAATTTTACTAAAACGATATATAAAGAAGAAACAATCTCAATTTAATCAACAATTTAATCAGCAAGATTCTACTTTAGAGAAAGAGGGAGAAGTAAGTATAAAAACAAAACCAAAAAAATCAAAAACTGATACTGATGATATGGGTGAATATGTTGATTTTGAGGAAGTAGATGACTAAAAATAATATATTATGAAAAATTTTGTACCACATCTTAAAAAGTTTAAACCACATTTAATTGCTATAGGATTATTTATAGCAATTTCAGCTATTTATTTTTCTCCAATATTTGAAGGAAAGATACTTTCTGCACATGATATAGACACATGGAAAGGAATGAGTAAAGAAGTTCAAGATCATAGATCAGAAACTGGAGAGGAAGCTCTTTGGACAAAGCGTATGTTTTCCGGTATGCCTGCTTATCAAATTTCAACCCAATCAAATGGAAATTTAATTCAGTATGTAGATAAAGCTTTTCAATTAGGATTGCCACGACCAATAGATATGTTTTTTCTGTACTTAATTGGATTTTATATTTTACTATTGACTCTTAAAATTGATTACAAACTAGCAATTGTAGGAGCTATAGGATTTGCTTTTTCTTCTTACTTCATTATAATTATTCAGGCAGGCCATATGACAAAGGCGCATGCAATCGCTTATTTACCATTAATTATTGCTTCTGTTCTCTATACTTTCAGAAGTAAGAAGTGGCTTTTAGGAGCTGTCTTTACTTCTTTGTTTGTTGCATTGCAACTTTATTCTAATCATTATCAGATTACTTATTATACTGTAATAATATTATTCTTTATTGGGATTGTTCAGTTTGTAAAAGAATTACAGGAAAAGACTCTTCCAAATTTCTTTAAAAAAGTTGGAATTTTAGTTGTTGCAGCACTTTTGGGTGGAGCTACAAATTATACACGTTTGGCAACCACTATGGAGTATGGACCTGAAACTCAAAGAGGGCAGTCAGAACTTGTTACAGAAGATGGTAAAGAGAAGAAAGATGGCTTAGGATTAGAATATGCTACGAAATGGAGTCATGGAAAAGCAGAAACTATGACTTTTATAATTCCAAATTTTATGGGAGGTACTAAATCAGTTGATGATCCATCACATTTAGGTAGTCAATCAGAGATGTTAAAATTAGGTTATAGAGGAGCATCTGCTTATTGGGGAGATCAGCCTGGAACGGCTCCAACTTATGTAGGAGCTATTATTATGTTCTTGTTTGTTTTGGGTATTTTATATGTAAGATCTCCATATAAATACTGGATATTGATTACAACTATTCTTTCTATAATGCTTGCGTGGGGTCATAATTTTATTGGTTTAACAGAGTTTTGCTTTAATTATCTTCCAGGATATAATAAATTTAGAGCGGTAACTATGGCTATGATTATTGCAGAATTTGGGATTGCACTATTAGCAATTCTAGCTCTTAATAAATTTTTGAATAAAGAAGAAAATAAAGAAAAAGAGAAAAAACTAAAATTAGCATTTTATATTACTGGTGGAATAACATTATTACTTGCAATAATTCCTTCTTTATTCTTAGATTTTTTATCTACAAGTGATCTTAAAATATCAGATAATCCATTATTAAACGCTTTAACAAATGATAGAGAATCAATCCTGAAGTCAGACGCTTGGAGGTCATTTATTTTTATTTTTCTTTCAGCTGGAGTGTTGTGGATGTTTATTAAAGGAAATATTAAAAAACAATATGTGGTTATTATCTTTGGAGTTTTGATGCTTTTTGATATGTGGTCTGTAGATAAAAGATATTTAAATGAAACACATTTTGTAGAAGAAACAGAATCATCATTTATTCCTACAAAAGCGGATAAAGAAATTCTGAAAAATAATAAGAATAATTCTAGAGTATTTAACCTAAATAATCCATTTAATGAAAGTACTACTTCTTATCATCATAATTCAATTGGAGGTTATCATGCTGCTAAACTTTTAAGATATCAGGAAATAATAGATAGACATTTAATGAGAAAAGGTGTTAATAAATCTGGTGATACTGTTCAATACATAAATCCCCATCCTAATGTTTTGAGTATGCTAAATTGTGGGTGGATTATGGATAAATTCCTACCACCAAACAAAAAGGATAAACCAGATAATTATGTATACAGAGCTAGAAAGTCTACATCTCAAGGAATAAACCCTGCAGGAAACGCTTGGTTTGTTTCTAAAATAGATACAGTAGAGAATGCTAATGAGGAAATGGATGCTCTAAATTCTTTTAATCCTGCAACAACTGCTATTATTGATAGTAGATTTATAGATAACTTGAAAGAGTTTACAAAAGATAATAATTCTGAAATTAAACTAGATTTAGAATCTTATAAACCTAATCATTTGACTTATAATCTTAAGAATGTTACTTCCAATCAGTTAGCTGTTTTTTCAGAGATTTATTATGAGAAAGGTTGGAATGCGTATATTGATGGTAAGATTGTGCCACATTTCCGAGCTAATTATGTTTTAAGAGCAATGATGGTCCCTGCAGGAACAACAAAAATTGAGTTTAAATTCGAGCCGACTTCTTACTCTACTGGAGAATCGGTTGCCTATGCAAGTTCAATAATATTATTACTTCTTTTAGGATTTGTTTCTTACAAGGAACTAAAACTAAAAACAGAAGAAAGTATAGAAGAATAAATGTCATTTAAGAAAGTATTAATTATTACTTATTATTGGCCACCGGCTGGAGGTTCAGGAGTGCAGAGATGGTTAAAATTTTCAAAATATCTCCCAGAAAATGGATGGAAACCTTATGTTTTTACTCCAGATTCCCCTTCTTTTGAGATAAAAGATGAAGATCTACTATCTGATATACATTCACAAACTGAAGTTTGGAAGACTCCAATTTGGGAGCCTTATAAGATTAAAGATAAATTATTAGGTAAATCGAAAAGTTCTAATACGGGAATTATTCAAGATAAGACCTCTACAAAAAATAAGATGCTAAATTGGATTAGAGGGAATATTTTTGTTCCAGACCCAAAAGTTTTTTGGGTAAAACCATCCATAAAATTACTTACTGAAAAAATAAAGAAGGAGGGGATAACACACATAATATCAACAGGCCCTCCTCACTCAATGCATCTCATTGCATTAGGTCTGAAAAAGAAAAATGTAGATTTAAAATGGGTGGCAGATTTTCGTGATCCTTGGTCGGAATTAGATTTGTTAGAAGAGTTTCATTTGACGAAAAAGTCTAAACAAAAATATAGAGATTTAGAGAAGGAAGTATTAGTAAATGCAGACGTAACTTTAACCGTAAGTGAAAGTTGGGTTGAATCATTTAAAGATCTGGGTTCTAGTAATGTAAAGTTAATTACAAATGGATTTGATGAGGATGATTTTAATGTAAAAAAGATAGAAAATGATAAATTTATCATTGGTCATTTCGGACTTTTAAATCACCTTAGAAATCCGAGAAATTTATGGAAAACACTCAATGATTTATGTGATGAAAATCCAGATTTTAATGAAAAATTAGAAATAAGACTTTCTGGAAATATTGATACAGAAGTTTTGCAGAATATCACACAATATTTTCATCTGAAGAATAAAATTAAAGTATTAGGGTATTTATCACATAAAGATGTTCTGAAGCAGTACAATAGTTCATCAGTACTTTTACTTTTACTATTTAATTCTGAAAGTGGAAAAGGAAATTATCCCGGAAAAATATTTGAATACTTTGCAGCAAAAAGATCAATCTTAGCTTTTGGTCCAGAAGATAGTGATACTGAAAAATTAATTCAGAAAACAAAAATGGGAGTTTTCTTTAAATATGAGGATACAGAACTTAAAAAAGAGGTCTTAAATTTATTTTATAATGATGAGAAAACTATTTCATCTACTGATCTTAAAGGTTTCAGTAGAAAAAAATTGACTAAGGATTTATCAAAGTTGTTAAATAATATATAATGGGAATTGTAAAAAATCAGAGTATCAAGAATTCAATCTATTTTTACATAGGTTTGCTTTTTGGAGCTCTTTCAACAATTATATTATATCCAAATGCTTTTAATTCTCACCCAGAGCATTTAGGTTTGTTACAGATTATTGTTGCATATTCTACTATAATTTCAGTCTTTTCTTTTTTAGGGACACCAAAAACACTGATTCGGTTTTTTCCTAAAGTTGAAAATAAACATCAATTAATAACACTTGCTTTTCTAATTCCAATAATTGGTTTTTTATTGGTTTTATTTCTTTATTTCTTATTTAAAGATAGTTTTTTGGAATTTATAAAACCAGACACCTTAGAGTTAGATGAATTGCAATCCTTTACTTTATTGAAGTTAAATTTTCATTTAGTATTTATTTTGGTTGCATTTCTCTCCTTTTTTGAGGTTCTTTCTTCTCTTTCTCGTTCTCTTCTAAATGCAACTATTCCAATCTTTTTAAAGGAAGTTTTTCTGAAAGGAATGAATATTTCATTGTTGTTTTTACATTGGTTTGATTACATTGATTTCTCTACCTTTCTTAATCTATATATTTCTTTGTATTTGGGAATGATAGTTATTCTTTCAATTAGTATTTTTAGAAAATTCAGTTATAAAATCACTATTAAGTTTGATGAGATAGAAAGTAGAAAATTACTCTTATTCGGATTATATGTGCTTGTTGGGGGAGCTTCTGCAATGTTGGTTTCTAAGTTAGATATGATAATGATTGGAAAGTTAATTGGTTACAAGGAAGTTGCTTTTTATACGGTAGCCTTTTTTATTGGAAATGTAATTAGAGTTCCTGGAAGAGCTATTGGTTCTATTGCTGCCCCTTTACTTGCAAAAGCCTGGGAAACGAATAATAAAAATGAGATTAAGGATATTTATATTAAATCTTCTATTAATCAATTACTTCTTGGTGGATTAATATTTTTGGGAGTTTGGTTAAATATTGATGATGGATTAAGTTTACTTCCAGAAAAATTTCAGGGAGGAACTTTAGTAGTATTATTTATTGCTCTCTCCCAATTATTTAATGTTACTACAGGAGTAAATGGAATTATAATAATTAACTCTAAATTCTATAAATTTGATTTATATTTTAACTTGATTTTACTTTGTCTTACTTTGTATACAAATTGGATCTTTATTCGTGAAAGTAGTCCTTTATCAGAATATGATATTGTGGGAATAAATGGAGCTGCTTTTGCTACTGCTCTTTCAGTTATTATTTTCAATACAACTAAATTAATATTCCTTTATATTAAAATGGGAATACAACCATTTACTTTTAGTACCATTAAAGCTATTGTTTTAATTATTGTTGTGTATTTATTAATTAATAATATTCATTTTCCAAATGATGTATTTTATAGCTTGATTTTACGATCTACTATGTTGTTTGCTCTTTATATTCCTTTAATGATATTGTTTAATATCTCTGAAGATCTAAATAAAACTCTAAGTGTAGTTTGGAATAAGTACTTTAAAAAGAATTAGTATCCTAGTTTTTTCATATTTTCCTTGCAGATAGATTCTATTCTTTGATAATTTTCCCCTCCAAAAAATTCTGTTAAATCAACATCTTTTTTTCTTCCTTTTATTTGAAACTGTTTTTCAAGTAGATGAGAAATCTCTTTATTATTATCTAATTTTAATTTACTAGATAAGATTTTAATTATTTCTTCTTTATTTAAAAGGAAATCTTCATATTTTATTAGAATCATATCTTTTTTATTCTCTAAATAAGTATTACAGATAATATTCCATCTTTCTGAAAGAACTTCAATATATTGAGTTTTTTCTCCACCTATCCAATGATTATCAAAAACTAAATTCCATGAATGGAAAATCTTCTTTTTATCTGAATCTTCAAGATTCTCTTTATTACCATCAATGTCTAACCTATCCAAAATACTTCTGATATTATCAAAGGGGTTCCTAATAATCATCACAAATTTAGAATGTGGAAATTGAGATTTAAGTTCTTGATAAAAAACGGAAAAATGAGGTTCTTTTATAATTTCATATGCGAACTCTATTTTATTTTTATTAATAAATTCTTTTGTAGATATCTTTTTATCTTTCCATTTTAGAAACAGAGAATATTTAAATCCGCTATAGAATAAATCAATTGCTGTTTTTTTACTGCTAATCTCCCCTAATAACCCTGAAATTACAGAAGTTCCCGATTTCTGATTACCTAAAATAAGGATAGGATAAGAGTGAGTTTTTCTTCTAATGCATTTTATTTTATAAATAATAGCATTACTTAAGAATCCTATATCCCTTGAAAGTGGTTTGAATTTATTAGGTAATATTTTATTTATGAATCCCATTCTTATAAAAGCAAATTTACAACTAATTAATTACTTTATTTTAGATAAATTTGCAAAATATGAGGAAGAAAATCATTTTTGTATATCCAAAGTTATTTACATTCATTAGAACAGAGCAAAAGATTCTATCTGAAGAGTTTATTGTAATTTCAAAAAATCAGAATTGGACTAATAAATTCTTACTTCCTTTTAATTTATTACAACAATTAATCTTTCTTTTGATAAATATTAGAAAAGTTGAAGTCATCTTAGTTTCATTTGGAGGATACCACTCATTATTACCCTCTGTATTAGGCAGGTTGTTTGGTAAGAAGGTAGCAATTGTGGTCCATGGTACTGATTGTGTTGCATTTCCACAAATAAATTATGGAAATCTACAAAAACCTTTAATCAGATGGTTTATTATGAAATCATATCTATTTGCTGATATTATTCTACCAGTTAGTGAATCTTTAGTTTATACTGAGAATACCTATTATTCTGATAAAATATTAAGACTTGGGTACTCTTATCATTTTAATAATATAAATACACCATATAAGGTTATTCCAAATGGTTTAATTCTTTCTGATTGGGAAATACCTTATGTTGAAAAAGAGAAGAATACATTTGTCTCTGTTATGACGTGCGATCAAACTGAAAGAAAAGGAGCTGATTTAATAATTAATGTTGCGAAATTACTAACTAATTGTACTTTTTATATTGCTGGTACTAGATTTATAAAAGGAGTAGAAGAATTGCCCAAAAATGTAAAATGTTTAGGAAGGTTAACTCCATCTGAACTTAGAGATTTATATAGTAAAACTCAATTTTATTTACAACTTTCTAATTTTGAAGGTTTTGGAGTTGCTATTTGTGAAGCGATGTTATGTTATTGTGTTCCTATTGTGTCAGATGTAAACTTCTTACCTAATATTGTTGGAGATACTGGTTTCATTTTAAGAAAAAGAGAAGAGATTATGTTAGAAAAAGTAATTAAAAATGCTTTAAATGACAACTTACAGTTATTAGGGAAAAAAGCAAAGAATAGAATTGAAACTCAATTTCCAGTTAGTAAAAGAAGAGATAGGTTAGCGAATGTTTTGAAACATTAATTGATATCAAATTAAGTAAAGAGGAGAGAGTTTATATGCCATCTTAGAGTCACTTAAGACTATCATTTTCTCACTATTACTCTCAATAAAACAGGGTCATTGTCTTTGTATTTAGCAAATCCATTTTTCTCTTTAAAAAATTCAATTTTAAATCCCATTTCAACGAGATTATCCTTGAGTTTTTGGGAATTGACAAATCTTCTATGGTGGTTATTATAAAACCAAATATTATTCCCTTTATCAATTCCTTTTCCGAAAATAGGGTCTTTAAGAGTTCTTACTTCTACGCATAAAAGACCGCCTTTCACTAAATTTTCAAATGCCCACTTTAAAGTATTAGCTTCTCCTTTCTCATTAATAGCATGTAAGGTAAATCTAGAATAAACTACATCTAACTTTTTTTCAAATACCGGTAAATTAGTAAAATCATGAGAATAGGATTCTATATTTTCCAATTTATTAAGTATTGAGGTAGTGTTTTTACATTGATCAATTGCAGTAACAGAGATGTTGTTTTTTGCAAAAAACATAGAATCTCTACCATTCCCACATCCTAATTCTATCAAGCAGTCACCTTTCTTTATTATAGAATTGCTTAATAAATATTCAGCAAATGGACTTGGAGTTTTAGCTAAGGAAGTGTTATTTGAGTAAAAATCTGACCAGTACTTTTTGTCGTTTATTTTGATATTCATAGTTGTTTTATAAATTGGTATAGTTTTTCTGATGATTTGCCATCTTGATTCTCATGAAATAAATCTTTTAACTCTCTCCTTTTAGAACTATAATCATATTCTTCGTTTAAAAGAAATGATTTTAAACTTTCTTGAGAATCTAGAATCGGACCTGCGGTATGTTTTAAAAAGTCAAATGAAAATCCCCTCTCTTTCTCATAATTATCAAAATCATACGGAATATACGCAATAGGTCTGTCTAATAATAAGAAATCTATAGATATACTTGAGTAATCTGTAATAAGGAAATTGACATTATGTAAAAAATCATTTATTGAGGATATTTTATCAGAACCTGTAAAAAAGATATTTTTTAGATTTATATATTTAAACTTTGATTTGTATTTTAATTCATCGTTGATGTGTAGCCTTATCATAATCTGAAGGTTTTTCTCTTCTAAGAACTCATCCAATTTAATCAGGTTAACATCCTCAAATGGAAAAAGTTCTACTAAAGAATTATCTCTGAAAGTAGGAGCGTATAGTGCTAATTGCTTATCGGAATCATTTGATTTAGATAAATTCTGAATGATGGTATCATTTCTAGGCTGACCAAACACAAGAATTTGATCTTGATCTAAACCAAATTGCTTTTTAATAAATTGAGACTCAAAATCAGAAGATACCAAGAAGTAATCCCATAGATTAATATAATATTGACGTTTTTTACTAATTTGGGTAGCAAGTTTTTTAACAGCAATAGCATGAAACAAATTAATAAAGATTCTCCCTCCATTTTTAGTAGGAAAATAGGGTTGAAAATCTGCTGCTCCATGAGTAAAAATAAGGATGCGAGTTCGGAGCAGGACGTAAACTCCTTTTAGACTATAGGCATAAATAGAATTTTTAGGGATACTTTCTAATACACTTCTTTTTTTGGTGTAAAAGAATATATCACTTTCTCCTTCAGATAAGAACTTTTCATATAATATTTTTGCATTATCCGAGTAACCTTTTGCTGCTCGGCAAGAGAAAACGATAAATTTCTTGCTGAAAAATCTGTCAAATAATGAGAATAAAAATCTAATAATATGTTCAGATATTTTTTTCAATAAAGTAAGTTACAGGTAGGATATATATATTGTTTTAACATTTTGCTAAATTAAACTTAATTACAAAAAACACATTAATAATTATTTTTTATATTATAGTTTATTTAGTAAAGTAGTGTTAAAATGACTCCTATCCTTAGTAAGGTTGAAATATAAATTGATAAACAGTAGACTACAACTATAAATAGACCTTAAATAATTAATTCAAAAATATTATTTCTTGCTTTTTTCCCAATTCCAAGCAGAAATCATAGCTTGCTCTAGAGTTTCTTTAGCTTCCCAACCTAATTTTGATTTAACTAAACTACCGTTTGCATAAATTTGTTCTATATCCCCATCACGCCTTGGTCCAATAGTATAATTGATAGTTATATTATTACTTTCTTCAAATACTTTGATTGCTTCCAAAACACTCACCCCAATTCCTGTTCCTACATTAAAAGCATGCTTTCCAGAGTTTTTGATCAAGAAATTCATTGCTTTAACATGAGATCTTGCTAAATCAACTACATGGATATAATCACGAATACAAGTACCATCAGGAGTGTTGTAATCATCTCCAAAAACTGTAATCTTTTTTCTTTTCCCAATTGCAACCTCTGTAATAATAGGAACCAAATTACTTGGCTTGTCAGCTGAACAATCACCAATTAATGCTGAACTATGTGAGCCAATAGGATTGAAGTATCTTAAAGCAACACTATTACAAGTATCATCTTTTAGCATACCTTCACAAATTTGCTTGGTTTCTCCATAAGGAGATTCTGCTTTTTTAAATAGAGCACTTTCATCAACAGGTAAAACATCTGGCATACCATAAACAGTGCATGATGAAGAGAAAATGATATTTTTTATACTATTATCAGACATGCATTGCAAAAGCACCTTTAAAGAGCCTAGATTATTGTCGTAATACTTTTGAGGGTTTTGTACTGATTCTTCAACTGCTTTGTAGGCTGCAAAATGTATAGCTCCTTCAATTTTTCCTTCTGTAGCAAATACCTTATCCATTGCTGATTTATTAGTGCAATCAGTATTATGCCATTTTATTTTTTTGTCAATAATCTTTTCTATCCCCTTAATATTCTGGATGGATGTATTGCATAAGTTATCTACTATAATAGGAGTGTAGCCAGCCTCAATTAGTTCAACTACAGTGTGTGAACCAATATATCCTGCTCCTCCAGTTACTATTATTTTTTTCATTTAAAATGTTTTTCCAATTCCTAGTACCCATCTCATTTGAGCGTATTCTTCTCCATAAGGTGGTCTGTTTAAAAATATAGGCAAGTCTAATCTGATAACTAATGGAGATATTGTTTCTAATGGCCCCCAATTTCTGTGTGTGTAGGTAAATCCGATACCCGCATCTGTTCTTATATCTGTCCATGCAGTTTTATAGTTATTTCTATTTATTTCTTCTATATTAATAATTCCAGCATCTGCAAACAAATAAGTTCCAATACCTTTGCTGATAATACTGTAAGGAAGATATGAACTAACATCTACTTCAGTAGTAAATGACGCTCCAGTGGTACCATAATTTGTATTTCTGATTAATTCTCCATCTTCTTTATATTCAGGAGCTAAATAAGAGGTATATCCTCTAAGATTTAACCCTCCTCCCATTTGGAAATTTCCTGTTTCGTTCCCGACACTCATCATGTCTGAACAGATAACTCCATTGGTTCTGGTATATTTATTTTCAGATAATTCTTCATTGTTTGCTCCTGATAATCCTAATTGACTTTCTGGTGCCCAATTTGCACCATAACCTAGCTGAAAATAACTTCTGGTATTTACTTTTAGTCTATTATAGTTCCCAAATTTATTATTGTTTATCGCTTCTAATGAAATAGAACTGTAATCATAATCACTACCTAAAGTAGAAGTTTTTAAAGATAGGTTTATATCTCCTTTTCCATAGGAATACGTGTATGTATGATTAAGATTTACATCAATTCTATTATTATATTTATTCTTATTCCAATATTCGTTACTAATATAGTGATCAGAAGAATTCTCCGGACGGTATAAAGAAACTAAATCCACTGATAAAGAGTTATTACCTTTAGAATCAGATTTTATTAACGATAATTTATTGGATAGTAAACCAGCAATATAGCTGCTTTTTAAATTAATCCTGCTATTTAATGAGATATTATCCAGATTTGTATTGTATTTAATTCTATAAGATAGTTTATCATAATCAGAGTAGTTTTCTGTAGTTTGGTCTTGCTGTATTCCTGAATTTATCCAAGCAGTTGCGTCAAATAAATGATGATGATTCATATATCCACTTTTCAGATTCATTCCTAATTTTATTCCATCTGTAGAATTCCACCAGATATTAGGTTGGTATTTAATTTCATAATTTTTCCAGTCTGGATATTTCCATAGATTATCGTTAAATTTAAAAGATGTATTACATTTAGACGAATTATCTGGCATATAAGAGTCAGCCAATCTATTTGTAGGGTCAATAATCACCTCTTTTATTCCTGAAGGGATATTAATTTCTGTAGAATAAGTTGGTTGTAGTAAATCCCAAGCATGCCATTTTGGAAGAACAGTTGCGTCTGTGTTTTTTACAAACCAATGATTTGGAATATGGTAATCATAAGTTTTGCCATCATTAGCAATTACCATGAAATCAATTGGCATTTGCATTCTAGATTTCCTTTCAAAAGTCACCATATTACCTTTCTTCTTTACGGAGTAATCAATTCGTTTGTCAGTATCTAGCCACTGATCAAAGAACCAGTTTAAATCTACTTTAGTGTATTGAATCATTGCATCTCTGAAATCTTCATTATAAGGATGTGCAATTTTCCAAGTTTCGAAATAATGTTTCATTGCATTTAGAAAAAGTTCATCTCCTAAAACATATTGTAAATTGTATAGCATAGATGCAGTTTTGTAATAAACATGCCTATATCCTCCTCCATGTCTTAGAGCTCCATGAAAGCAATCTGAGTGAGTAGAAATTACTGGATCATTTTGTTTTGTTGCATCATTTATATAAGCGTAGTAGACTCTACTATCAATTGCTTTGACTTTTTCCTTAAATCTTTGTTTGTATTTTGATTTTGGAGTATTTTCAATTAGAAATTCACCGTCAATTTTTATTAATGCCCAAGCAGTCAGAAATTGTGTAAAACCTTCGTCAAGTAATGCTCTGTATGTTTCATTGTTTCCTACCTGACCAAAAAACCACATATGTCCTATTTCATGCGCAAGTAATCCTCTATAACCTGGGTCACTACCTCCATCTAGTGTAATCATAGGATATTCCATTCCACTTCTTGCGTCAGCAACAATTATTTTATGATATACATATCTTCCAAAATCCTCTGAAAACACCTTTATGCAATTAGCTCCAAAATCAGCTGCATTTTCCCATCTACTTGCATGTGGCTCTTGTACTAATGAGTAACATACTTTATCTTCCCACCAAGATTCTCCAATTCTATAAGTAGGATCTGCAGTAAATGCAAAATCATGAACATTTTCTGCATGATATTTCCAAGTTTTTGTTTCTCCTTTTTTATATGGAGTAATAACTGATGGTGTAGATTTCCATTCTTTATCTTTAAAATTCGTAATATCTAATTTCTCTCTTAATTCTTTTGGTAGAACTTCCTCCCGATTTGTTAGAAATCCTGTTGCTTCTACAACAAAATTAGAGGCGAAATTTAATTCAACATCAAATGTTCCAAAATTCCCATAAAATTCTTTTCCTAGGTGCTGATCTTTTGTCCATCCAAATTTTGAGTCATATACGCAAATCCTAGGATACCAGTGTACTCCATTATAATGTTTATAACCCCAAGCGTTAAATAGAGCCATTCTTCTTCTAACATCTCCTCCATTATCAAAATATGTTTGAAAATCCATTGAAAAAGAAATACTTTCTCCAGATTTCAAACTAGTAGGTAAATATACTTTCATAATTGTATTATCTATTTCTATTTTTACTTCTACTCCATCAACTTTTAGATTGTTTACAACGGTTCCTAATTTTTGAGATTCATACATACCATATTTTGGAGATTTGCCATTTTGCTTTTGTAAATCATCATAATACGAATCTGGTTGAAATGCATTTTGATATAAATGAAAATAAACAATATCTAAGTTGTCAGGAGAGTTATTCCAATATGTTAAAGATTGGTTAGCAGAAATAATATCAGTAGTTTCATCAATATTTGCTGTTATATTGTAGTGTACATCTTGTTGCCAATAAGCTGCATGTGGCATTTTATTTTTCCAGTAATTAGGGTTGTCAATATTTCTATATGTGTTTGGTGAGCTAAGTGCATCATATTTTTGCTGAGAAAATCCTGAAACACATAGAATAGTTAGTAATGTAGTTAGTAGTTTTTTATACATAATATTATTTAAATAATTTGTGATTACAAATTTACACTTTTTCTTTGTTAGAGTAAAATATTAAATAGCTTTTAGACTTAAATCAAAATTAATAACTGAATGAGTAAGTGCTCCAACAGAAATAAAATCTACACCACATTTTGCATATTCTGCAATGGTTTCTTCTGTTATTCCTCCAGAAGATTCTGTTTGGCATGTGTTACCAATTATTTTCACTGCTTTTTTGGTAGTTTCATAATCAAAATTGTCTAGCAAGATTCGTTTTACTCCAGTTGTTTTAAGTATTTCATTTACTTCATCAATATTTCTAGCTTCTACAATTATATCTAAGTGTTTATTGTTTTCTGTAAGATATTCTTTCGTTTTATGAATTGCTGTTGTAATCCCTCCAGCAAAATCAATATGATTATCTTTTATCATAATCATATCAAAAAGACCAAATCTGTGATTTACCCCACCTCCAATTTTAACTGCCAACTTCTCTAATTTTCTGTTGAGTGGGGTAGTTTTTCGTGTGTCTAATAATTTAGTTGTTGTGTTAGAGATTAAAGAGTTTAAATAGTTTGTTTTTGTAGCAATTGCACTCATGTGTTGCATACAATTTAAAACTAATCTTTCAGCAGTAAGAATAGATATAGAGTTTCCTTCTACAATAAAAGCAATATCTCCAATTTTTACTTTGTCTCCATCAGATAGAATTCTTTCTGTTTTTAATGATGAATCTACTTTATTGAAAATCATTTTAGCAAGTTCAATTCCTGCTATAATCCCTTCATCTTTAACTAGTAAATGAGCTTTGTTTGTTGCATCCGTAGGGATACTTGCAAGAGAACTATGATCTCCATCTCCTAAGTCTTCAGCTAGTGAATTAGTTATAAACTTTTCAAAATCTTTGTCTATCATCAGGATACTAATTGTTAATATTGCCAAAAGTACAAAAAATGAAGATTGTATTAGTTGTAGTAGGAAAAACAAATGAGAAGTATTTGACAGAAGGAATTTCTGATTATCAGAAACGATTAAAACATTATACAAATTTTGAGATAGTAGAAATTTCGAACATTAAAAATGCAAAGAATTTTTCAGAGAAAGAATTAATAAAAAAAGAAGGAGAGATGATATTAAAACAGATAAACACTTCTGATTATTTGGTGTTATTGGATGATAAAGGAAATGTTTTTAGCTCTCCCAGCTTTGCTGAGAAGTTACAACAATGGATGATAAGTGGAAAAAAGAGATTGGTATTTGTAGTAGGAGGTGCTTATGGGTTTTCTCAGGAAGTATATAATAGAGGAAATGAAAAATTATCATTATCTAGAATGACTTTTTCTCACCAAATG
>Ga0257121_1000443_pt1 | contig 35140 bp, 31 predicted proteins | sample SI106_100metaG_FD_190180 | JGI IMG/M metagenome (GOLD analysis project Ga0257121, IMG submission 190180) | Marine microbial communities from Saanich Inlet, British Columbia, Canada - SI106_100 | ecosystem: Environmental > Aquatic > Marine > Inlet | place: Canada: British Columbia | collected...
GTCGAAGGCAGCGTGAATGGCCGAATTTTACTCGAAGCCGACGGCGAAGGAGGATTTGGCTATGACCCGCTGTTTTATCATGTAGAATCTGCATCAAGCTTCGCCCTCCTCACCCCTGAGCAAAAGGCGCAAGTTAGCCACCGCGGACAAGCTATTGCGCGCCTTCGCAATGTATTAGAGTCGGTGGCCACCTAAATCATGAGCAAGTCATTTCCTTCCGAGCGCATCCGCAACTTTTCGATTATTGCGCACATCGACCATGGTAAATCTACTTTGGCCGACCGCTTCCTCGAAATCACTGGTGCGGTTGATTCGCGTAAAAAGCAAGCGCAACAGCTCGACTCGATGGATATCGAGCGTGAGCGTGGTATTACCATTAAAGCTGCCGCAGTTTCATTAACCACTGAAGTTAATGGCGAAGAGTACCTCCTTAATTTGATTGACACTCCAGGGCACGTTGACTTCGCTTATGAAGTTGAAAAATCACTGCAGGCTTGCGAAGGCGCGTTGCTGCTGATTGATGCCGCGCAAGGTATTCAAGCGCAAACTGTGGCGAACGCGATGTTGGCAATGGAGCAAAACATGACCATCATCCCAGTATTTAACAAGGTTGATTTGCCGCACGCGCGTCCAGAAGAGTTCGCTAATGAGCTAGAAAACACTTTGCTGCTTGAACCCGAGCTGGCACTGCATTGCTCGGCGAAAACCGGTGAAGGCGTTGAAACAATTATCGAAGAGTTAATCGAGAGGATTGAGCCGCCAAAAGGCGACCCTACTGCTCCATTGCAAGCTTTGGTTTTTGACGCCAAATATGACGAGTATCGCGGCATTGTTGTTTATGTCAGAATTATTAACGGCACCCTACGCAAGGGTGATGTCGCGCGCATGATTGGGGTCGGTGCAGACTATGAGGCTGTCGACATCGGCAAGTTTATGCCGAAGATGGTTGCGCACGACACTCTTTCTGTAGGCGAGGTTGGTTATTTCATTTCCAACATCAAAAAACTCGAAGACGTGCGCGTTGGCGACACCATGACGATAGCCAAGGGCGAGCAAGCCAAAGCGCTTAAAGGTTATCGCGAGCCGCAACCTATGGTTTGGTGTGGTGTGTTCCCAGTCAGCTCCGGAGACTTCGAAGATTTGCGTTCCGCCCTAAACCAATTAAAGCTTAACGATTCTTCAATTGTGTTCGAACCAGAATCTTCCGAGGCGCTTGGTTTCGGTTTTCGCTGTGGATTTCTAGGATTGCTGCACATGGAAATTGTGCAAGAACGTCTTGAGCGCGAATCTGGGCTTAGCGTGGTGCAAACTGCGCCATCTGTACCGTATCAAATTACTTTAAAAGATGGCTCGACAAAAGACATTCATGCTCCCGGCATGTTGCCCGACCCTAACTTGTTCGAAGAAATTCAAGAGCCGATTGTTGCAACACACATTTTGGTTCCTGCCGAATCGATAGGCGCAATTATGTCTTTGTGCGCCGAGAGACGTGGCACTTTTTTGCGACAAGAACATTTGTCTGCTAATCGCGTAATGCTCGTCTGGGATTTACCTCTTGCCGAAATTATTTATGATTTCTACGACAAACTTAAATCCGGCACCAAAGGCTACGGCACAATGAATTTCGAATCTCCTAGATTCGAATCCGCAAACTTAGTGAAACTGCGCATCCTAGTTTCTGGTAATGATGCAGATGCACTGTCAACTATTTGCCATGCCGACACAGCTCAGCGCCGCGGACGCGCTGTGCTTAAGGTCTTGCGCAAAGAAATTCCGCGCCACCAGTTCGAAGTTTCGCTTCAGGCGGCGGTAGGCGGTAAAATTCTGGCGCGCGAGAACATTCGCGCATTGTCTAAGAATGTTACTGCCAAATGTTATGGCGGTGACATCACCCGGAAGCGTAAACTGTTAGCGAAGCAGAAAGAAGGAAAAAAACGCATGAAGAACATCGGCAACGTTGAGGTCCCTCAAAAAGCGTTTTTGTCTGTGCTTACTACTGACGAATAACTTATATGTCTAAGAAAAAAGAAAAGAACAAGCATCCATTTCGTGAAAACATAGAGGTGGTCTTGTTTGCGATTGTAATGGCCATGGGCCTCAAAGTTTTCGCGATCGAAGCCTACCAAATTCCTACAGGCTCAATGCAACCGACTTTGATGGGCACAGAGTTGCTTAATCCCGCGACCAAGAGTCCTAGCGGCTCGTTGAATGACCGGGTTTTAGTAGACAAAATTTCTTACTTCTTTCGCGACCCTAAGCGTTGGGAAGTCGTAGTGTTTCGTTACCCGTTATTAACACATAACAACTACGTCAAACGCCTTGTTGGCATGCCGAACGAAGAGCTCTGGATTGACGGTGGTGATTTATATGCTCGCGAACTTGGCAGTGATGGCGATTTCCAGGTTTTGGTTAAGCCCTGGAATGTTATGCAAAACATTTGGAAAAAAGTACTTCCTGGCGTCGGCGACAATCCAACGCAATGGCATGGCTGGCGTGTTACTGGCAGCGCAGCTCAAGATGATGAAGGGTTCATCATCTTTGACGGCGATGGTCGCACCGAGTACGGAACCAGCATCCGTAATGGCTATTTGCACGGCTACCCAGAAGAAGTTTATTTTTCCGTACCTAATGTCTCATCGCGCTCACGTGAAGTCATCGGTGATTTGCGCTTAGAATTCAGCATTGATGGACGGCAAGCTACTGGCACTATTACTGCCAGCCTTGAGCTTGGCGATAATTTTATTAATGCCGCCTTTGACGCTGCTGGAAAACTGACTCTGAACCTACCAACCGGAGAAGTGCGTCAAATCGATATTCCGGCGCACTTCAGCGGCGAAGTCGACCTCGCATTCTGGGATCACCACTTGCGTATAGCTTTAGCTGATGAAGTCGTTTTCGATGAAACTTTAAACCTCGTGCCCCATAAACCACGCCGCAATCGCATGCAATTTAGCGTCAAAGGCAATGGATGGATTTTGAGCCCAGTAAATGTTTCGCGCGATATTCACTACTTGCCTCCTCGGCAAAACGCTGCTCCTGTGTTTGAAATCACTGATGGCAACTATTTCATGATGGGAGATAACACCCAAAACTCACTTGATAGTCGCGATTGGCAAATTGAAACATTCAGTTATGACAACGGCGAGAACGATTCGTTTAAAGTCGCAGGAGACCACTTGCGGCATGGCTCTGACCCAATGTTTAATAACCCACGCTGGAATATGTCTCATGACATCATGACCGTCCGCGATGTATACGGCAATATTCATACTTTAAATGAAGATGTGGTAAAAAAATCCGCAGACGTCTTGCAGCATGCTCCACTTGTCCCACGCAATTACATGCTCGGACGCGCCCTAGCTGTATTCATGCCGCTGAAACCAATTGCGCCAACAAATCGATTTAATTTAGTCCAGTAAGATGAACACCATTCTCGAAACCAAAGGCATCTGCAAAGCTTTCAAGGGGCGTACGGTAGTCAATGCTGTCGACTTAAAGGTTGGCGCTGGTGAAATTGTTGGCTTGCTTGGCCCTAATGGTGCCGGCAAAACAACATCATTTCGGATGTGTATGGGAATGATAACCCCTGACAGCGGGCAAATTTTATTGCATGATAAAGACGTGACGCAGATGGCAATTTACCAGCGCGCGCGACGCGGGCTTGGTTATTTGGCACAAGAGGCTTCGGTGTTTCGCAGGCTATCTGTTGCAGACAACATCTTGGCCGTGCTCGAAACCCTCGACTTAAATGCTGAACAGAGAAAACAGCAATGTGATAATCTGCTCGAAGAATTTGGGCTTTTACATCTAAGAGACAGCTTTGGCGAAGTACTTTCTGGTGGAGAGCGGCGCCGAGTTGAAATAGCACGAGCTTTGGCGACTAACCCTAAGTTGATATTGCTTGATGAACCTTTCAGTGGCGTTGACCCAATTGCCGTAGAAGACATTAAATCAATCTTGGGGCAGCTACAAAAGAAAGGCATAGCCATTTTGCTTACCGACCACAACGTTCGAGAAACACTAAGTATCACAGACCGCGCTTATATTCTTTCTGCCGGTTCGGTGTTAGCCCACGGCACTGCTGACGAATTGGTGCATAATAGTGCCGTGCGCAAGGTTTATTTAGGCGAGAATTTTGAGTTAAGCTAAGGTAAGGCGTCCGCGAAAATGGTGGCGAGGGTAGAATGTCGCGCCCCCATTAACACGATACACCTTGTCATGGAAATCTTTAGCTTTGTTAAACGCGTTCCTTCCACAACCGCAAACGTGGAAATAAAAGACCAACAGCTCGATACGTCGGGTTGCGAGTTTGAAATCAATCCTTACGACCTCTTCGCTATTGAAGAGGGTTTACGCCAAAAGGAAGTCGCCGGTGCAGGAAATGTGACTAGCGTTAGTTTTGACGATGATACCTCGCAAAAAGAGTTGCGCACTGCTTTGGCAATGGGCGCTGACGCTGCACTACTAATCAAGAATGACGCTGCGGCAACTGCAGATGCCGCGACAACAGCTAAAGTTCTTGCTGGCGCAATCGGCGAACGTAATTTTGACTTGTTGCTTTTCGGTAAGCAAGCGGTAGATCGCGGTCAGCACGGTGTTGGCCCGGGCGTTGCTACTCGCCTTGGTGTTCCTTGCATCACAGAAGTGATTTCGCTTTCGATTGCCGACGGTCAAGTTACTGCTCAACGCGATGTTGAAGGCGCTACTGAAACAGTTACTGCTAGTTTGCCATGCGCAATCACTTGTCAAAAGGGGTTGAACGAGCCGCGGCTACCAACACTTAAAGGCATCATGGCCGCCAAGAAAAAACCATTAGAAAGTATCGATGTTGAAATGCCTGCATTGGCCTTAACTGTCGAGTCTACTCAACCACCAGCCGCTCGTCCTGCCGGTCGCATTGTTAACAATGCTGCCGAACTGGTAGATGCTCTACGCAACGAAGCCAAAGTTCTATAAAAAGAAAATCAAATGTCATCCGTACTAGTAATTCTTGAAACACGCAACGGCGAGCTGCGCCCTGCTTGCCTAGAAACAGTTGGTGCCGCGCGCTTAGTCGCCGATGCTAAGGGCTGCAATGTTATTGCATTAGCGACTGAGTCTGCAAACATCGACGCTGCTGTTGTTGGTGGCGCTGGAGCCGACCAATTAATGGTCACTAGCGCTGATTCGCACTCGGCTGATGCTGCCGCTGCAACCATCGCACGAATCACAGGCGAAACTGACGCCGACGTTGTACTTCTTGCGGCCACTGTTCGTGGCCGCGACATCACACCTCGCGTTGCTGCCTTACTCGACACTGGCTTTGCTGCCGACTGCACAGCGGTTGACACATCGTCTATGGTGTTCACCCGCCCAATCTGTGGTGGCAAAGCATTCAATAATGTCCGAGTTAACGGACCTGTTGCTGTTGCGAGTTTGCGCTCAAACTTCTTCGCACCTGCTAACCGCGAACACGCTGCTGAAGTAAGTGAAGTACCTAGCGAAACAGCTAAAGCACAAGTGTCAGAAATCGCTGCACAAAGTGGCGGGCGTCCTGATGTTGCCGAAGCTTCAATTGTCGTTGCTGGCGGCCGCGGAATGGGTAGCGAAGAAAACTGGGGGTTACTCGAAGCTGTCGCCGATGCAATACCCGGTTCAGGATTGGGTGCGTCGCGAGCAGTCGTTGACTCTGGATGGCGTCCACATTCTGAACAGGTTGGCCAAACTGGCAAAACCGTTTCACCTGAGCTGTACATTGCTGCTGGAATTTCTGGCGCTATTCAGCACCTTGCAGGAATGAGATCTTCAAAAGTTATCGTGGCAATCAACAAAGATGCTGATGCCCCTATATTCAAGCATGCTACTTATGGCATTGTCGGCGACGCCGTTGAGGTGCTGCCTGAATTAGCCAGCGAGCTTACTAAGTAATTTAACGGCGTTGGTAATCGCCGAGCAACGCCTCGACCAAATACTGACGCCGAATCAAATCTTCATCTAAAGCAATCGAAGCGCGTGAATCTTTTATAAGGTTTACGCGCTTTAGAAATTGATGTAAACATTGCTCCATTGGGTCGCCGATACTCACTGCACCTGCTGTTTCATCAGCGTGAGCGGCGAATTGGATTTGATAATTTTCTCCGATGATACGGTGGCATAATTTTCGATCTATTGAATATTCTGCAGGTGGAGGGAAAGATTTTAAATCTTCAAGAATAATTTCGCAGTTCAAAACTCTAGAATGAGTGCAATACTCGAAGCGCAAAGCAGTGTCGACAGCATCTGCTGAGTGTTCACTGAACTCTACTTTCTCTAAGTGTGCTGGGCCCGGCGAAATCTGTTGAATGAGGCTTAAGGGATGAGACAAAATGTCTTGCCAACGTTGAAGGCCGCGCAACTTCGGCGACAGCATCATTGAAAATTCAGTGGCGGCGCTCAAATCACCATCGGGATGAAGCTGTCGCCAAGCCTCAAAAGTGAATGGCCACTGGCAATTTTCACTAAGAAGTAGTTCGTTGGCGGTAAATTCGCGGATTAAGTCATCACATTGTTGGGCGCTAGAAACGCATAATGGCTTTTCGCAGAACACGTGCACCTGCTCATCAAGGCAAGCGCGCAGCCAATCGAAGTGGGTGTCGGTTGGTGATGCAATAATCACTGCCTCAGGGTTGACGTCCAACAGCATATCTTCTTCTTCTGAATATACTTCAGGGCGGATACCAAAAGCCAGCAACTCTTCGCTCGCTTCGCGAGCAGTGTCGTAACTTGAACCGACTATGGCGACCACTTCTGCTCCGGCGGCATAAGCTTGCTGCGCCAGAAAGCCTCCTGTACCCATATTGGTTCGCCTTGCTCCAATTACAGCAACTCGCAACCCAGAAGCAATCGCTTGCGGATTATTTGGAGTTGGGTCAGATGTGGGCGACGTCATGAGAGACTGAGGTTATCCTAGAGTAACGAAATGTCTGCAGCACCTCCATCATCTTTAATGGTGCGTTTGCCGAATCCTCTCGGTGACGCAGTGATGGCTTTGCCGTTGATTAGCAATCTTAGTCGTATCTTTTGTAATTGTCGGATTACCTTAGTCGGCAATCCTGCCTACGAATCACTGTTTGGTAGTTTAAAGCATGTTCACAACTATGTTGCCCTTGATAACAACGCAAGCATCACTGAACAAGCAAATGTTTTGCGGGCGCATGACTGTGACACAATTATCTTGTGCCCTAATTCTTGGTCGTCAGCCTTAGTTGCGTTCAAGGCTGGCATTAAACAACGCATCGGACGTCGTCATCACCTGCGCTCAATGCTCCTAACCCACAGCTTGCCGGCAATTAGTAATCCAAAGCTAATGACCGAATTGTACGGAGAGCTTTGTGAAGCTTTTGGCGAAAAACGCAAAGTCGACCCGGTCTATTTGCCAACACCTGACATTTCAGTCAGTTGGGCTCCCAGCGACTTAGGGTACTACATGGTTGCTCCAGGAGCGGCTTTCGGCACTAGTAAGCAATACCCTGCTCACTTAATGGCAGAAGTGATGAACGGCATTTACCAGAAGCACAAATTGCTTCCGGTTCTTTTTGGAGCGCCAGCAGAACACGATGCCCTTGTCGATCTATCAAAACGACTTAATCACCCATACATTATGGCAAAACAAAATTCTACTCTGGGTGAAGTGAGTTGCGTGATGAGTAAAGCACGATTCCTTTTATGTATGGATAGTGGCGCACGGCACTTAGCCACTGCTATCGGAATTCCACAGCTAGCAATTTTTGGGCCGACCGACCCCAAATGGACCGCGCACGCTATGGACGCCGCTATATTCGTGGCTAATGGCAAGCTAAACTGCCTTGGCTGCCACAAGAAGGTCTGCCCGATAAAAGGGCATCCCTGCATGAATGAACTTGAGCCTAAATTAATTGTCGATGAGGCAGCAAGACTTGTCGGCTAACAGTGAGTACCTTTTTACTGATGCGGCTTCAACTTGGTCGCAACTACTTGTAGATATCTCCAAGTCTTCTTCATCTGTACTTTTTGAAAATTATATCTGGCACGACGGTGATGCAAGCGATGCCCTGTTGTCGGCAATGCAATGCGCCAAGAAAAACGGCGCTATCATCAACATTACTATTGACGCTATTGGATCGTTCTTAGCATCTTCAAAACTAATTTCTAAGTTAGAGAACATTGCTACCCTTACAATTTACAACAAGCCGCGCTTCGGCTTTTTCCAGAAGACCATGTCAAGCTTAATGCGTCGAACGCACCGCCGCATAATAGTTTGCGACAACAGCTGCGCATGGGTAGGAGGACTAGCCGTAAACGATTTTTGGTGGAAAGGCAATAGTAACCCTTGCCGCGAAACAATGTTACGCATCAGCGGCGACCTTGTTGCGCAACTCCGAGCAAATTTTCACAGTTTGCTGCAAGCAACACCACGCACAGGCAGGCGCACCCTCAAACGACCAAAAGGCAAAACCTCACAGCTCTTCAATTTTGGACCACTGCGTCGTCCCACTTTTTTGCGCTTACTTCTTAAACGCATCGGTGAGTCGCAGCGTTCTGTTTATTTGGCAACTGCCTACTTCATTCCCCCATTAAAGCTACGTCGCGCACTGATTCAGGCTCGGCGCCGCGGCGTGACAGTTCATTTACAACTGCCTTCAGCTAAGTTGCACGACCATCCTATGGTGCGGATGGCTGCCCGCCGCCATTATTCGCGATTGTTAAAGCATGGCGTTGTCATCTACGAATACACCCAAAGTTTTCAGCATAGTAAAACCGCCCTATTTGACGGCTGTGATTGTCTCATTGGTTCTCCAAACATTGACCGCTGGTCATTTTTTCGTAATCATGAAATCTTAGTTGAAAGCACTAACCCCGAACTATGTGAACAGTTAAAAGCGTCTTTCGATGAAGACATGCGGCGCTCTGTTCAAATAGACCCTCAACTTTGGCAATTGCGCAGCATCAAAACACGTTTGCTAGAAAATTTTGCAGGAATTTTTGATCCAATACTTTAATGAAGGTGCACATCATGAGCGGATTGGCTGTCGGCCTCACTCTAAGCTAACATCGCGCGAACTTGCTGCTCGCTTAAAACTTCGACACCCATGTCTTGCGCTTTAGTGAGCTTACTGCCGGCCTTATCTCCGGCGACCAAGTAATCAGTTTTCTTTGAAACGGTACCGGTCACCTTGCCTCCTGCGGCCTCAATGAGCGCTTTCATTTCGGGCCGCGAGCATGACAATGACCCAGTAAGCACAAATACTTTATCGACCACTGCCTCTTTATGGTCATCTTCACTAAGCGCTAAACTTTGTGGATGCAAACCATACTCGAGCATCTTATTAATCGCATGTCGATTTTTATCGCTAGATATAAATTGAAGCAACGAGTTTGCCACTTCTTTACCGACACCCTCGATTTTGCTTAAATCTGCAATGGCTTGCTCGTCATCTAATTCTGCGAGGGCGAGCAACTCGTCAAGCGTAGTGTATTGCGCGCAAACTACCCGCGAAGTTTCTGGGCCTACATCAGGAATACCGAGGCTTGATAAAAATTTATCAAAGCTAGGTGTCAGTGCGGAAGCAATTCCGATTTGCAGGGCCTCTACAGATTTTTCGCCCCAGCCTTCAAGTTTTGCTACTGCAGAATAATCGAGGTTAAATAATTGTTCAACGCTCGGGAGTAATCCTTCGGCGTACAATTGCTCGACCGCCTTATCGCCAATACCGTCAATGTTTAATGAAACTCGCGACACCATGTACTGCACTCGCCTAATTAGCTGCGCGGGGCAATCGATGTTTACGCAAAAACAATGTTCGCCATTCGCTTTAGCTTCGCCACCACACTCGGGGCAATCGTTAGGAAACTCAAACACTTGTTCATTGCCATCACGCACCGCAACAACCGGCCCAACAATTTGCGGAATGACATCGCCAGCTCGTCGCACAATCACCTTGTCACCTAGCCGAATATCTAGGTCTGCAATGTAAGAAGAATGATGCAATGTTGCATGCTGCACTGTAACTCCACCAATGTTTACCGGTTCAAGCACAGCACGTGGAGTCAGGCGTCCTGTGCGCCCTACTTGAATGACAATATCTAGAAGCCGAGTAGTCTCTTCGCGAGGCGCAAACTTATGAGCGCAAACCCAACGTGGAGTTCGGGCGCGCGAACCAAGTAAATCGCGCAGCGCCTGTGAATCTACTTTATAAACCACGCCATCCATCTCGTATTCAATTTCGTCGCGACGCAGTTCAATTTCGTCATGAAACTGGATCATTCCTGTGGCGTCATTTACTACGGCAGAATAAGGCGAAACAGCAAAGCCCCAACCCTTGGCGGCCGACATCGCATCGCCATGCGTGGCAAACATCTCGGCGCCAACTACGCGTACGACTTCATAGCACATAAACCGCAGCGGGCGCGATGCCACGATTGCTGGATCTAAGCGTTTTAGAGTGCCTGCAGTAGCGTTACGCGGATTAGCAAATACCGCTTCGCCTTCGGAGCGCAATTGGTCGTTCATAGCGTTAAAGCCAGCAATTGGCATCATCACTTCGCCGCGAACTTCTAGCGTTTCAGGGATGCCGCCTGAGAATAAGCGCAATGGGACACCGCCAACAGCTCTTATGTTGTTAGTCATATCTTCTCCGAACTGGCCATCGCCGCGAGACACAGCGCGAACCAATACACCTTTCTCGTAAACCAAGCTCGCCGAAACGCCGTCCCATTTGGGCTCGCAAATAAAGGTTGGTTGAGTTTCGGTTTCGGAAGCTAATCCCTTTCGAACTCGTGCTTCGAAATCAATGATTGTGTCGTCACCGAACAAAGACTCAATAGAAATCATTGGTACCGCATGCTCTACTTTTTCAAAACCTGTATCACTAGTTATCGCCGCACCAACTCGCTGACTAGGGCTTGTCGAATCACACCATTCAGGATGCAATTTTTCGATCTCTATCAAGCGCTGAAACTTGCGGTCAAACTCAGCATCACTGACTGTAGGTTGCGCAGCAACATAATATGCATGGTTGTACTGATGAAGCTCAGCGGTCAACTTTTCATATTCAGCGCGTAACTCAGTCATTAAGCCAATAATTCCGACAGGGTTATTGTTTTACGATCGCCCGAACCAGAAGAAAGAATAAAAGTAACCTCGCTAGTTGCGCATTCGGCGACTTGCGCCAATGCAGTAGGCGAAGGCGTTGGCCATGAGTCTACAGGTGAATACATGCCAATGCGCAGAGGGCGATAAGAGCCATTCACTCGACCTGCAGCCAATGCGTTAGACACTGCATCTTGACAAAGAGCGTCATCGTCATATTCGAGACGGCAGCCCATCGCAACGTGCCCGTCGTCGAAGAGGACTGTGCACCCTTCAATTGGGTTGCACAGCACTTTAGAGGTTGCAGCAGCTTGCTCTGCAACAGCGGTTAAATTGCGGTCATCCATTGCCCTATTTTAGCGCACGGCGCGGCTAATCAGGTCGCCTTTACTCGTAGATAACCATATCGCCTTCTTGTTCTTAAGTTCGATTACGACACCAGGGCCTGCTCCAGCGAAGTAAACCGTTACTCCAGGAGATTTTTTATACCCCCAGCCACGCTTGCCAATAGCCCAAGGGTACGCCATATGTTCGTGTATCGCCATAATTGATTTAAATGGTACATATTGTTTAGGAAACGGCGCCATCTGCAAAACCAATTCGTCTTTGCCCAACCAAACGTTCATACTAGATTTCAACATAAACCAAATGAACGTAATCGTCAATAACAGCAATAGCACCATTGCACCAACTGGCACTTCTACAAAAAACAAAACAATTATCGGAGTCATCACCATGATGGCCCCGATAATTTTTATCACCGTTTCGGACGGCTTACGTTGTTCTAGCAACTGCATTAAGCATAATTATACCTAAACAGCAGCGTAGCCGGTGAACGGTACGCGGTTTTGCAGACGACGCACGCCAGTGATTGGATCTTCGCGCTCTTCTGGGCGCACTTCGACGATAGCTTCAACATCTTTTAGCTCATCAGGCGATAATTGCAATTCGCCATCAGCGGCGATGCCAAGCGCCTGAAGGACAAACTTTACGCGCGGCAACCCCCGTTCTGACCAATGAAGGCTATCCCAGCAGGCTGTGCGCCCCTGAAATTCGCCTTTTATGACTTCCCAGCGGATACCCCAGCGTGTGTGACCAGCAGGAGACTGACTTTCGCGTACTTCCGCCACTTTACAGCGATAATCGCCAGGTGGAACAGAGCGCATATCTTCGATGTTTTCAATTGTAGAGAGATTTATCTTCATGTTACAAGCTAGACGGATACTGCATAGCAGCGATACATCTTTTATACTAGCTACCCATGACTACCCTCCTACAAGCCCAAGAAGCTGTTGCCGAAGCAGGCACGTTTGACTTTATCGATGCTGGTGCCGGCCACTTAGTTGAATTCCTCGGCGGAATTTTCTTCACTCCAATCCCTTTACCGTTCACAGATGAAAAAACAGCACCACTGGTGGTGCTTTGGCTTATACTCGGCGCGATTTTCTTCACTTTTCGCATGGGGTTCATCAACCTGCGCGGTCTCGGCCACTCAATCAGAGTTGTCAGAGGTCATTACACCGACCCGAATTCGCATAGCGCTGGCGAAGTTACTCACTTTCAAGCATTAGCATCCGCATTATCGGCGACAGTAGGGCTCGGCAACATTGCCGGCGTGGCAATTGCTGTTTCGATGGGCGGACCAGGCGCAATTTTCTGGATGGTGATGGCCGGCTTCCTAGGAATGTCGTCCAAATTTGTTGAATGCACTTTGGGACAAAAATACCGTGAAGTCCGCCCCGACGGCAAAGTGATGGGTGGCGCAATGTTCTACCTATCTAAAGGTCTCAAAGAAATGAACATGCCTATCTTGGGCAAAGTGCTGGCAGTTATGTTCGCAATCTTGTGCATTGGCGGGTCATTCGGCGGCGGTAACACTTTTCAGGTAAACCAGTCATTAAATGCGCTGCAAGAAACCGTGCCATTCCTTGCCGATCACCGTTGGGTTTACGGATTAATCATGACCACCGTTGTAGGCGTGGTAATCATCGGTGGCATTAAACGCATCGCTTCGACTGCTGAAAAAATCGTTCCCGCCATGTGCGGAGTGTACGTTGCAGCATGTTTAGGTGTGCTGTTTAACAATTTTGATCAGATTCTGCCGGCATTCAACACCATATGGGATAGCGCCATTAACCCCGACGCCGCTTACGGTGGATTTATCGGTGTACTTGTAATGGGCTTCAAACGTGCAGCTTTCTCTAACGAGGCTGGTGTTGGCTCTGCTGCCATCGCGCACTCGGCAGCGAAAACCGATTATCCTGTTCGCGAAGGCATTGTGGCCTTACTCGAGCCATTTATTGACACAATCATTGTTTGCACGATGACTGGTTTAGTAATTGTAATTACTGGCGCGTACGATGCTAACACAATGGTCGACGGTGTCGCTGTTTACGCCCCATACTTAAGTGACGCCAACGGCGCTGGCTTGACATCGCAAGCCTTTGCAAGCCAATTCAGTTGGTTCCCGATGATTCTCGGTGTCGCGGTCACCCTTTTCGCCTTCTCAACCATGATTTCATGGTCTTACTACGGCGAGCGCTGTTGGGCTTACCTCTTCGGCGACAAGGCATCAATGTCTTACAAAATTACTTTCCTGACTTTCACATTCTTAGGTTCAGTAATCACTTCGCAAAACGTTTTAGACTTTGGTGACTTAATGATTCTCGGCATGGCGTTTCCAAACGTATTAGGAGTGGTGTTGCTTAGCGGAAAAGTTAAGCGCGACCTAAATACTTATTGGAAGCTCTTGAAATCAGGTGCCTTTCAAGAGTACAAATAAGGGGCGGGTCGCGTAGACCCCCCTCCACTCTTGCTCAACCTCCTACTTAGCGGCTCAACAGACTCCACTAGCGAATTAGTCGAATTAAACACATTCGGCTTTTCGGTTAGCCTGTTGGTATGGTTTTCGCTACTGGCAATCAACGGTTACTGCTTTTATCGCATTTGCCGTAAGTCACCTGGCGCAAACGAGTTAGAGGTGTAAATATTTTACTAAAGAAACTGCGGATGGCGTCCGCAAATGGTGTAGCTCAATACCTACATCATGAACCAACAACCATCATTTGACCACCAACGCATTAACTCTTTAACTGAGTTGTTTGGCGACGCCGAGTGCGTGCGCGAATTGTATATCGAGTTTCTCGAAACTTGTCCCGAACGTATGGCCGTTATTAAGCAGGGGTTGACTGAACATCGAGCCGACTTAATCGAATTTGCAGCTCATGCAATTCACGGCACTAGTGCTAACATCGGTGTGCTGAACATCGAAGAAACTTCATTGGCGATAGAACATATCGCTCACCAAAACCAATTTGAATTAGTCGGGGCTTACTTAACCGAGCTCGAAGAACAAGTCGCTGGACTACGCGAACACATAGACTTGCGAGCAGCGATTTAAGCGGTCGCGCCATTAGGCGAATCAAGAGTCCAACTGCTTAGCTTGAACAATTCTGTCAAGCTAAGCAGTTCTCGTTTTACTGTCTCTGCAAAATCCTCGCCCAGCTCAATCACTTCTGTGGATTTCATGCGATGCACTATTTCTACTGAATGCTCTCCCGGGCCTACTGTACCCGCAATATCTCGCCAATCACGGTTCGTCATTTGCGATAGCGAACGCGCGCCGCCATCATTGAGCTCAAAATCGAAATTCTGCGCTTGCTGGCAAGCCGTGACAATTCCATCACGGGAAGAGTCTTCTTCGGCGCGCTTGATTAACACATTTAAATCGTACCAAGCAGACTTATCAATGCGGATACCCCACCAACACTGCTTATCGTCGATGCAAATTTGCATATGAATATTATTGCGAGCAGAATCTAAATCTTTACCAAGATCTTTTCCGAGGAATGCTTGTAATTTTTTGCGTGACTTCTTATCGCGAAAAATCATAGTGCGCTGGCGACGTACACGCTTGCGATTAGTGTGATGCGGATGATGTAGCGATTCACGGCGATCTAAAGCCACGCCGGCATTTGCAAAATCCGCGCACACATCGTTACCCAACTTCTGCAAGCGGTGGCGTACATCTAGTCGGCGTCCATTCCATTCTTCGTCGCCTTGGTAGCGAGAAGTAAACAGTTCAAAGTCGGCTGCAAAAAACATGGTGCATATCATAAAAAATGCGGCCCTAGTTTTCACTAAGACCGCAACTCCATCCCCTCAGATGGCACCTTTCGGTGTTACATGAATTCTAAGGCCTTGTCTAAACAACACAAATAACATTCTTCCAAAAATTATTTATTTGTGAAAAATTGTTCCAAAAGCCACATCCTACAAAAGTGTGCTATTCAAGCCCGAGCTTCTTCTCTACGGCTACCTCGTGCTCTCGGTCGCCCTGGGCGCCGGCGCGGCGACTTTCGAGAGTGCGCAACATCGCCAATTTTCCGTAGATGATCAGCTCATCGCCGTCGTGAATTTGCGCGCTACCTTTTGGCGCGCCAACGTAGGTACCATCGCTCCGCTTGATACCAAGTATCATCACACCTTCGTCTCCTAAGCGTAAATCCATCAATGTGCGGTCAGACATCCAGTCTCCTTGGCGAACCATGAATTCAGCAACTGAGTAATCGTGTTCTAGATGCAGCATTTCTGAGTAATCAACTGCATCGAGACGTGTGAAGCGGCGCAAGGCCCATGTCACTAGTGGCGACAAACGACGGTTGACCCACTTTGAGTAACCAATCACGACTACCAAGGAAATGCCAATAATAATCACTAACCAGCGAAACCAAATTTGGGAAAGTAAGCCTTCGTCAGGAACCTGAACAAAGGTAACTACCAAAGAACCAATCATTGTGATTACACCGGCATTACCAAGTAGCATGAGCGTGAGCGTGATTTCGCGTCGCACCGGATTATTAATCACCTTTTCTGATTCGAGAGTAGTAAAGCCAACGCCGAAGTAAGTAGAACGCGCCTGAAACCTCGCTATTTGTGGTGACAAACCAGTAAGCACTAATGCCATTGTGCCTATTCTTACTATCAGCAGTGACAGCGAAAGCACTAGCAGGACGGCGAGCAGTGAAAGCATGTTCGGTATGGTAAACTCCCCGCGGTGAAAACCCAATCCCAACTTCTAAAAGGACTCAATCCGGAGCAACGCCGCGCGGTGCTGACTACTGATGGGCCAGTGTTGGTGTTGGCAGGTGCTGGTACCGGCAAGACCAGGGTGATTACTATTCGCACTGTTCATTTGATGAATGAGGGCACTGCCCCCGAGAATATTTTGCTAGTGACCTTCACCAACAAAGCTGCGCGAGAAATGCGCGAGCGCCTAAGCAAACTGTGTGGCGACAAATCTAAAGAGGTTATGTGCGGCACATTTCACAGTTTTTGTATTCGCTTAATTCGCGAGCATCACGAGAAGTTAGGTTTGCCAAAATCATTTGGCATCTGCGATTCTTCTGACCAGTTAAGTGCGATTAAGGCACAATTGCGCGAATTACGCATCGCCGAAACCTCGGTGAATCCGCGTGCTGCTCAGTCGCGAATTTCGTTGTACAAGAATTCTTTGATGCTCCCAGAAGACGCTTTCAAAGAGGCCGAAGACGATTACGACATCATAATCGCACGGTGCTATGAAAAGTACCAAGAGTATTTACGGCGCTCACGAGTGCTCGACTTCGACGATTTCTTACTTTACACACACGAGTTGCTGCGCGACAACGAAGATGTGCGCACGCAGCTTGAGAAGCAATTTAAGTATGTAATGATCGACGAGTATCAAGACACGAATACTCCGCAATACGAAATAATTCGTGCCATCGTAAAGAACCATCGCAACATTTGTGTGGTTGGTGATGACGACCAATCAATTTATGGTTGGCGCGGTGCTGATATACGAAAAATATTAGGCTTCGAAAAAGATTTTCCTGGAGCTAAAAAAGTTTATCTAGGCACCAACTACCGTTCGACTCAAGAAATTATTGATGCCGCCAACATGATCATCAAAAACAATAGTTCGCGGCATGAAAAAGAGTTGCGCTCGGCTTATGGTCCCGGAGAAAGTGTTGCCATTTTGCGAGTCGAAGACGAAATGCATGAGGCAAGTCATATCTGCGGCGATATTCGCCACCAAGTTAGTCGAGAACAAGCCCACTACCGCGATTTCGCGATTCTGTGTCGCACTGCGCAGCAGCCTAGAGCTTTTGAAAGTGAATTGCGCTCGGCAAATATCCCTTACAAGTTGGTGGGTGGGCAAAGTTTTTTTGACCGAAAAGAAGTGCGCGACATCTTGTCTTATTTGCGAGTAATTGACAACCCTGCTGACGAAACTTCCTTTTTAAGGATTGTTAACACACCACCGCGCGGCATTGGCAAAAGCACCGTTGACAAAGCCTTGGCTAAAGCTACCGAGCAAGGGGCGGGTGCTTATGCTGTTTTTAAAGACATGCATAAGGAGAATGAGCTGCCGTCAGCGGCGACGAAGGGCTTTGGGAAGTTAAGTGAGGCCTTGCGAACTGCTTACACAAGTGTTCAAGCGAACGATGACTTAGTTTCTACTTTACGCAAACTAGTTACCGACATCGCCTATCATGAAGAAGTGGCGCGCTGTTATCCAGACCCCGACACCGCTCAGGTGCGGTGGGCAACAGTAGACGAACTGCTTAACTTCGCCGAAAATTACCAGCGTAAAAATGAAACTGCCGATTTAAACGGATTCTTACAAGAGCTGATGCTGGAGGAAAGCGATAAAGACGATGACGATAACTCAAATGCCGTCACTTTAATGACGCTTCATGCGGCAAAAGGATTAGAGTTTAGAAACGTTTACCTCGTTGGCGTCGAAGAAGGCATTTTGCCGCATAAACGATCGGCTGTCGAAGGCACTATCGAAGAAGAGCGACGCTTGATGTACGTAGGTGTGACTCGAGCACAGCGCCTACTACTAATGACTTTCTGCACAGCGCGCGCAAAATTCGGCAAACTACAAGGGTGCCACCCGTCGCGATTTTTGTTTGAAATGAAGGGTAGGACTCCGCCAGACGATTGGGTGCCAGCTAGCGAAGTGTAGGCGGCTCATCATTGCCGTTGTAATCTACATCAACCACGCTGACATCAGGTCCTTCATGGGAGATGCTATGTGTCCAGTCTGCGTCACTACCAAAATCGCGGCGGAGCAAGTAACGCAAGCGAGCGAGCCCTCCACCGTATGTCCGGAGGTCTACCATTGGACCAACTGCTCCGTCTGGCAAGTGTCCAATAAGCCACGATTCGCTGTTCACAGTCGTTGCGATTTGTTCGGCTAACTCTGCGACTGCAAGGTCATTGCGCGTTTTATATGGCTCGGCAATGTCTTTGGCGATACCGCCTACAATCATCAACGACATAAGGCAGGCAAAAATCGGCAGCGCTTTTTTATGGTCCAGCAATTTGGCAAGCCCAACTCCAGCACAAATGCAAATTGCTGGAGCCAAAAATATCGATACTCTGACACTGCCCCCATATGGATAAGCTTGCATTGATGAAGCTATAAATAAGAAAGGCAAGCTGCCCCATAAAATCCATAAATATTGCTTCTGTGATTTGCGCCATAAAACAACAACGCCAATTATTTGCAATAACAATGTCGCTGCAGAGCCGAAGTTGCGCCCGCCTGTTGGATAGGCTGACATATACCCTGCATGCCGTTCAACGAGCCAGACAGGTGTCGTCCACCATTCTGTTAATGGCGGAAATGCGGTGACCCACATTTCCATTTCTGCGAGCCAAGAAGCTGCCGCAGAGTGAACTGAAGTAAAGTTAATTGTCATCCACGAATACTCTGTGATTAGCAGAATGCCTCCGAGCAACAAATACTTTCGTGCAGATTTTAATTGGTGAAACAGGGAAAGCCCGCAAGCTGCTGCAACAAACATAGATGGTAAGCTAAAGAAGCTGCCTAGTGCCGCAACGACGACAAACTTGACTGGGGCCTTATCAAGCGCGCACTCGATTAACAACAATGCAATAAGTAAATCAAAAGCATAAGGCTTTACCTCAATGCTGTAACGCATTGGATAATACGATGCGCAAAAAATCGCTAAGGCAAATAATGCTGCACGCTGCTCAACTATTCGCTGCGCGATTTTCCAAAACAATAGAACACTTACAATCCCGGCGATAACTGAGGGTAAACGCAATAGCAGCATGTTGCCATTACCCAAATCGAACATTAGCTTTTCGAGCCACAGCCAACCAAGTGGAGCGATTTGCCCGTATTCCAGCGGCGAGAATAAATCGCCGTAGCTGGTGTCAAAAAAATTGATGGCGAGCATTGCCTCGTCTCCCCATATCGGGAAATCGAGGGCGAAACGTGTAAGTCGCCACACAAGGCACAGCCCTATTAAAGCAAATGCCCAACGGTTTTTTACCATAAGATGCGCGCACCAGACCAAGTTAGCCCAGCACCAAATGCACCCAGCACCAAATACTTATCTTTTTCGAACAGGCCTTTATGGTAACCCTCTGACAACAACAATGGCACTGAAGCTGATGAAGTATTGCCGTACTTTGCAATGTTGTGCAAAACTTTATGAGGCGGAATGCCTAAATGAGCAGTCGCCTGCTCGAGGATGCGGCGATTCATCTGATGCGGAATCATCCAGCCCAGTTTGCTTGAGTCTTGTTCATGCATCGCCCAATCGAGCAGCCAAATCATTTTAGAAGCGGCAAAGCGATAGACCGGGCGGCCGTCCATGTATATGAAGTGCGATTTCTCATCAAGTATCTCGTGAGAAATTGGGTCTGCACCACCACCGCGTTTACGAATGATGTACTTTGCGCCAGCGCCTTGGGCGCCGATTGTGATGTCTTCTATCAACCCGCGCTTGCACACAGAATGTGGTTGCAAAATCATTGCTCCGGAGGCGTCGCCAAACAACACAGCCGTTGCGCGGTCACCTTTGTCAATCATGCGCGACATCGCATCGCCACCAACAATCAATACATTTTGGTATTTGCCAGTTTCGATAAATTGAGCACCGACAGCCAAAGCGTACATAAATCCAGAACAAGCTGCAGCGACATCGAAGGCGCCGCAATCGTTAGTAATACCAAGGCGATCTTGCAAGATACAGGCCGCAGACGGCGCTGTGTAGTCGCCTGAGACAGAGCCGACAACAATCATATCGATATCATTGACGTCAATGCCGGCGTCTTTAATCGCCATTTCTGAAGCCCCTTTAAACATGTCTGTAGGCACTTGGCCATCTGTTAACCAGCGCCGCTCGGAAATGCCGGTGCGCTTAGTAATCCACTCGTTAGACGTGTCAAGGTACTCAGCAAACCACTCGTTAGTGATTACTTGATCAGGCACCCAGTGCCCAATGCCAGCGATGCCGGCGGGAATTAGCTGTTTCATGGCTTAATGCAGGTATTGACGGAGGCCAATGCTCCTGATTATACCTTATCGGCAATTAAGGGCTGAATACTGCACCAATATTCCCTAAAAATCGGCGCGACCTTCCCACTTAAGGATGACCTGCTTCAGGGTTGAATACGTCGGCACACCAACGTCGGTAAAGACAACGCGACCCTTGTCGTCGATAAGCATTACCGAAGGAGTAAGTTGAGATGCCTTCTCACCTTCATATTCTGCGGTCAAGCGATCTTGCTCTTCTTTAAATGCATCAATGTCATCATCACTGCGATTAGTCATCATCACGTATGACGGGTTGTACTTTGCAGCGTACTTAGCCATGTCGCCTGCATCGTCACCAGAATCATTGTTAAACCCAAGCACTTGTAGTTCGGCATCATCAAAGTTCTTGCTGATTGCGTCAATCTTAGGCGCAGCCGCTTTACATGCGACACAAGTGGTGAACCATGTTGTATACAAGCGATACTTAGCTTTGGTGTAAGGCGCACTCATGTCAAGCAACAACTTACTTGTCTCAGCGTCATCGTGAGATTTAGCAGCAAGCTTCTCTTGAGGAACTCCCTTCGCCACCCGAGACAAACTTCCGACTGTGAATGCTTGCTGATTCGGAGAGTCAGCAGGGTTTTCGTAAACAGTTATCAACTGACCTGGAGTAACATTTGCAACAACGGTTTCCGAACCTTTAGGCCAGTAAACAGTAAAGCTAGCTGAAGCAGCATCGCCGATTCCGATAGGCATGGTTCGCGAGTTCTGAGCAGACAAGCCCTCACCACAACGCGATTCGCGAGTGACTTCAAGCTCACCAGCTTTGAGTACTACTTTCGCCCCAATACCATCAAGTGAGCTGTAGGTAGCAGATGGGGACGCCGTCTTATTACCGCCAACGAACCGTATGTAAACCGGCTGATAAGTACTATCGCTTGGCATTAAGTCGCCTATTTTATTGCGATAAAGCTGAACGTATGGACGGTTAGCGCTTACCAACACGAAGTCTTGGTAGCCATCGCGATCGTAATCGAATAGCGCCATTGCTCGGCCATCGCCCTTATGGTCGGCACCTGAGATTCCTGATTGAGTAGAAAACTCTTTACCTTCGATGTTTAACCAGAAGTGATTTGACTCGCCGCCAGAGAAAGACGCGCCTGAACCAACTTGACCTGGGTCAATGACAACTCCGACTTCTTTACCTTGCTTAATGTTTGCATTTTTGTCTCCGCGCACCACGGAACGCCAGAAATCACTTCACAAATCAACATTGCGCTTTTGATCCTTCGGAGCGGTGTAATAGCCTGCGGGACCATAGAGGTCTAAAAAGCCATCATTGTTAAAATCTGCAAACTGGGCGCCCCAGCCCCAACCTCCAAACTCAGTGGTGTGCATCGCTTTACCAGCTTCAGAAACTTTATCCCATTCACCACTACCGCTATTATGGAACATTGAATTACCGCGACCGAGTTGTTCAAATAAAGGGTCGATACCTTCGCCTTTTAACAAGGCGGCATCATAGTTAATGCGTCCTGGAGTAAAGAAAGAAGTCACGCGCCTCGCTGCCTTTGAGAACATATTTGTAACATACAAGTCTTGCAAACCATCGTTGTCGTAATCGCCAAATGCTACGCCCATGCCGAAGCCAACGTCTGCAACATTTGCTCGCTCAGTTATGTCAGTGAAATTGCCACCGCCATCATTCCGAATCAAGAAGTTAGGAGCGAAATCATTGGCTGAGTAAAAATCAAAATCGCCATCATTGTCAATATCGCTCCAAGTCGTTTGGAAAGTATTATGAAAAATACGCAAAGCATCTGGCAAAACATGCTCTTCAAATTTGCCATTTCCTTTATTTTGCAGCAACAAATTAGGCGGTCCAGGGCGGCTTCGATAAAGAGTTGAGCCCTCAGCGGCCTCAATATAAAGTGGCATTAACTTCTTAAAGTCATCTTCTCGCATAAATGCCTTAAGTTCATTTACGGCGTAGTCGGTTGTCGTCATCACGCGCTCATCACCTTCACCAGATGACTTGACCGCTGCGTCTCCCTGAAGCGCCTTAATCGCGCGTTGAGCGAAATAAGCAGCATAAGTTGATATATAAATATCATTCAAGCCATCGCCGTCAAAATCAATAACAGTGGCGCCGCCAGTGTTGTATGGCAAATTATTGTCAGCAATCCAATCACCAGAGCGATCTACAAAGCGACCATCGACGTTTTCCATGATGATGCTGCGCCGTAATGATCCACCAATGAATACGTCTTTATCGCCATCGTTGTCAAAATCTGAAAATGTCGCGGACGAGGTTTGCCCGACAATGCCCAAACCAATCTCACGGGCAATCTCCTTGAAGGTTCCATTGCCATTGTTGTGAAAAAATAAATTTCTTCCATGGCGCTCTTGGACATAAAAGTCGTCGAAGCCGTCATCGTCCAAATCGACAATTGAAACAGTTGGATGGCGTTCGCCACCCGCCACCTGCCATTGAGGATATGGCTTGGCAAATTTCTTACCTTCCTTTCGTGACTTTAGGAAATCACGAATTTGTTCTTCATGTATTGACTGGCGGGCAAGCTCTAATACATCGCCATCAGTAATGACGTTATCCAAGACCTCTTCAAATAACCAGTCATCTGTTTCGATGGTAGCAAGTGATGTAACTTTCCATGATACGATTTTCCAAATTTGGTCATCTGGGTCAAGCTCATCTCGCGTCGAAAGGTCATGTTCCCAAATGACATCTTGCCACCCTTTGATTTCAGCAAGGCGGCCATTCTTCATTTTTGCTTTAGCCGTGAACTTAAACCCGACTTGCCACTGCGTCATTGTTTCTGGATCTACCCAGCGTGGCACTGGCAAATGCACCTTCATTTTTGCAAATTCAAAATAATCTACTTCGGCAAACAAACTGCCAAACACTTCAAACTCCGACCAATCTTTCATTCCAGCAGGGGTTTCGCTAACACCGTTATAATAAGTAATAACCTCATCGTCGAGGCGCCAGTGGCGCTTGCCAGCTGTGCCACCGTTCATTATGGTGTCGTATTCAGGAAAGCGCTCATCAATGCCGCTAAACTCGAAAGTTTCAGCGAAATACTTCGCACATCCATTATCTGGGAACCTTTTTCCCTGTAATGCCTCTGCTAAACCACTCAGATATCCTGTTTTGCCCCATGAGATATTCAGTGCTTCAGAGCGCGTCATACGCTCAGTTTGAATCTCCATTGGTGTCGTTGGAACCTTTTGTTTAGGCTTATTATTGCAAGTTGCAAATATCGTCACTAGCATGATAGCGATCGACAACTGCTTGCAAGCGGGATGATGTATTTTACTCATAGCGACGATTATCTACCATTTGGTCGTTAATTGCAAAAAAAATCTCTTTTTCTTGCGCCTATAGGGTATCGTCTCCGTACCGCTTTGCTTGATGACCAATACCACAAAAATTTACATAGCTGTCTCTGCTTGCCTCACCGGCGAGAAAGTAAGGTATGACGCCACCTCTAAAACTTCTACTGCCGTAATTCGGCTAGCTGAGCACTTTGAATTAGTGAAGTTTTGCCCAGAGATGATTATGGGGCTGGGCGCGCCACGCGAAACCCTATCGTTGCACAGGCGAAATGGAAATTGGCAAATAATCGGCGATGAAAGCTCAAAAAACTACACTGCTTTGTCCGATAAGGTAATGGCAGAAATCCAAGATATCTGCGGCGATAAAGAGATTGCTGCCTTTGTCCTCAAATCGAAATCTCCAAGCTGTGCCCTCAACACATACTCCCCGCCTCAAGATAATTCACCACGTGACGGTTTAATCGCCGAGCGCTTACGCTTAAAATTTCCTTCGGCGTTGTTCATCGACGAGCAGCGACTAGAAAACGACCAGGCGTTTGCCGAATTCGTCCATACTTTAAAACATGAAAGCTAAAATCATCTACCGCGAAGACCTAACTGACTCATTAGCCATCTTCCGCTTCGACGTTGACGTCCCTGACTTTAAGCCAGGCCAATTTTCTACTATTGGTTTGCCGCACCCAGAGAAGGAAGGCAAAATTTTGTGGCGTCCTTATTCGATTTCTAGTAACCCCGAGCAGAAAGATTATCTCGAGCTTTATATTCGCTGGGCTAAATGGCCGGTGTTAGGCAAGTTCACTACGATGCTGTGGCCGTTGAATGTTGGTGACGAAGTTGAATACAAAGATCCCAAAGGTGCCTTTTCAATTGCTCATGAATTCCCTGATGGCACTCCGGATAAGCGGCGCATTGTTTTAATCGGCGGCGGAACCGGCGTCGCGCCATTCATGTCAACTGCAGCAAGCATGTTTGAGCAAAAAACTGATCGCCAAATCATTTTGTGTCATGGCGTCAGTTACATCAATGAGCTTGGCTACCGCGACGAATTATTAGCCCTCGAAAAACAAGATGGCTACGATTTCAAGTATTTGGCTTCAGTGAGCCGTCCCGACGAAGAGGCTAATGCTGGCTGGGATGGCCTTGGTGGTCGAGTCGAATCAATCATTCAGCATGGCGAAGACGGCTGGTCGGCTGCTGAACGTGCGGCTGGCGAAAAGTTTACTCCTGAAAACACCTGCTTCTATATTTGTGGTTTTGGCGGCACTGTCGATAGTGTTAAGGAGGCGGTGCAGGCTGATGGCTTTGTGACGAAAAAGGAGGCGCGTGAAGATGGCAGCTTTGATATTCGTTTCGAATCTTACGGATAATGTATTTCTTTTATTTATGAGTTGTTGTAAACTATAATTCAGAATAAGAGAGTCTAATGTACGGAAAAGCCACAGAAACAGCAATCGCAGCCATGTCGCGTCTCGCAGAGACCTACGACGATGGTTCAAATCGTATTTCAGCAATTGATATTGCCGAAGTACGCAATCTTCAACGCCCGTTTGTCGGCAAGGTTTTAACTTCGCTCTCGCAAGCTGGGTTGGTGCTAGGTTCGCGCGGCCCTGGCGGTGGATTTACTTTGTCACGTCCTCCGAAAGAAATCACTATCAAAGAAATTTTTGACATTTTTGAGCGTGAAGACGACGGTGGCCTGTGCCCGTTCGGTGGCGGCGTTTGTGGCGTTGGTTTGAATTGCGCACTGCACGACAAGCTGGTTAAGGTTAAAGAGTCGGTACACGGCGTGCTTTACGACACTACCCTAGAAGTGTTTCGCAAAGCCTACCAAGACGATGGCATTCGCCCTACCCAACCAGAAGATGTTGCTAAACTCGGTGGCTCTATCGAAGAACGGACTGAGCGCGAATCATTCCGTGCACCTTATAGGCGTAAAGGTTTTCCGAAGTAAGTTAAGATTACTCGGCCGCGACTTCTACCCAAAAATACCCACGTAGTGACCCTTCGATGAATCCGAAGGCTTGATCATTTGGATACTTTTCGTGGAGCAGAGAAACTAACGGCGATGCGACCTTGCCTTCTGATGCATGGCATATCAAACATTTGGCCTGAGTTTTAATCGGGTAAAGCACCGACAAGCTACCGTCACTACCAGCGAAAGCTTGCGTGTCTTCAATTTTATCGGCGACGCTCGCAGAAGCCCACATTGGAGCAACGTTGACTTGATTGCGCAACCCAAAAGAAGTGCGACCGAGGCGCACACCTTGTTGCGCTGATATCTCGGCAGTCATTGGCAATGCTCGAATGTTACATAACTCAATTGCTGCCACTGGACCATCGGCTTTCATCTTAGCCGTAAGCACACTGGCCAATCGTTTACCCAAAGCATCTTTGGATACCGTCGCTTTGTCAAACTGCTGTTGCTGCGTTGGTGTTAGTTTTGTTATATCTAACTGCGATATAGATTCGACGGGCATTAGGAAGTAAATTCCTAGTGCCAGTACGAAAATTGTGATAAAAATGCCTTTCACTAAGCAGTATTAGAACTTCAAGTTGAAGTCTACGCGGAAGCGGTATTCGGTATTGTCGAAACCAGCGATTGATTCATCGATTGGCGTAACAGCCATGCCCCAAACGTGCATACCTAAGCCATTGTCTAACTTAGTCTTGTAGCCAAGAATTTGGCCTTCGTAGTTAGACGCTTGGCTCAGCGTATCGTCTTGCGAGAAACCGGTAAACACTGCGTCTTGATCGATCGACTGGTGCTGAATATAGAACTTGTCGCCAGCCTCTGTTTTAAAAGACACCCCTACTGCCATGCCTGAGGCATCGACATTGTCATCAGCGCGTAAGTTCTCGATTAGTTCTGCTGACAGCGTGATGTTGTCTAGGTTGTAGGCTAGCACGATATCAGCGATTCCGAAATCTGAAAGGTAGCTGTCGGCAACGCTAATTGCGTTACCACGATTGTCGTCAGCTTCGATACCTTTACCATTCATATTGCCATAATGAGAGTAAGACCCTCCTAGTGACAAGTCGCTGAAATCTGTGTCGAATGATGTTACAGACATCCACGCGTCTTCAGACTGGTCGTTAGTGTTTTCAGCGACAGCATACTGGCCAAAAGAAAAATCAAACGCATCGTAATCACAAACAAACGCCAAGCCTTCTGGAGCAACGTCGCCATCCCAAACTAGCTCGCCGTAAATTGGATTGCGAAACACAGGATTGCCGAACTTGCCGAACACCATGTTGACATGCTCAGACATAGTCCAGTCGAAATGCAAACGATCGAGTGACACGTTAAAAGTATCAAACGCATCGCCTGCATCTTGATGCACACTATTTGGGTCGTCAGAGTTACCTGTCACAAAACGTAAGTTGAACTTTAGAGAGTCACTTGCTTGGTACTTGGCGCCAGCGCGTAAACGCATGCGCATGCGATGGCGGTCACTGCCGCCTTCGGTGTCGTTGAATTCAGCACGTACGCGAGCATCACCATAGATTGACCATGGGCTGTCGCTTTCTTGTTGAGCACTTGCATTACTTGACAGCAATGCCACGCCTGCGACGCAAGCGATGATAGATGATGAGGTGTATTTCATTGCACGTATTTTATTACAGAGGATTAAAGTTTGTAAGAACTGAATGTAAAAAAAGAAGAACGCATCCCGCTGTCCAGGCGGATGCGCTCTTCGGTGTATCTAGTTGTAAATAAGGACGTCCTCTTTCGGCGGCTTCTCCTACTCCGCCTCAGAAGCGCGTACCTCCAACTTTGATACTTATATAATAACGACTATTTACTCTTTTATTCTGCTTTTCTCGACAATATTTTGCTTACTTGCAAATTTTACTTCTACAAAATCAGCGGGACCCTATTTCCCTAGCGATGCGCCTCTCTCTGCACGTGACAGGACATGCTATGATATCGCGAATTAGCCATGAAATCCCTGCTAAAAGACACCTTTGAGCTTGCTGAACAATTACTGCAGCTCGAGCAAGACGCCGCACCGATGCCCCGCCACGATGTTGGCGCATTGGGAGACCAGCTGTCGCTCGAATTACCTCAAGACGGTGCGACGCAAGGCGAAGTGTTTGCAAAAATGTCGGCCGTGCTAAACGCTACCCCGCAAACTAGCAGCCCACGCTTCTTAAACCAACTTTTCGGCGGACGGCAAAACTACGCCGCAGCTGCCGACATGCTTACTGCAATGTTGAACGTGTCGATGTACACCTATAAAGCAGCTGGCGCGATGATTTTAATCGAGCAACAATTAGTGCAGCACATGGCCAAGTTCGCGGGCTTCACTAACGCCGAAGGTGTCATTTGCCCTGGCGGTTCAATGGCTAACTTTGTCGGCATGATGATGGGTCGCGATCGCGCAAATCATGATTTTCGAGAACATGGCAGTGACGGACGTCAACATACTTTTTACGTATCTACCCAATCGCATTACTCGGTTGATAAAGCTGCGGCAATGTTAGGTGTTGGCCGCGCAAATGTGCGTAAAATAAAATGCGACGACAACGGAAGCATGAATGTCGATGACTTGGCCAATGCTATTGAAGTTGACATAACTAACGACTGCGTACCATGCGCAGTAATCGCAACTTGTGGCACCACCGTACTTGGCGCGTTCGATCCTCTAAAGCAAATTGCTAGCGTGTGTCGTAAGCACAACATCTGGTTGCACGCCGACGGTGCCTTCGGTGGACCGGCTCTGCTACATCGCCAACATCGCAATTTACTTGACGGCATCGAATATGCCGATTCGCTCTCATGGGATGCCCATAAAGTGATGGGTGTTCCCTTAACTTGTTCGATGTTGTTGTGCCAGCACCAAGGCAAGTTGTCAAAAAGCCTGCAGCAAGATGCCGAGTATTTATTTCAAGTCGACCACGAAGACCTAAACCCTGGCCTGCGTTCAATTCAATGCGGACGCCGCAACGACGCTTTCAAATTATGGTCTGCATGGCAAGCGCTTGGCGATAATGGCTGGCACGACCGTCTAGAGCAACAATTCAAGTTAGCTAAATTTGCGGCTGACTATATCGAGCAGTCGGCAGATTTCGAATTGTGTCAACGCCCCGAATACTTAACTATTTGTTTCAAAGTTTACGGCGTCGATGCCACTGAACTTTGCGATCAATTACACGCCAACGGCGAAGCTCTTATAGGGCATGCTGATGTCCGCGGTGAACAGGTGATGCGCTTAGTTGTGGTCAATCCAGAAATAAGCACTAGCGATTTACAACGACTCTTCGAAAACATTGTTGCAAAGCAAAGAAACATTATCTCTGCATAAAGTTTTTCAACTGTGGCTACCCTTAGCTGCAAGCTGGCTGATGATGGGCGCAGAGGGGCCAACTTTTTCCTGGTTCGTGGCATCGATGCCCGACCAAAAAGCCAACCTTGCCGCATTCGGCAGTGTTGCGTTTCCAATTTCGCTAGTTATTGAAGGACCAATAATTATGTTACTGGCGGCGTCCACCGCGTTGTGTAAAGACATGATTTCTTTTCGCAAAGTGCGGCGCTTTACTTTAACTGCGGCAGCGGCACTTACGGCATTGCATGTACTAGTAGCGTTCACCCCACTTTATTATTGGGTAGCAGTGTCCATTATTGGAGTACCCGATAACATTGTCGAACCTGGGCGCATCGGTCTACAAATATTAACCCCATGGACAGCAGCCATCGCCTACCGTCGTTTTTTGCAAGGCGTGTTAATTCGCTTTGGGCAATCGCGTATGGTGATGTTCGGTACAACGCTGCGCTTGGCTGTGCTGTTCTCTACTTTATATATCACAGCAGCTACTGGTGATTTGTCTGGCATCGCCGTCGGGACAATTGCAATGTCGAGCGCAGTGATTGCAGAAGCATTATTTACTCGCTGGGCGGTGAATGACATTTTGAAAAATCATATGCCGCAGCATTGTGATTCAGATGAAGCTATCACTCGCAGTTCATTCTTAACGTTTTACCTACCACTCGCAGTTACTCCGCTGATGACCTTATGCATTCAACCTGCGGGCGCCGCCGGCATGAGTCGCATGCCAAATATTTTAAACTCACTCGCAGCATGGCAAGTGGTTCACGCATTAATTTTCATCGCCCGCTCCACCGGTTTTGCGTTTAATGAAGTGGTGGTCGCACAAGCCAAGCGTCCTAATGCGCAGCATGTATTGAATAGATTTTGTTTGCTGCTGGCAGTCGGCACATCATCAATAATGGCACTTGTGGCATTGACGCCATTGGCAGATTTTATCCTCAAGGGTGTGTTCAACCTTGAGCCCGAATTAGCTAGCGTTTGCAAAACTGGCTTACTGCTCGGAATAATTATGCCGGCCTATCAAGCATACCAATCTCTTTTTCAAGGACGCCTAGTTGCGGCTAAACGCACTAAAGGCATCACCGAGGCGGTTGCGCTTTACGTTTCGATTTCGCTGATTGGCTTGTTTGCTGGAGCGCAGTACTCCACTATCACCGGCCTTTATTGGGCGATGTTAAGTTTTGTTTGTGCCGGACTGTGCCAAACCATTTGGTTAGGCATTCGCGCGGCGCAATTGACTAGCCCTGAAGCTTCTTCTCGAGTTTAGCCCACGAATCGCGCATAGCGACGGTGCGGTTAAACACTAATTTTTCTGGCGTCGAAGTCGTGTCGTGCACAAAGTAGCCAGCGCGCTCAAACTGCACTGCATTTTCAAACACTTCACTTAGTGAAGGTTCGGCCTTTGCAGTAATCGCTCGGCAAGAATCCGGATTGATGTTCGCCAGGTAATCGCCGCCCTCTTCAGGGTTAGCTTGATTGAACAAGTGGTCGTAAAGGCGAACCTCTGCATCGACTGCATGTGCGGCAGAAGCCCAATGAATGGTGCCTTTAACTTTTCGCTTGTCTGGGCTGCTGCCGCCTTTAGTTTCAGAATCGTAAGTACAGTGCACCTCGATTACCTCTCCGGCATCGTCTTTAATGACATCTGTACAGGTCAAGTAGTAAGCGTATTTGAAGCGAACTTCAGCACCTGGTTTTAGACGGAAATACTTGCGCGGAGCTTCTTCTTTAAAGTCCTCGCGCTCGATGTAAAGTTCGCCGCCGAATGCCACCTCGCGCGTACCCATCGATTCATCTGCAGGATGATTTTTGGCAGTAACCATTTCAACATGACCTTCTGGCCAATTCGTTATCACCACCTTAAGTGGATTTTGCACTACCATACGTCGTGGTGCGCCGTCATTTAAGTGATCGCGCAAAATTGATTGCAGCAATGCGAAGTCAACAGTGCCTTCGGTTTTCTTGACGCCAATTAATTCACAAAAAGCACGTAGGCACACAGCAGGATATCCGCGGCGGCGCATGCCGCTGATTGTTGGCATGCGTGGGTCGTCCCAACCGTCGACCACATTGCTATCGACTAAGTTTTTAAGTTTACGTTTTGAAGTTAAAGTGTAAGTTAAATTCAAACGCGCGAATTCAATTTGTCGCGGAGTCGCTGCAACTGGCAAATGCTTTAAGAACCATTCATACAACGGGCGGTGGTTTTCAAATTCCATGGTGCATAACGAATGCGTAATGCCCTCAATCGAATCGGATTGGCCATGCGCAAAATCATACATAGGATAAATACACCATTTATCACCAGTACGTGGATGATTCTTATGCTGCACACGGTAAATCGCTGGGTCGCGCAAATTCATGTTTGGCGCCGCCATATCAATCTTCGCCCGCAGAATCATTTCACCTTCAGCAACATCGCCGGCGCGCATTTTCTTAAACAACTCTAAACTCTCGGCAACTGGTCGCTCGCGAAAAGGGCTATCAGTGCCCGGCGCGGTCAACGAACCACGACCGACGCGCATTTCGTCAGAGGACTGCTCATCGATATAAGCATTACCGCTTTCAATCAAATGCGTCGCCCACTCAAACAGCTGCTCAAAGTAATCCGAAGCGTAAAACAAATTGTCGCCCCAATCAAAACCAAGCCACTTTACATCAGCCTTAATCGCATCAACGTATTTCTGCTCTTCTTTAGATGGATTGGTGTCGTCAAAGCGTAAATGACACTTACCATCAAACTCATTAGCGATGCCAAAGTCAACGCAAATCGCTTTGGCGTGGCCAATATGCAAAAATCCATTCGGCTCAGGCGGGAAACGAGTCACAATCGAATCATGTTTACCTGAAGCGAGGTCATCAGCCACGATACTGCGGATGAAATCTAATTTTGTTTCTTGGTCTGTCATGGGAGGGCCTATTCAGCTCGGCCGATAGGATACCACCGTCTGCCCTACCAAGTAATGCTCGCCATAACTTCTGGCTGCGACATCCCGGTTTGATACCACGCCTTCGCCAAATCCAAACCAGTGCTTGCCAAGAACGGCACGGAACCATCATTCGCCAAGAACAAAAATTGAATCAGCTCCCATGACGTAGTTTGATAGACCAAACGTATCTCACCGCGGACGGCCCCGCTAGGCGGATTTAGAGTAATGTCATCGTAATGATTGTAAGTTCCGCCAACCCCCGGGCTGCCGTATTGATTATTCGGCACAGGCAAACAATTGCGAGTATTCGCCGAATCGTAACTAAACTCATATGGCGGGATCCGGTTATCTTCAAGCACAATGTTATTCCACACAAAGTGCATTGTCGGCTCGACGGTGCCGGCTGGCTGCGCCGCCAATCCACCTAAGGTTTGCACCACGCTTGAATTTGTAGTGTCGTAAGACAGTGCAATATTCGGATCAGTGCCAATCGACAACAACTGCGCCGCCCATTCTTGTGTCATGCCGCCTTCCACGTGCCACAACTTTGAGTTAGCGTCATGCGGGTCAAGCAACGTTTTGACACTTAAATTAAGCCCGGCGATTTGCACTTGCTTATTGCCGTAACGCCCGTCTTCGCGAACCATATTGCCCGCCGCGTTAAACCATCTCATATTTAGCCACATGCGACGACCTTCAGGATAACCAGTAAAAAGCTTATGTCCGGTTAAATTATAAACGCGCAAATTATTACCACTCAATTCAAGTCGTGCCGACCGTTTCAACATCAAGCGCGCGCGCGATTCTCCATCTTCAATGCCACGTTCGTCAAAAGCACTTAAACCGCCGCCAACAATCAACTTGCCCCTGGCGTCCAAATTCAAAATCATTTTGCCGACTGTCGTGTTACCACCTGTCAAATCATGTGTCGGAACATCTAAGCGAATCGGCGCCGTAGAGTACGAAGAGCCTTTACCTACCGCCGGCTGCATGTGACACGACTGGCATGTGTAATAACGCGTAGTGCCGTCTTCATAATCGCCGTTGGTGTTCGCCTGAAGCGAAGCTTGATAGACAGACTCGAGAATGCCGTCTTGAAGCGCCATTGGCAAAGTTGGATAGTCGCTGACTTTAAAATCGGCTAAACCACTCGACATGTGCTCTGAAAATGTGCGCTCGGTTACGCCATATGAATGTGGCTTATTTAAAAACGCCGCCTTTGATGTCAGAGGTCCGCCCAAAGTACCGTCGAAATTCCCGGGAGGCAATGGATTCGGCGCGCCATTGTTGTGCGCGAGATCTCCGACTACTGGATTTGAAACATCATGGCATGTGCCGCACAATTCTGAACTGCGATGAAACTCTGACTTATGCACACCATGCGTGGCGGTTGCTGTAGAGCCGTAAGGCCCGTAACGATCGTAAGTGTCAGCGAGCACCATTTGCCCGCTACCTAAAAATGCTTCGGGATTAGCGCCGCCGGTATTAGCCACGAAGGGTGGGTTTTGCACACCTAAATGTTCACTGCCATCTGGGTTTGTTAAACGGTGACAAACTTGGCACTCAATACCCATACCATCTGTCAGCGGGTCAAGTGCAGATCCGTCAGTCGGGGTTGAACGATCTTCAAGCCATCCTTTTGGTGAGTGACAGCGAATGCACAAGTCGCCGGCTCCATCAAAATCTTGCTCTGCTACAGCCATCGACGCCCAAAAAATTGGATCGCGCCCAGCGTGTGCCATCATTGAACCCATCCAACCGTTGTATGGCTCGACATCTGCATCATAGTAGGCGTGACACGAGCGGCAGTTCTCAGAACGCTCAATACTAACCACCTCGTTTTGTTGAGTTCCTGGCTGCTGAACCTCATTTGGAACGGTCAACGCAAATACCACCGCAAATACTGATGATGCAGATGCAGCAACAACTATGAGGGGACGGAAAAATAGCATAATTAAAAATACACTATTTTGTATAGTAGTAGCATGCGTTTCTTCAGAACTTTCCCTGTCTTTGCCCTGCTCTGTGGCTCATGTTACATGGGTGAAATGACCATAGGCCAACCTATTGAGGCCTCAGCTGTTTCTCAGCTGCAACCAAATCATTCATCTGCCCAAGATGTTGCTGATTTACTCGGAGCGCCAACGCAAGTTGTTGAGCTAGGAAACAAGTCTGCATGGTTGTATGAGGCGCAAAAAGCACGCCAAGCGGGCATCCTTATTTTTGTTTTTGGCACTTTTGGGCAGGATAATCAATATGATCGCTGCTGGGTTTTCTTCGACGAAAACGGGCTGCTTACCCACGTCGCATCGAGCCTTGAAGCTAATGCGACCGAATATCATCTAAGCTCCTTTGACTAGAATCGCCTTTTTTTTTCTACTGCTCGTGAGCAGTAGTTGCGCCAACGCTTCACTCAACTCCAATTCTGTTGGTCGCCGAATCAACTCCGACGTTGTTCAGCAACTCGAAGTTGGCGAGTCTAATTTAAGTGATTGCCTGTTAGTTTTAGGCGCCCCAACTCTTGTCGGACAAAGCGATGATGGCACACAATTTGTTTTGAGTTACGAGTGGTTGCGAACTGTAGGATGGAAAGTCGGCGTGTCAGTACCGCTGAGCGATTTTATTAACACATCAGTTAACTATGCAAACAGCGACAGCTCACCTAATTTTGTTAAGCTGATTTTCAACAATGACTGGCAACTTATCAAGGTCTTGCAGGGATAAGCGTGCGGCAGCATCTGCAATTTCTCTCTCACTATTAACTAGGACGAAAAATCTACTTTTCAAAAATTATTAGGTAATTTTCTTTTAAACCATCTATGTCGTGATTTTTCAAAAATGTGAACCCCGATAATGTCGTCTCTTCAATAACAGTTTCTAGCCCGCAACGAACATGGCTCATTACCCAATCACGTGACTCGCCTTCAATGCGGTAGAAATCAACAATGACCAGGCGCCCATTAGGTTTGAGGGCGCGTTTGATGTCGGCTAGAGTTTGTTGTGGATGCTCGAAGTGGTGGTAAGTATCGCAAACAAATATTAGGTCGCATGAATTCGCTGGCAAATTAGTATTAGTCGATGTGCATTGAATGGC
>Ga0257121_1000446_pt1 | contig 34965 bp, 32 predicted proteins | sample SI106_100metaG_FD_190180 | JGI IMG/M metagenome (GOLD analysis project Ga0257121, IMG submission 190180) | Marine microbial communities from Saanich Inlet, British Columbia, Canada - SI106_100 | ecosystem: Environmental > Aquatic > Marine > Inlet | place: Canada: British Columbia | collected...
GCATAAGAGTTTTGTAAACTAATAACTCCTTCTTGCCAAGGCTGTCCTTGATCTCCACTTTTAGTCCATAAGGTTGTCCATGTTGTACCACCATCATTAGAAACATCTACATTTAGTACTCCCATAGTAGCTCCATACATACTATATCCAAATACAAAAGCAGCGTCTGTAAAATTATTTAAATCAACACAACTAGAAACTAAATTAGCCACAGCACCAATACCTCCACCAGAGGTCTCACAATATAGATAATAATCACCATCTAAACTAGGAGCGCCATTAAGAGGACCTGTTCCAGTAGAACCAGTACCTAAGTTATCTTTTCTCCAACCATTAGTTGAAGTAAATGTACTTGTTGCGGCATCATAAGTCCAGTCTGCCCAAGGGCCTTGTCCATATAATGAAACTGCAGGGTCTTCAAAACTCTCTGAGTTTGCTCCAATACCTGAAGTACAACCAGAAAAAATACAAGAACCATCATCTTGATTAGCTAATGGATTGTAATTAGTTGCTAGAGAATTTGTACACCCCCAAACAGGTGCTCCATACATAATAGTTGTTGTATGACAACCAGTTAAAGTTGTGCAATTTGAATCAACCAACCAATGTACATAATGAGTGCCATTAGTAGAAGCTGTAAATGTTAATGGAGCTGTTCCTTCAGCAACAAAATTACCGCAAGAAGATCCTTCATATACAACAATCCATCCTGGAGAAGCATTAGGACCAGAAATATCTATAGTATACGTTGACCCACTTACTACAGCAGAAATTGGGCTGTACTCAGTTAGATAATTACAAGTGGATATAGTATTAGTCCCAGCAGTTGGTGCGACACCAGAACCATATTGAGATACATTACAGCAATGAGATACCGCTGGAACTGCAGAAACTATAACTGTTGCGGAATCCGTACAACCTTGACAATCTGTTGTAACAACCGTGTAACTTCCCGGAGATAAATTATTGATTACTGCCGTAGTTGCTCCATTACTCCATAAAAATGTTGTTGCACAAGTTGTTGGTCCAACTAATGTAGCTGTAGCTGTACCATCATTAGCGGTCGCTGATGTTGCATTAGTAGCAGTAGCAGTAACTCCAACCGTACAATTGACAGGTGTAGCACAAGGAAGAAATCCTCCACTACCATTAGGAACAGCCGGAGTATACGCAACACCTTGACAGTTAGCTAAACAATCATTATTATACAGAACTCCATCACAACCACATACTGGATTATAAATCATTGGGCACATACAAACATTACCGTTTGGTATACATTGCGCTTTCACAGTATAAGTACATAATACCATACAAAAAGCCATTAAATATCCTAAGATTTTCTTAGGATTTACTTTGTAAAAATTTGATTTCATAATACATGTTTTAATTTAAAAAATTAGTTAATTATATAAAAAACCTCCACGAAATAGATGTAGAGGTTGCTTTATTGATAATATATAATGAGGAAGTATCACACGTATAACACGCGTTCATTTCAGTGTTCCATTCCTGATAATCATAAAGTCTTCCCATTATTATGTCGTAATAAATAAGTTCTAAAATAACTCAGCTATAAACATAGTAAAAAAAAATAAAAAAGTAAAAAAAAACATCTTCTTTTTATACATCTATAAATACTAACTTAAGATATATTATATTTTTACGAATATACATCTGAATTTGTTACTAAAAAAGAAGCCCGAACATAAATGTCCGGGCTTTTTTATATTAAGATTAACTTAACTTCTTATTGTAAAATCAATTTCTTATTAACTATTCTATGTAATAGTATTAATAGTTTTTTCATTTCTTTTAATATAGTGTTTTATTATTTATAAAGTATGCTTCTCAAATTTCTTAATGTTTGTTCTTTAGGCCAGAAACCAGAACCTTGTATAATCTTTTTCTTCCCCCCGTTAACTATAACAATTGTTGGCCAGTAATAATTATCGTTTTTCATTTCAACTAATTCTTTAAATAGATTATGAAAATATGGTTCATCTTCTGAATTAGGTTTGTCGTTTCTGTACTCTTCCTTATTATATATAATAGGATCTTTTGATTTTCCATTTATCATGACAGGAAAGAAATTGTCATTAATTAACTTAATAACTGAAGAGTCTGTAAATGTTTTAGATTTCATCTTCTCACAATACTCACAATTCTCTCTATAGAAAAAAAGTAGCATGTTTTTATTAGATTGTTCTGATAAGATTTCTGCTTCAGCAAGTTCTAACCAATTAATACTATTATTAGTTGATAATGGGGAAGAAGTAATTTGTGTGAGTCCAATCAAGGGAACACATAGTAAAATTAATAATAGTTTTTTCATATAACAAAATTACAGAAATTAATTTGACATCATAAATTGTTGAATTAATTTATGAAAATGATGTACTCCCTTTTCCATTTCAGGAGAAAATCTGCCACTCTTATATAATCTAGATTTAACTCCTTTTTGAACTCTTTTTATTATTTCTTGATCTTCTAATTCAACTTTATTAACATCTGCTCCAGCCCCAGTATTAAGTAATTCTTCATTCCACACATAAGATCTGAACTCAACTCTAGTTTTATTGAATGATAAGGGAGTAATGATATTCATTGATAACCCCCAAGGATAAAAATTCATCATTATATTAGGAAATAACCAAAAGTAATAAGCAGCAATATTTTTCCCGAAATCTGGAGATGAATCTGGAAGATCAAAACAATCATCCTGATTCTTACCATATCCGATTTGAAGATTAGAATAAGGAAATATTTCAACTTCATAATCTTTAAAATTAAGAACAGAATTTAAATCTTCATGAATAAATGGAATATGAAACCCCTCTAAATAATTATCACAATATAAAGCCCAATTAGCATCTATAGTATATTCTTTTGACAAATCTTCTCTATATACAAAGTCTTGAATAGGCATCCAATTCACACGTTTTTCAATATCACTAAATAATTCATCCAGTGAAAATGCAGGATCTAAAGAAGTAAAAATAAATTGATTCCATTGACTGCAATTAACTTTAGGTAAATCATCTCTTTTGCAAGGAAAATTCTTCATGCCTTTTGTTTCTGGCATGGAAAGAAATTTGCCTGAAAAATCAAACCTTCTGCCATGATAACCACAAACAATAACATGATTTAATAAACAAGGTTTATCAATTAGTAAATTACCTCTATGAGTACAAACATTAGAATAACATTCAACGCCTTTGTTGTTACGAACAAGAAAGAGAGGCTCAGATAAAATATCATCTATTAAAGTAAATGGATAGGCACTATTTAAATTAGAAAGTATAGTGTCTTCAGTTATAAATTGCCAACTTTTTACAAATAATTTATCAATTGATTTATTAAATATCAATTCTGAAGAATAAAAAATTGAAGGCAATGTACAAGATTCCTCAATATTCTGTTTTATGTTTTTCATGCGATAAACTTACAGAAAATATAAAAGAGAAAAAAGTCGGGGTAGCAGGATTCGAACCTGCGACCTCCTGCTCCCAAAGCAGGCGCGATAACCGGGCTACGCTATACCCCGAAAAAGGTTTGCAAATCTAAAAAAGTTTTATAATCACAAACAAAAAAGATAACTTTTTATTTTGCGGAGAGGAAGGGATTCGAACCCCCGGTACCCGTAAAGGCACAACTCCTTAGCAGGGAGCCCCGATCGACCACTCTGGCACCTCTCCAGTTTTAATATTTTTTAAGAACTATTTTTTCGGATTGCAAATGTATTACAATCTAATTTACTCACAAATATATTTTAGTTTTATTTTTTCTGCATTTTCAATCAAAAAACTAATCTCAAATATTATATTTGCCTACTTTTATGAAAAATCTAAGAATGAGTAAAAAAATATTTATTATAATCTTTGGAATTATTACACTAAAATCTTGTGTAGAAACAGGATTCCAAGATCAGAACATAGTAGTACAGCATGTTTCTTCACTTGGTGATGGACTTCATCCATTGAACGATAATTCTGTCACCAGAAGTTTTATATTTCAATATACACAAAAGACACTAATAAAATTAGATATTAAAAGCTTAAAATATATACCTGTATTAGTAACAGAACTTCCAACAAAAGAAAATGGTAGAATATCAGAAGACGATTTACGATATACCTATCATCTTAAAGAAGGGATCTTCTGGGATGATGGGACACAATTAACCGCAAAAGATGTTGAATTCTCAACTAAAATGATGTTATGTCCTTTTACTGACAATACTCAAATAAGATCCAATTATTCTACGGTTATTTATTCAATAGAATTGGACCCAGAAGATCCACTAAAATTTACAATGGTTGCAAAAGGAATAAACTATACAAATAAAGATATTTTCTCAGAGCTATATATTTTACAAAGAAGTCATTGGGATCCTGATGGAATAGTTGATGAAATAACATTTACTGAAATGCATAATGAAGTAGAAGAAACAAATGACAGATATAATTTCTTCTTCAATTTCAATCATGTTTCAAATGGATTGTCTGAAAAAAAATTGGTAGGACTAGGTCCTTATGAGATACTTGAGGATGACTATCAAGATAAACAATATATTATTCTAACAAAAAAAAGAGATTGGTGGGGAGAAAAAGACATATCTATTTATAATCAATCTTTTCCAGAGAGAATTATATTTAAAGTAATTAATGATCCTTCAGGAGTATCACAAGCTCTAACTAACGAAACAATTGATGTATCAACAAACATAGATACGAAAGTATTTTTAGATCTAAGAAAAAAAGAATCTTTTAATAATAATTATGTTTCTGTATTTAACCCCCAATTCTCTTATGGGTATATAGGGTTAAATCAAAAACCTGATGGAATAGAATACAAAAAATTCTTTGTGGATAAAAATGTAAGAAGAGCAATTGCTCATTTAACACCTGTAGACCTTATCATAGATGTAATCTATCATAATAAAGCTGAAAGACAAGTCACACAAATTGCTAATAGCAAGCATAGTTTTGACACAACATTAAAACCAATTTTATATGATCCAATAAAAGCAGAAAAATTATTAAATGAAGCTGGATGGATAGATACCGATGGTGATGATATTAGAGATAAAATAATTGATGGAAAAAAACAACAGTTTTCATTCCAATTAAACTTTTTCTCAGCTGCCACTACTAAACAAGTTGTGTTAATATTACAAGAAGAGTTTAAAAAAGTAGGTGTTGAATTAAAACCAAATGCTCTAGACTTTAATATGTTATATGACTTAGCAGGAAAACACGAGTTTGATGCAATGCTTGCTGGTTGGGGTGGGTCTGCGTCATATTCAAATCCAATGCAACTATGGCATACAACTTCATGGTCAGATAACGGGTCTAATTTCTGTGGATTTGGAGATGCTGAAAGTGATGAATTAATAAGACAAGCAAATGAAACAATAGATGAACAAGAACATCTAGAAGCTCTACATAAGTTACAGAAAAAGATCTATGATGATCAGCCATATGTTTTCTTATATAGTACTAAAAAGAAAATAGCAATACATAGAAGGTTTCAGCAAAACAAGGAGACTGATGATCAATTTAGAGATAGAAATATGTTAATAGAAAGGCCTTCTGTTATTCTAAATAGTTTAAAATTGAATCCTGATTACAAAGACAAAACTCCTACAATTGAATAATTTAAGATGTTAAAATATACCATAAAACGACTGCTGACTTTTATACCTATGTTAATAGCTATTTCTTTGTTATCATTTGTAATAACGTTAAATTCACCTGGTGATCCTTTAGAGAATCAAGTTAAAACAGATAATGCGGGAAGCGTCAAACCAAATAATGATTATAGCAAGAAACATAAAGAAAAAAGAGTAAAGGAACTCGGATTAGATTTACCTCCATTTTATCTTAGTATAAGTGATCTTGCATCATCTAAAGATTTATACAAGATATATGATAAAGATGAAAGAAGTAATTTACAGAGATTAATATATGAATACGGAAACTGGGATGTAATTAATAACTACTACAACAACCTAATGTATCTAAAAGAAAAAAATAATGATATTCAATATGACTCATCTAAGGTAAATCTAACCTCAAAATCAACGCATGCAATCATGCAAGATAAGCTTGGTAATGATCAAATAATAATAAGAGATGCTATTAGCAAATTATTGATAAAACACGATATTGATGATAGGAAAACAAAAATCAAAACTCTTCAATCAATTATTCTAGAAGGAGGGAATAAAGATCTCTTTAAACCTTTACATAAAGACTTCAATAATCTAATAGAGTCTGAAATAAATCTAGTATTAAAACAACAAAAATGGAAAACATATGTTCCTACTATACAATTTCATGGAATCTCAAACCAATATCATCAATGGTTCTTTGGTAACGGAAAAGACAGAAAAGGGATTATTAGAGGAGACTTTGGTTATTCATTGAAAACTGGAGAATCAATAAGCGATATATTATGGAACAGAGTAGGAATATCATTCTTTTTGGCAATAATTTCTATGTTTTTTGCATATTTAATTAGTCTACCTTTAGGTATATATTCTGCATATAATAAAGATAGTTTAATAGATAGGGGAATGTCATTAATAGTATTCATTTTATATTCTATGCCTTCCTTTTTTGTAGGAGTAATATTATTACTTTTATTTGCAAATAGTGATGGATTCTTATATTGGTTTCCTGAATCTGGAATCAAAAGTCCTGTTACCTTTGATCCAAATTGGCATTGGTATGAATGGAAGTCTATTAGACATATGGCTCCTTATTTAGTGTTACCGTTAATCACGTATACCTATGGTTCGTTTGCTTTCTTAAGTAGAATCATGAGAATTGGAATGATTGATATCTTAAATCAAGACTATATAAGAACAGCAAGAGCAAAAGGATTATCAGAAAGAACTGTAATCCTGAAACATGCATTGAAAAATTCCTTATTACCAATTATAACTGTCTTTGCAGCTATATTTCCAATAGCAATTGGTGGCTCAATTGTTATTGAATATATTTTCTCGATTCCAGGTATGGGTATGGAAATATTTAATGCAATTGAAGGTAGAGATTATCCTATTGTAATTTCATTTTTTACAATTGCTGGATTCCTGACAATGTTAGGGTATTTAATTTCTGATCTATTATATGCTGTAGTAGACCCTAGAATATCATTTAAATAATAATATAATGACTACAGAATTTCTTAATAAGATCTATAACCAAATTAAAAAACTAACTGTCCTTATATCAGCTTTAATAGGAGCTATATATTCAATTATCTTTCAATTATTCTATCTAAACGATACGTCTAATTTATTTATATTCACTATAGTTGGAATATTTTTATCTGTTATCCTATCAATAAAATTTCCAGAAGTAAAAGATAAAAAATTCTATCTTAATTTATTTAAATATATCTTAATTGGTATTATCCTTGGAATTATATCAGAACTCATTACAGATCACTTAGTTTTCTTTGGAGCTTTTATTGGATTATATTTTGGAACTAAAAAGAAAGAAAATACAGATGAATTCTCATTTAAGAAATATGCTTGGAAACAGTTTAAGAAAAATAAGATTGCATTAGTAAGTTTATATATTCTTTTCTTATTAATATTGATTGCTTTATTTGCTCCATATCTAGCAAATGAAGCTCCATTATCTATTAAACATAATGGAGAAACAATATTTCCTGCATATAAAATAGAAAAATATACTAGAACGATCGAGATAAGTCCTGCAACAAAAAACAAAATTAAAAAAGAAGTAGAGAAATTACAATTAAATCAAGAACAGGAGAAAGAAGAAATAAAAAAGAAAGAAGATGAAGCAAAGAAAGATCTCATGCCTAAATTACAAAATCCTGAAACAAAAGAATTTGAAAGTTATACTGCAATAAACTGGAGGCAATGGGAAGAAAAAGGATGGATTACCAATGTAGTCTTATCTCCAATTACTTATTCTCCACAATCTATTGATTTCATAAATAGTAATTATAAAGATCCTTGGAAATATGGAACATATAAAAGTCTAACAGAAAAATTAAATACTTCAATTAAAAATGGGGACAGTAAAAAAAGTATATCTATAATAAAAGATGAAATAGAAGATGTACAGAAATATATTAATCATAAAGGAGATACCGTTGACATTCCTAATCGACACAGACATGTTTTAGGTACTGGTCCAACTGGTAGAGATCTAGCATCTGGATTAATTCATGCGACAAGAATATCATTATCAATTGGAATCATTTCAATGGGTATTGCTGCTTTTATTGGAATTATATTAGGTGCATTAGCGGGTTTCTTTGGAGATGAAAGATTAAAGATGAGTAGAATAAAATATTATTTTACATTACTAGGAACTTTCTTTGGATTATACTATGGATATGGATCTAGAAAACATACTATATCTGAAGGGTTCTCAGATCCTCAAATCTCTGCATTTAAAGAGATAATGATTAGTCTTGGAATTATAATCCTAATTATTATAATATTTAGATTAATTAGTAGAGTTATTACAAATAAATGGCTTAATAAAGAAATTTCAGTACCTATAGATACATTTGTATCAAGAGGAATAGAACTTTTGAATTCAATACCAAGATTATTGCTTATTATAACTGTTTCTGCTATAATGAAGGAACGTAGTTTATTTATTATTATGGCTATAATAGGATTAACAAGCTGGACAGGTATAGCTCGTTTTACAAGAGCTGAATTATTAAGAATAAGGAATTTAGAATATATTCAAGCATCTTCTGCATTAGGATTTTCTTCTATAAGAACAATTTTTAAACATGCTCTCCCAAATGCTTTGGCTCCAGTATTTGTAAGTATAGCTTTTGGTATAGCTTCAGCAATATTAATTGAGAGTAGTCTTTCTTTCTTAAATATTGGTGTTCCAACAGAACAAGTAACCTGGGGATCATTATTAAATTTAGGAAGACTATACCCTCAAGCATGGTGGTTAATTATTTTTCCTGGTATTGCTATATTTTTGACTATAACGGTTTATAATATGATTGCTGAAGCTTCTAGAGATGCCTTAGATCCAAAATTAAAGAGTTAATTTATTTTGTATATTTGTACAAACTAAAAATAATATGAAAAAAACATTACTATTTACTACAAGCATACTCATAGGTCTACTATTACTTACTTATCCTGAAATAACAAAAGGAACAGTGAATGGATCTCCTGGAGGAAAAACAAACTCTCCTATTGATGGCAGTAATTGTACAGGATGCCATAATGCAACATTAAATAATGGACAAGGTAGCGTAGTAATAACTTCTAATATGCCAAACAATGAATACATTCCAGGACAAACTTACACTGTTACTGTCACAGCCTCTCACCCATCTTTTTCAACCTATGGGTTTGAACTTACTGCCGAGAATGGATCGTCAAAAGCTGGTAATTTTATAATAACAAATGCTTCTGAGACAAAACTAATAAATGGAAACAATGCAGTAACTCATAAAATGTCAGGAACTTTAGGAGGAACTTGGGAAGTAGATTGGACAGCTCCAGGTTTTGCTAGTTCTTTTGGTACTGTAGATTTTTATGTTTGTGCTATAACTGCAAATGGAGATGGGGATAATAGCGGAGATCAAGTATATACTAATGTTTATACTGCAACTGAACAACAGGTTACTACAAGTTGGGACTGTGATGGACAAGGTAATTGTTCTGATCCTGGAACAGGGAACGGACAATATCTGACTCAAGCTGCTTGTCTAAGTGCTTGTAATGTTACTTCTATTCAGGAGAAAGAACAATATTTCTCTGTATTTTATTCAGATGGAAAAATCAATATTGATGCTACGAACACAATTGAGTTCATTACTATTTATAATATAAATGGTCAGATTGTAAAATCTATAAATTCTGATTCAAAAATAATCTCTACTTCAAATTTATCTGATGGGATCTATATTATTGAACTATCTGATGTTCTGAATAACAAATCAACAACTAAAATAAAGATCCACTAGATACTTACTTAATTATATCTTAAAAGTGTTCTCTGTAAAAGAACACTTTTTTTATAGTATATAATTAATATTGGAATCATGAAAGTTTAATATATACCAATACAATGATTAAAATTACTTTATTGACTGGAAAAATCGCATTACTATTTTATTAATTATCATAATATATATTTTATAGTAATGGATAATAAATTTATATAGTGAAAGTATGTAAACAAAGAAAATAAGTCACGAAAAAACTAGTCATTTTCTTAATCAAATATTTTAAATATTTTAAATTACACTATAAATTCAGTTGCAATTTATGTATATATATTATCTGTTTATTTAAAATATGTATATTACTGAGTTATTGTGGTTTATATTTTTGTTTTGACATTTTGTCAGTATGTTTTTTTGAGTAATTATTACTAGTTTTTATTAAAATTAAGTTTTGTATTTTAGCAAAATGAGAATAGATATAATCACCATCTTTCCTGACTTTTTTAAAGGCCCTTTTTCTCACTCAATAGTAAAAATAGCTCAAGAAAAAAATAAAGTAGAAATCAATATTCACGATCTCCGATCCCACTCAACCAATAAACAAAAAAGCGTAGACGACTATCAATTTGGTGGAGGGTCCGGAATGGTAATGAACATTCAGCCAATTGACGATTGTATCTCAAAATTAAAGTCTGAAAGAAAGTATGATGAAATAATATATCTAACTCCAGACGCTCCAACTCTCAATCAAGGAACATCTAACAAATTATCTTCTTCAAAAAATCTAATAATTCTTTGTGGGCATTATAAAGGAATTGATCAGAGAATCCGAGATTATTTAATTACAATGGAAATTTCTATAGGAGATTATGTTCTCACTGGAGGAGAATTAGCTGCTGCTGTACTCACGGACTCTATTATCAGACTTATTCCTGGAGTAATCTCAGACGAAACATCAGCTCTTTCTGACTCTTTTCAAGACAACCTGCTTTCTTACCCTATTTACACTAGGCCATCAGACTACAAAGGATGGGAAGTTCCTGAAATACTTTTATCAGGAAACCAGAAATTGATAGAACAATGGAGAGAGGATAAATCTCTAGAAAGAACAAAAAAAATCCGTCCAGATTTATTGAAATAAAATAAATATTTTTCTCGTTCTTTTTCTATAGTATTATAAAAAATAATTAGTAATATTGCAAACCATTCTGAAATATATAAATTAAGAAGAAAATGAACGTAACAGAACAAATCTCTAAAGAAATTAACACGAAAAATGATATTCCAAACTTTGGGGCAGGAGACACTATAACTGTTTATTACAAGATTAGAGAAGGAAACAAAGAAAGAATTCAGTTTTTTAAAGGAGATGTAATACAAAGAAGAGGAATTGGAGCAACTGAAACTTTCACCATCAGAAAAATATCTTCTGGTATCGGAGTAGAACGAATCTTCCCAGTCAACTCACCTTTAATTGATAAAATTGAAATAAACAAGAAAGGTAAAGTTAGAAGATCTAGAATTTTCTATTTAAGAAACTTAACTGGAAAATCTGCAAGAATTAAAGAACAAAAATAATTAGTATTCAAATAAATTATTAAATCCCATCCGAGAGGTTGGGATTTTTTTTATTTATTAATTATCGTACATTCTGTCCTTCTGTTTTTTGATCTTCCTACAGAAGTAGAATTGTCAGAAATAGGATCAGACTCCCCAAAACCTTTATAAGTCAATCTATCTTCACTAATTCCGTTTTCTACTAAGAAATTATACACGGACTGAGCTCTATTCTCAGATAATAGCTGATTATCATCTTTATTTCCAACATTATCCGTATGACCAGAAATCAACAACTCTAAATTCTTATTCCTTTTCAGATAATTTGAGAATTCTATAAGAGTAGATCTTGTGCTTAAGGAAGTTATATTAAAAGAATCCGTTTCAAAAAAGATATTATTAAGTTTAAAAGTATTTCCACTCTCAATCTTATCAATATTTACATCCATTTTTGCAGGACCAGAAAACTCTTCATCTGTAGATGAAATATAATGAGAATTAAAAGCATACCCCTCTTTATTAAAAGTTATCAAAACATCATCTGAATCTTCCAGCGCAATAGCACTTACATACTTACCTCCATTTACAGAAATTTGAGTCACCTCATTAGTTGTTATGTTTTTAAGCTCTAAAGAAACGCTATCCACCATCACTCCGTCACTATTAGTAATATCTCCTTTTAAAAACAATACTCTTTTAGGCTTTGCCTTATCATGCAAATTAAAGGAATATAAATCCCATCCACCAATCCCTTCAAGTTTGTTAGAACAAAAATAAGCTGTTTCTCCATCAGTTGTAACAAACATTCCTAACTCATCATGAACTGTATTTATAGGAAATCCAATATTTTTTGGTTCTTGCCATTTCCCATCCTCTCCTTTTTTAGAAATAAAAATATCATACCCTCCTAAGGATGGGAATTGCTGAGAAGCGAAATACATTGTTTCTCCATCTACATGAAAAAATGGAGATTTCTCATTTAAATTTGAATTTATCACTTCTCCCATATTTTGTGGAACTCCCCAATATCCAAATTCATCTTTTTTTACAATATACAAATCAATACCTCCATGACCACCTCTTCTGTCAGAAGCGAAAATTAAAGAATTACCATCTGCAGAAACAGAAGGTTGAGACTCCCAACTTTTAGGATTGTTTACAGATCGGAGTGGTTTTAAATCTGTCCATAAACTATCTTCTTTTTCTACATAATAGATATCGCAATTATTATAGGAAGAAGAGAATTTACTGCATATAGTAAAAAATAGAACTTTATTATCAATTGTAATACTTGCTCCTCCTTCATTATTATTCTGATTAAAAGGGAAGGGCATATCCTCTCCATCATTAAAACTATCTTCTAAACTACCTTCAGAAAATACGAAATCTTCTGATTTTTTATCTATCACTCCAAACTCGTTTCTTATTCCTCTTCTGGTATACAAAACAATCTCTTGATCTGGAGATATCAATGGCAAGTATTCATCCGCCTCAGTAGAAATACCTTGGACAATCTCAGGATTATACGGAACAGTATCATTCATTATTTTAGATAAAACGATTGCGCTTTCTAAAGTTGCATTAGCATTTTCTTTAAATCTATATTTTAATCCAATACTAATAGACTTTTGTAAAAAATCTACAGAAGATTGGTAGTTTCTTTGATTAAAATTTAAAATACCTAAAATATAATTTGAAGTAGAAAACTTATCAGGACAAAGTTTTAAAGTTTTCTGAGCATAAAATTTTGACTGAATAACATCCTCTTTAAGCCAGTAAATAAGAGAATACATATCGTAAACTTCCGCAAACTCTCCATCTGTTTCAATCTCAGCTAATATATCCTTTACCTCCCTGAAAGAATAATGAGGTAAATTATGATTTAGTTTTTTCATCATTTTTACCGACTTCTTCTTCTGAACATAGCAATCCTGAGCAGAAGATCCAATAATAAAAAATGAAAATAATATGAAAAAGAGTCTATTCATTAACTCATTAATTCTTCCTCTGTAACCTCTTTTAACTTACCTTCAGTAGAAGCAACAACAGTTGCTACCGTTGCATCTCCAGTTACATTTACTACTGTTCTCATCATATCTAAGATTCTATCTACACCAAATATAAGAGCTAATCCAGGAGCTATAATATCAGATGGAAGTGTTGGTATTGATCCTAAGACAATAATCAACATTATCATGCCAGCTCCAGGAACCGCTGCCGCTCCAATAGAAGCTAAAGTTGCTGTCAGGACTATAGTTAGCTGATCTGTCAATCCTAATGAATACCCAAAAGCTTGCGCTATAAATACAGCCGCTACCGCCTGATAAAGTGAAGTTCCGTCCATATTTATTGTAGCTCCAAGTGGCAGTACAAAAGAAGACACTTCCTCAGAAACACCTAAATGATCTTCACACCTCTCCATAGTTACAGGAAGTGTGGCAGCAGAAGATGAAGTAGAAAATGCAAGCATCTGAGCTGGCATTATTCCTTTAAAGAAATCTTTATACTTCATTTTAGTAAATATTTTCAAAATAAGTGGATAAACTACTAAAATCATAAGTAGTAATCCAACGATAACTGTTACAGAATATTTTGCAAGTGATATAAATAATTCTGCACTTGCTCCAAAATCTACTACCAAACCACCCAAGAGAGCGAATACACCATATGGCGCTGCCATCATTATAATGTCTACAATCTGGAGAATAATATCATTTATTCCATCAAAAAAACCTTTTACATAGGTTGTTTTTTCATTAGGAATCATTACCAAAGCAATACCAAAAAGGATGGCGAAAAAGATAACCTGCAACATATTTCGGTTGTTAGATGCTGCATCAAATATATTAGTAGGAACAATATCTACCAGAAACTGAAGAGGGCCTCCATCTTTTACGTTTTCAGCTGCTTTTATTTTTTTGTTAGCACCTTCTTCTATCTGCTCTGTTTTAGAGATAGAATCTTTATCAAAACCCTCTCCTGGCTTTACGGTATTTACTAGTAATAATCCAATAGTAACCGCTATTACTGTAGAAACTAAATAAATTGCAATTGTCTTCCCTCCTATCCTACTAAGTTTTGAGATATCTGAAAGAGACGCAACTCCTTTTATAAGAGATGCAAATACTAAAGGCACTGCAATTAACTTTAAAAGATTTACAAAGATTTTACCCCATGGTTTTATCCAATCATTGGTAAAATCAACCCAACCTAATTGATTAGCAATTAGGCCGTAAACTACCCCTAAAACCATACCAATTATTATTTTCCAATGTAATGCTAGTTTCTTCATTTTGTTTTTTTTATTTAAGAGAGTTTTTTCATAATCTATTTGTTTTACTTATTAAATAATGGTTTACTAAAGTAAGTGCCATCATACTTTCTACAATAGATACCGCTCTTGGTACTACACAAGCATCATGTCTTCCTTTTCCTTCTACTTCTTTCTTATTTCCTTCTGTATCTATTGAATTTTGTTTTTGCATAATAGTAGCTACTGGTTTAAAGAACATCTCCGCATAAATATCATTTCCATTGCTTATTCCACCTTGTATTCCTCCAGAATAATTTGTTTTGGTTTTTCCACTCTTATCTATAATAATATCATTCACATCACTTCCTCTGCTAGATGAAATATCCACTCCACCAAAGCCATATCTAAATCCATGTACTGCATTAATACTGAGCATTGCTTTTCCAATATCAGCATGTAGCTTGTCAAAAATAGGTTCTCCCCAGCCAGAAGGAACTCCGCTAGCAATTACCGTAATTTCACCTCCAATAGTATCACCTTCTTTTTTTGTCTTTTCTATCTCAGAAATCATTTTTTCTGCATATTCAGAATCAGGACACCTTACAATATTACCATCTATATTAGAAATATCCATTTCTTTATAGCACTTATTTAGTTTTACACTACCCACTGCACTTACATACGCTTTTATCTCTACTCCTTTCGTTGATAAAATCTGCTGAGCAATGGATCCAGCTACTACCCAATTTGCAGTTTCCCTTGCTGATGACCTTCCTCCTCCTCTATAATCTCGAATTCCATATTTTTTCTGATAAGTAAAATCAGCATGAGAAGGACGAAAAGTATCTTTTATATGAGAATAGTCCTTACTTTTTGCATCCTCATTTTTTATGATAAATCCTATAGGAGTTCCAGTTGTTTTACCTTCAAAAAAACCAGATAGAAACTCCACCTTATCGGATTCTTTCCTCTGAGTACTAATCTTAGATTGACCTGATTTTCTTCTATCTAATTGCTGTTGAATTCTCTCAAAATCAATCTTCATTCCAGCAGGACAGCCATCAATAACACCTCCAATTGCAACTCCGTGCGACTCTCCAAAAGTAGTTAATCTAAAGATTTTTCCAGAAGAATTTCCCATAAGGCAAATATATGAATAAAGATTGAGCTGAATTTTGTAAATTCGCACAATAATAATTTAGATGAAAACGGTAATAAAAAATATTTCAGAACTAATTCAGACAGAACAAACTGCCAGAAAATGGGTAGCAGGAAAAGAAATGTCTCAAATCTCTACCATAAAAAATGCATTTGTAGAAATTGAAGATGGTATTATTACTTCATTTGGAAGTATGAATGATTGGAAAGGAATTGAGGATTGGAACAATATTGAAATAATAGATGCCGAAGGAGGAATGGTATTTCCTACTTATTGCGACTCCCACACACATTTAGTTTTTGCATCAAGTAGAGAAGATGAATTTGTAGACCGAATAAACGGACTTTCGTATGAAGAAATAGCTCAAAGAGGAGGTGGAATACTAAACTCTGCAGAAAAACTTCAAAATACCTCTGAAGATCATCTTTACAATATTTCTATAGAAAGATTAAATAATCTGATAAAAATGGGAACTGGAGCTATTGAAATAAAAAGCGGTTACGGACTAACCCTAGATGCAGAACTTAAAATACTCCGTGTAATAAAAAGATTAAAAGAGAATTCGGAAATAACAATAAAAGCTACTTTTTTAGCTGCTCACGCCTTACCAAAAGAATTTAAAGATAATAAAGATGGATATATGGATTTGGTAATAAATGAGATGTTACCAATAGTTGCAAAAGAGAATCTGGCAGATTATGTAGATATTTTTTGCGAAAAAGGATACTTCTCGGTTGAAGACACTAAAAGACTACTAAAAGCAGCAAACAAATATGGAATACAAGCAAAAACCCATGTAAACCAATTCAATTCTATCGGGGGAGTTGAAGCGTCTGTAAAGTTAGGAGCCTTATCTGTAGATCATTTAGAAGAAATGAAGGAAGAAGATTTTGTTTCTCTAGAAAATTCGGAATGCATGCCAACCATTTTACCTTCCTGTTCTTTCTTTTTAGGAATTCCATACGGACCCGCAACAAAAATGATAGAAAGAAGGCTTCCTGTTGCACTTGCAACTGACTACAATCCTGGTTCTTCCCCAAGTGGAAACATGAATCTTGTAGCTTCATTAGGATGTACACAAATGAAAATGACCCCAGAACAAGTAATAAATGCAACTACTATAAATACTGCTTATGCTATGGGAGTAGAAAAAGAACTAGGAAGTATCTGTGTTGGTAAAAAAGCAAATCTATTTATTACCAAGGAAATTCCTTCTTATTCCTACTTATCTTATAGTTTTGGAGAAAATCTAATTAACAAAGTAATAATAAACGGGAAAATAACAGCCTAAAAAAAACGGACTCGAGAGTCCGTTTTAATTTTGTTCATTGTTAAATTATATTATATCTGAATTAAGCAGCTTTAATATTTTTAGCAACTGGTCCTTTTTCGCCTTCACCTACTTCAAAAGTAACTGATTGATTTTCCTCTAATTTTTTAAACCCATCCATTTCGATTTCTCCAAAATGAGCGAAATAATCTGTTCCGTCTTCACCTGTGATGAATCCGTAACCTTTTGTAGCGTTGAACCATTTTACTGTACCTTCCATAATTGTTTATTTTAAATTTATATTTGTTAATGTATTGGGAACAACCCCAATTTTCGTCTGCAAATATAGTAAAATATAATTAATCAGTATTTTATGAAGAAAATTCTTTTTTTGAAGACAAAAGTGTGTTCTGTAAAAGCATAGCAATTGTCATAGGGCCAACTCCACCAGGGACTGGTGTAATAAAAGAACATTTATCTTTTACATCCTCAAAATTTACATCTCCTAACAACTTCCAACCACTTTTAGTTTTATTCGACTTTACCCTAGTAATGCCAACATCTATAATACAAACCCCCTCTTTTATCATATCAGATGTTATAAATTCTGCTTTACCCAAAGCTACAATTAAAATATCAGCTGTTTTAGTAATTTCTTTTAAGTTGGATGTTCTACTATGAGTAAGTGTAACCGTACAATTTCCAGGGTTATTATTCCGAGCCATTAAAATACTCATTGGAGAGCCTACAATATGACTTCTACCAATTACTACACAATGTTTTCCAGAAGTTTCTACACTATATCTTTCCAAAAGTTCTAAAATACCTGAAGGAGTAGCAGGGAGAAAAGCAGGGATATTTAAAGCCATTCTACCAATATTTGAAGGATGAAATCCATCTACATCTTTTTTAGGATCAATTGCTTCAGTCACCTTCATTTCATCAATATGTTTTGGTAAAGGAAGTTGAACAATCAATCCGTCAATATCAGAATTCTTGTTAATTTTTTCAACTTCATTAAGCAATTCTTCTTCAGAAACACTTTCATCTAATCGAATTAGAGTAGATTTAAAACCAACTTTCTGACACGCCTTAACTTTTGCAGCAATATAAGTTTCGCTTGCTCCGTCATTTCCTACTAAAATTGCTGACAAATGAGGGACTCTACCTGATGAAGAAACAATTGATTGTACCTGAACTGCTATTTCTTCTTTTATATCGTTTGATGTTTTTTTTCCGTCTAAAATTATCATATTGCTTTTATCACATTCCAGGCATACTACCCTTGCCTTTCATCATTTGTTGCATCATTTGTTTTCCCCCTCCACCTTGCATCATCTTCATCATTTTTCCCATTTGAGAAAATTGTTTTATCAATTGATTGACTTCCACAACTGTTGTTCCACTTCCTGTTGCAATTCTCTTTTTCCTACTTCCGTTAAGTACAGATGGGTTTTGTCTCTCAAAAGGAGTCATAGAATGAATAATTGACTCAATACCCTTAAAAGCATCATCATCAATATCTACTCCTTTCATAGCTTTTCCCATTCCTGGAATCATTCCCATCAGATCCTTCATATTACCCATTTTCTTTATCTGCTGAATTTGCTTTATAAAATCATCAAAACCAAAAGTGTTTTTTGCAATTTTCTTTTGCATCTTTCTAGCTTCTTCTTCATCAAATTGCTGCTGAGCTCTTTCAACTAAAGAAATTACATCTCCCATTCCTAAAATCCTAGAAGCCATTCTTTCTGGATGGAACACATCCAGCCCATCCATTTTTTCAGAAGTACCAATAAATTTAATTGGCTTATCTACTACAGAACGAATGGTAAGTGCTGCACCACCTCTAGTATCACCATCTAGTTTAGTAAGTACAACTCCATCAAAGTTTAGTTTATCATTAAAGGATTTTGCAGTATTAACAGCATCTTGTCCTGTCATAGCATCTACCACAAATAGAATTTCTTTTGGATTAATTGCATTCTTAATATTTGCAATTTCTTCCATCATTTTCTCATCAACTGCCAACCTACCTGCAGTATCAATAATTACTACATTATGACCGTTTGTTTTAGCGTGTTTTACCGCATTTTTCGCAATTTCTACTGGATTCTTATTTTCCACTTCCTTATACACCTCAACACCAACTTGTTCTCCTAAAACTTCTATTTGATTGATTGCTGCTGGACGATAAACATCACATGCAACAAGTAATGGTCTTTTGTTCATTTTACTCTTTAGAAGCAGAGATAATTTACCAGAAAAAGTTGTTTTACCAGAACCTTGTAAACCTGCAATTAAAATTACTGCCGGGCTACCTTTTACATCAATTTCAGAATGTGTACTACCCATTAATTCGGCAAGTTCATCCTTCATTATTTTTGTAAGAAGCTGACCTGGTTCAACTGCATTAAGCACTTGTTGTCCTAAGGCTTTTTGTCTTACATTTTCAGTAAATGATTTTGCTGTTTTAAAATCCACATCCGCCTTTATTAAGGCTTTACGGATTTCTTTCATAGTCTGAGCTACATTTATTTCAGAGATACTTCCTTTACCTTTTAAGGTCTTAAATGCCTTCTCTAATTTATCTGATAAATTTTCAAACATTAATTTTTATTATTTTACAACTGCTAAAGTAAAAAAATCCACCGTTTTGGTGGATTTAATTTTACTCATCTTTTAATCCTATTTTTCTTATTAATCTTCTGCAGAAAAAACTCACTGGAATCATTATTAATAAAAATATTCCTATTATAATAAGATAACTAATATAGGATCTTGATGAGATAGGGATGTCTTTTTCAAGTTTTACATAATCAACTATGGAAACTTTTTTTCTTTCAGTTACTGAATCTTCTTTTATAGGGTCAAATCTAGTTTCTTCTATTACAGTCTTATCTTTTTTATAATAACGACAATATAATCTTTGATTTTGACTACCTACAACATTATCTAATACAAATATCTGAGGATAGGAGTCTCTATCGCTCATATCACGATTAACCCAAGCGTTCTTTAAAAAAGATTCCACTATAAATCTGCTGCTATCTTTATGACGTTTATTACGAGGTGATAATTCTTCGCTTACAGAAATAAGTACGTCAACTTCCTCAAAATCTAGTGTGTCGGAATCTCTATAAATCTTATAATCTGCAAATTTAAGTTGACTAATTACTCTTGGAGTGTCATCACCATAATGAAGATATGAGACAAAAGTGTCCCTTACCCTATTATTTCCAATAGAAAGAACAATTATACTAATAAGAGCTCCCACTCCAAAAAACATCAATCTTCTTAACATATTTTTATATAGCTGTAATTATTAAATCTAAATCTTTGTACGGAAAATCAAACATCTTACTCAACGTTTTATTTGTCATCATACCTTTAAAAGTATACACTCCATTTCTGATTCCTTCATCTTTTTTCATAAAATTTTTAACACCTCCTTCTTCCCCCATCTTTAATAAGATCTGAGAAATAACATTACAAATAGCAAAAGAAGAAGTACGAGCAACTCTTGAAGCTATATTTGGAACACAATAATGAACTATTCCGTGCTTATTAAAAATTGGTTTTTTATGTGTTGTTACTTCAGAAGTTTCAAAACAACCACCATGATCTATACTAACATCAACAATAACCGAACCTTCTTTCATGTCTTTTACCATTGTTTCGCTTACAACACACGGAGTTCTCCCATCTCCAGAACGTAAAGCTCCTATCACAACATCTGCTCTTTTCAGTGCTTTTCTTAAACTTTTTGGTTGAATAAGCGATGTACTTACATTTCTTTGAGTATGATGATGTAATCGTCTTAATCTAGATAAAGAGGAATCAAAAACTTTGACATTACAACCTAATCCTAGTGCTGTTCTACAAGCATACTCTCCTACCGTTCCAGATCCAATAATCACAACATCTGTAGGAGAAAGTCCCGCTATACCCCCCAACATTAATCCTTTACCTGAATTTACATTGCTCAGATACTCTGACGCAATTAATATAGAAGTATTTCCTGCTATTTCACCCATACTTCTAAGTATAGGTAATTTCCCTTCTTTGTCCATGATATGTTCTATTGCAACTGATGTAATATCTTTCTTTATTAGTTCATTAAAATAGTCTTTATCTCTAGTCTGCAACTGAATTGCAGAAATTAGTTGTTGTCCTTTTTTTAATAATTTTAATTCTTGTTTTGTAGGAGGCTCTATTTTTACAATTACATCCGACTCATATACTTCTTCTTTTGAAAAAACAATTTCTGCTCCTGCATCAGAATATTCTTTATCAGAAAAATTAGCTCCTTCCCCTGCATTATTTTCAATAATAATTTTATGCCCATTATGAGTTAATAACGATACCGAATCTGGTGATAGAGAGATTCTGTTCTCTTGAAATGAAGTTTCTTTCGGAAGACCAATTGTTAACTTCTGAAAGTTTTGTTTTGCTTCTATCATTTCCTCTTTTGGAAGAATACCTAAACTACCATAAACATTTTCTTTTTTCATGATTAAATAATTTCAATTATTCTTTGTTCATCACTTCTTGTGATCTGAACTTTTATAATATTTTCAGGAATTATCGAAGATATTTTTTCAGGCCATTCAATTAAGCATAAATTACCTTGATAAAAATATTCTTCATACCCAATGTCAAATGCTTCTTCTTCTTTTTCTATTCTATAAAAATCAAAATGATAAACGGACTCATTATTTTCAGTCAGATACTCATTTATTATAGAAAAAGTAGGACTACTAACTACATCTTCAACTCCTAACTTTTTACAAATTTCTTTAATAAAAGTTGTTTTACCGACACCCATTTCTCCATGAAAACAGATAATGTTGTTATCGTTTATTAACTCTAATAAAGAAGTAGCTACAAGTTCTAATTCCGAAACGCAATTTACAACAATTTTCATTATTTTTGTTTCGTTGCTAAAGTTACTACCGGAATTAACATTTCTTCTAAAGAAATTCCTCCATGTTGATAAGTGTTTTTATACAAATTTACAAACTGGTTATAATTATTCTGATACACAAAATACATATCCTCTTTTGCAAAAATATATTTTGAACTTACATTTTGTTTGGGTAAAAAATATTCTTCTGGTCTATTTATAGTCAAAACATCATCTTCCTTATAACTCAGATTTTTACCTTGTTTGTACCTTAAATTTGAATTTACATTTCTGTCACCAATAACTTTTGATGGTTTATTTACATTTATTGTGCCATGGTCGGTAGTAATAACAATTTTCGCGTTTTGTTTTGCAATTTGCTTCATTATATCTAGTAATGGAGAATGTTCGAACCAAGAAGAAGTTAACGAACGATATGCAGCATCATCATCAGCAAGTTCTTTTATTACTTTCATATCTGTTCTGGCATGAGAGAGCATGTCTACAAAATTATAGACAATTACATTAATATCATTAGATTTCATATTCGGGATTCTATTTACAACTTTCCTTCCAAAATCAATATTTGTAATTTTAGTGTACGAATGTTTTGTATCTCCTTTTCCTAACCTTTCTAGCTGATCTGAAAAGAAATCTTCTTCAAACATGTTTTTACCTCCTTCATCCTCATCATTTTTCCATTGATCAGGAAATCTTTTTTGTATTTCAGATGGTAATAATCCAGCAAAAATTGTATTTCTAGAATATTGAGTTGAAGTTGGTAAAATACTATAGTACATCTCATCTTTTAAAACATCAAAATCTTTAATAATTATTGGTTCTATAATTTTCCATTGGTCGTACCTCAAATTATCAATTATAATTAGATAAGTTGGAATTCTATCTTCCATTAAAGGTATTACCTTTTTTCTTACTAGATTATGAGACAGTAAAGGAGAATTCTCACCATTTATCCAATTTTTATAATTATTCTTTATAAACTTAAAAAACTGAGTGTTTGCTTCTGTTTTCTGCATGGACAAAATATCTTCCATACTCTTATCTCCTGATTTTTCTAATTCCAACTCCCAATATGTTATTTTCTTAAATATCTCTCTCCATTCATGTTTATTTAAATGTGAAGATAAAGACAAACTAATATTCCTGAATTCCATCTGATAATCACGAGTTGTTTTTTCGTCTACCAATCTACTTGTATCTATATTCTTTTTTATGGAAAGCAAAATTTGATTTGGATTTACAGGTTTTATCAAATAATCTGAAATTTTTGAACCAATTGCCTCTTCCATAATACTTTCCTCTTCATTTTTTGTAATCATTATTACAGAAAGATTTGGTTGTTTCTTCTTTATTAAAGATAATGTTTCTAATCCTGAAAGTCCCGGCATGTTTTCATCTAGAAAAACTAGTTCAAAATTCTTATTTTCTAAAAATTCTAGAGCCTCATTTCCACTATTTACTGGAGTAATTTCATAACCTTTTTCTTCTAAAAATATGATGTGAGGTTTTAGTAATTCAATTTCATCATCTACCCAAAGTATTGATATCATCTTTTATATATTTAGTTTTACAAAAATCAAAAAATTATCCGTTATTTGCCCTATAATGCAAGAAACAAAAAAGAATAAGATTATTAACGATCCAATTTATGGTTTTATTACCTTAGAAAGAGGAATTGTTTTTGACTTAATTGAACATCCGTTTTTTCAAAGATTAAGAAGAATTACACAATTAGGACTATCTTATTTAGTGTATCCAGGAGCGTATCATACTCGTTTTCATCATGCTTTAGGATGTATGTTTTTGATGGAAAAAGCAATTCTTCAAATCAGAAATAAAGAACATGAGATTAGTTCTGAAGAAGAAGAAGCGTTAAAGATTGCCATTCTTTTACACGATATTGGTCATGGACCTTTTTCTCACGCATTAGAAAACAGCATAGCAAATAATATATCTCATGAAGATTTGTCTAAATTATTTATGGCAAAACTCAATAAAGAATTTGATGGAAAACTAAGTTTAGCTATTCAAATCTTTAATAATAAACATTCAAAAAAATTCTTGCATCAATTAGTATCCTCTCAACTGGATATGGACAGATTAGACTACCTTAAAAGAGACAGTTTTTTCACTGGAGTTACAGAAGGAAATATCGGCACAGAAAGAATAATCAATATGTTAAATGTTGTAAATGATCAGCTTGTAATTGAAGAAAAAGGAATTTATTCAATTGAGAAATTTCTCATTGCTAGAAGATTGATGTATTGGCAAGTTTATTTACATAAAACTGTTGTTTCTGCAGAAAATACTTTAATTAAAATTCTGAAAAGAGCAAAGCAACTAATTCAAAATGGAACAGATATCTTTAGCTCATCAGCACTAAAGATGTTCTTAAAAAACAATTACACAGCAGATAATTTTATAAAAAATGATGATATTTTAGAGATCTTCTCAAAACTTGACGACCATGATATTTACTCATGTTTAAAAGAATGGGCTAATCATGATGATTTTATTCTTTCTTCACTTTCTATTAGAATATTAAACAGAAAACCTTTAAAAATAAAAACACAAAATGAGAAATTCCTAGAAAAAGAAATTAATAAACTAAAACAAAAAGTATCTGAAAAATATAATATATCTATTGATGATACAAACTATTTAGTTTTCACAGGAAAGGTAAGTAATAACGCATATCAATACCATAAAACTCATATAAATATTCTAATGAAAAATGGAGAAATAAAGGATATTACTGACGCTTCTGACCAGTTTAATATTGACGCACTTAGCAAAACTGTAAACAAATATTTTCTTTGTTATCCCAAAATGTAAGAATTTATTAAATTTGCAAATATGAACTATACTGCTAAAGAAATATCAAATATTCTTGGAGGAACTGTTGAGGGTGATGAAACTGTAATAATTAGTTCTATTTCAAAGATAGAAGAAGGAAAAGATGGAGATTTATGTTTTCTTTCTAATTCAAAATACAATTCCTATCTTTATTCATGTAAAGCTTCTATTATTATTGTAAATAACAATTTACAACTTGAAAACAAGGTAGATTCTACTTTAATACGAGTAGAAAACTCCTACTTAGCTTTCTCACAATTACTGAATATATATAATAAAACCTCTTCTCAGAAATCTGGAATTTCAGAAAAATCTCACATATCTGATTCTGCAGAAATTGGGAAAGATTGTTATATAGCTCCATTTGTTCTTATTGGAGAGAATGTGATAATTGGGAATAATGTACAGATTCATCCTCATTGTTTTATTGGAGATAATGTGATTATAAAAAACAATACAACACTATTTTCTGGAGTAAAAATTTACAATAATTGTGAAATTGGAGAAGAAAACTATATTCATGCAGGAGTAGTTATTGGTTCTGATGGTTTTGGTTTTGCTAATAACACTGAAGGTGACTACAAGAAAATACAACAAATTGGAAATGTTATCACTCATGATTTTGTTGAGATTGGAGCAAACACAACAATTGATAGAGCTACTTTAGGTTCTACAATTATCAATAAAGGAGTAAAACTTGATAATCAGATACAAATAGGACATAATGTTGAAGTTGGAGGAAATACTGTAATTGCTGGCCTGACAGCAGTTGCAGGGAGCACTAAGATAGGAAAGAACTGCATGATTGGAGGTTCTACCGCAATTGCTGGACACCTTAAAATTGGTGACAATGTAAGAGTAGCAGGACATACTGGAGTTGCCTCAAATATAAAAGATGGAAAAACAATTCAAGGTCAATATGCATTCGACCAAAAAGACTTCTTACGATCATACATCATTTTTAAAAGGTTGCCAAAAATGTATGAAACTCTTCAAAAAATTGAAAAACAACTTCAATAATGATGGAGAAACAAAAAACAATAAAAAAATCTATTCAGTTTTCTGGGAAAGGCATACACACCGGGTCTTTTACCAATATGACTCTACTTCCTGCACAAGAGAACAAAGGAATTGTTTTTATCCGAACAGATAAAAATGATTTTGAAATAAAAGCAGATATTGATTTTGTTGTTTCTACTGACAGAAGTACTAACTTAGCGATTAAAGATATTCATGTAAAAACAGTAGAACATATTTTATCAGCTGTTTCAGGAAACAATATTGACAACCTGATAATTGAAATTGACAATGAAGAGATTCCTATTTTAGATGGTAGCGCTAAAGAATTTTCAGAGAAGATATCAGCAGTTGGCTTAGTTGAGCAAAACTCATACAAAAAAACATACAAAATAAATAAAGAGATAAGATATTTCGACAAGGAGACCGGGAGCGAGATAATTGCAATGCCTTCAGAAAATTTTCAATTAGATGTTACAATTGACTATAATTCTAAAACTCTTGGAGTTCAGAATTCTACCTTAAATAACATTTCAGATTTTAGTAAAGAAATTGCTTCATCCAGAACATTTTGTTTTCTTCATGAGTTAGAACAATTATTAGACAAGAACCTTATTAAGGGTGGGGATATTAATAATGCAATTGTTGTTGTAGAAAATGATATAAATAACTCAAATATTTCTAATTTAGCAAAACAATTTGGGAAAGATACAATTAAAGTAAGTGAAGAAGGAGTACTGGATAATTTAGAATTAAGATATAAAAATGAAGCATCCAGACATAAATTATTAGATGTTATTGGAGATTTATCTCTAGTTGGTTTTAGCATAAAAGGAAAAATAACAGCAAAAAAACCAGGACATACTCATAATACTAATTTTGCAAAGAAGTTAAAAGATATAATAATAAAGGATATGAAAACTACATCACCAATCGTTAATTTTGATGAAAAACCAATTTACAACAAAGAAGAAATAAAAGAAATTCTACCTCATAGAGATCCATTTTTATTTATAGATGAGGTTCGTGATTTAGGAGATGACTTTATTGTTGGAATAAAATTTGTTAAAAAGGAAGAAGATTATTTCAAAGGACACTTTCCAGGTTCTCCAGTTATGCCTGGAGTATTACAATTAGAAACTATGGCACAGGTTGGAGGGGTGTTAATCTTAAGCACAGTAGAAGACCCTCAAAATTACCTTACTTATTTCATGAAGATTGATAATGCTAAATTTAAACAAAAAGTTATTCCAGGAGATATTATAATTTTTAGATTAGAGTTAATATCACCAATCAGAAGAGGGTTATGTCATATGCATGGTACAGGATTTGTAGATGGAAAAATTGTTGTAGAAGCAGATCTTTTAGCCAAAATAGCACATAAATAATGCATCAACCATTATCATATGTACATCCGGGATCAAAAATTGACAAGAGTGTTGTAATAGATCCTTTTGTTACAATAGAAAACAACGTAATTATTGGCAAAGGCACTTGGATAGGTTCAAATGTAACTATCATGGAGGGCGCCAGAATTGGGGAAAACTGCAGAATTTTTCCTGGGGCTGTTATTTCAGCTATTCCCCAAGATTTAAAGTTTAATGAAGAAGATTCAATTGTAGAGATTAGAAACAATACTACAATAAGAGAATGCGCTACGGTTAATAGAGGAACTTCAGTAACAGGAAAAACTATTATTGGAGAAAATTGTTTATTAATGGCGTATTCTCATATCGCTCATGATTGCATAATTGGAAATAATTGTGTCATTGTAAATGGAGTAGCTCTTGGGGGTCATGTAACTATTGGAGATCACGCAATATTAGGGGGAAATTCAGCAGTACATCAATTTGTTACTATTGGAAAACACTCTATGATTTCTGGTGGATCTTTAGTTAGAAAAGATATCCCTCCCTATGTAAAAGCTGCTAGAGAGCCGCTTTCTTTTATAGGAATCAATTCTATCGGATTAAGAAGAAGAGGATTTACAGAAGAAAAAATTACTGAAATACAGGACATTTACAGAATCTTATTTCAAAAAAATAACAACACTTCTCAGGCTATAATAAAAATAGAAACAGAACTAAAATCATCTCCAGAAAGAGACACAATAACTTCATTTGTAAGGAATTCAGGAAGGGGGATAATGAAAGGATATAAACAAAATTAAATATGGCTACTACAGCAGATTTCAGAAACGGATTATGTTTTAATTATAATGGAGATCCTTGGAAGATTGAATCTTTTCTTCATGTTAAACCAGGAAAAGGACCTGCATTTGTACGGACAAAAATCAGGAACCTAAATACTGGAAGATTATTAGAAAATACATTTACATCTGGAGTAAAAATTGATGTAATCAGAATTGAAAACAGGAAATATCAGTTTCTATATGCAAATGGAAATGATTATCATCTAATGAATAATGATGATTACGAACAAATAATTATGCAAAAAGATTCTATTGATAATGTCCAATTCCTGAAAGAAGGTGATAATGTAGAAGTTCTTTTTCATGCAGATGAAGGCATCCCTCTTTCATCACAAGTACCTTCTCATGTACTTCTGGAGATTTCATTTACTGAACCAGGAGTGAAAGGAAACACAGCTACTAATACTTTTAAACCAGCAAAAACAGAAACTGGAGCGGATATTCAAGTCCCTTTATTTATTAACGAAGGTGATAGAATTAAAATAGATACTGAAAAAGGATCTTATATTGAAAGAGTAAAGTAATAATGAAAAAACATAACTTCTCAGCAGGACCTTGTATTTTACCACAAGATGTAATACAAAAGGCATCAGAAGCAGTAATTAACTTTAATAACGACAACTTATCTTTAATTGAAATTTCTCACAGGAGTAAACCTTTTGTAGAGGTAATGGAACAAGCAAGAAATCTTGTAAAAGAATTACTAGAACTACCAAACGGATATTCTGTACTTTTCCTTCAAGGTGGAGCTAGTTTGGAATTTTTAATGGTTCCTCTTAATCTAATGAAAGAAAAAGATGGAAAAGCAGCTTATACAAATACTGGTGCATGGGCAAAAAAATCAATTACTGAAGCAAAACAATTTGGAGAGGTAATAGTTGTAGGAGATTCTTCCGATAAAAACTACAATTATATCCCAAAAGGATACAAAATACCTTCGGATGTAGATTATTTTCATTGTACATCAAATAATACTATTTTCGGTACCCAAATGAAAGTATTTCCTGAGGTTCCATCTTTAATGGTTTGTGATATGAGTTCTGATATTTTTAGCAGAAAAATTGATGTAAGTAAATTTGATTTAATTTATGCTGGAGCTCAGAAGAATATGGGGCCAGCAGGAGCTACTCTTGTTATTGTAAAAAATGAAATTCTGGGAAGAACAGGAAGAAAAATATCTACTATGTTAGATTACAATACTCATATATCCAAAGATAGTATGTTCAATACGCCACCAGTTTTTTCAATATATGTCTCCATGCTTACATTGCAATGGATAAAAGATCATGGTGGAATTGAGTGGATTGAACAAATAAATAATCAAAAATCAGAATTGATATATAATGAAATTGATAGGAATCCACTTTTTGAAGGAGTTGCAAGAAAAGAAGATAGATCAAATATGAATGTAACCTTCACTCTCACAGATTCTACTTTAGAAGAAACATTTAATCAAATGTGGAACGGGGCAGGAATTAGTGGATTAAATGGACACCGTTCTGTTGGAGGATACAGAGCGTCTATTTATAATGCCATGCCTATAGAAAGCGTTCAGGTTTTAGTTGATATAATGAAAAATTTAGAAAACATATAAAATGTCAAAAATATTAGCGAATGATGGAATTTCTGAGTCTGGAAAGGTAGCTCTAGAAGAAAAGGGATTTCAAGTTATTACTGAAAAAGTTGATCAAGAAAATCTTATTGAAACAATAAACAAAGAGGGCATTGAGGTTCTTTTAGTTAGGAGTGCAACTACCGCCAGAAAAGAACTTATTGACGCATGTCCTAATCTAAAAATAATTGGAAGAGGAGGTGTAGGAATGGACAATATTGATGTAGAATATGCAAAAGAAAAAGGATTAGAAGTCTACAATACTCCCGCAGCATCTTCTTCATCAGTTGCTGAGTTAGTTTTTGCACATCTTTTTGGGATGGTGAGATTCTTATATGAATCAAATAGACAAATGCCCCTAGAAGGAGACCAAAACTTTAAATCCCTTAAGAAAGCTTTTTCTGGAGGCAGTGAACTTACTGGAAAAACTTTAGGTATTATTGGTTTCGGAAGAATAGGGCAAGAAGTAGCAAAAAGAGCGATTGGACTCGGAATGAATGTATTAGCTCATGATAAATATACTTCTGAAGCAAATATAACTTTAAATTTCTTCAATGGAGACAAAAAAACCTTTACAATAGAATCTACATCTCTAAAAAATGTACTAAGAGGATCAGATTTTGTCACACTTCACATTCCAAAGTTAGAGGATAAAGCAGTAATTGGAGCGGAAGAAATTGGATTAATGAAGGATGGTGCTGGAATAATAAATACTGCTAGAGGTGGTGTTGTTGATGAAGATGCTTTAATGTTCTCTCTAGATAAAGGTAAATTAGCTTACGCTGCATTAGATGTATTTACAAATGAACCGAATCCAAGTATTCATTTAATGATGCATAATAATATCTCTTTAACTCCTCATATTGGAGCTGCTACATTAGAGGCGCAAGATAGAATTGGTGAGGAACTAGCAGAAAAAATTATTGCCTACTTTAATAAATAATGGCAACTATTCGACCATTCAGAGCGGTAAGACCAACTAGAGATAAAGTAAATCTTGTTGCTTCTAGGTCTTATTTAAGTTATTCTGATGAAACATTAAAGGAAAAATTAGATAATAACCCATTTACTTTTTTGCACATAATTAATCCCGATTATAAGCATAAAACAAAAAAAAATGGAACAGAAAAGTTTAATTTGGTAAAACAGAAATTTACTGATTTTAACTCTGAAGGAACATTATTACAGGATGAAAAAAAATCTATTTATGTTTACTCTCAAAAAAAGAAAAATAAAACTTTTACTGGAATTATTGCTGCTGCATCAGTTGATGATTATTTAAATGGAAACATAAAAATTCATGAAAAAACCATAACTAAAAGGGAGAAGATATTTAAGGATTATCTGCAAATTACAGGATTTAATGCAGATCCAGTGTTACTGAGTTATTCCGATAATGAAAATATTAATTTGATTGTATCTAACAAGATGTTAGAAAGATCAGAATACGAATTTACTACTACAAATAAAGTCTGTCATAAATTATGGAAGATTGATGATAAGCAAATCATAAATAAAATAGTTTCTGAATTTAAAAATATAGAAGATATTTACATTGCAGATGGGCATCATAGATCGGCTTCTTCAGCCTTATTATGTAAGAATTTAAGAAAAGAAAATCCTAACTACAATCCGGAAGATAATTTTAATTTTTTTATGAGTTTTCTAATTCCGGAAAGTCAGTTAAATATAATTAATTTTAATAGACTTGTTAAACATACAAATGGATTTACTGAACAAGAGCTAATTTCTAAAATTGAGAAATCGTATTCGGTAAAAAATAAAGGGGAAAATATTTACTCTCCTATTTTAAAAGATGAAATCTCTATGTATTTCGAAGGAAAATGGTATTCTTTAATAGCTCATTCTAAAAAATATAATTTAACATTCGAGAGCTTAGACCCTTCTATTTTATCTGAAAATATCTTATCTCCTATTTTAGGAATTACAGATGAGAAAACAGATAAAAACATCACTTTCCTAGATGGAACTATTCCTCTTTTGGAAATTAAATCAAAAGTAGACTCTGGAGAATATAAAGTAGCTTTTATTCTAAAACCAATTGATATAGATTCCTTAAAAAAGGTTGCTGATAACAATGAAATTATGCCTCCCAAAAGTACTTATGTAGAACCAAAATTAAGATCGGGACTAACTATTTACAAACTTTATTAAATGAATATTTCTGATAAAATTCAGACTATCAAAAAGGAACTTCCTAATAACGTAACATTAGTTGCGGTATCCAAAACCAAATCAGAAGAAGAAATATTGCAAGCTTATAATTCTGGACATAAAATTTTTGGAGAGAATAAAGTTCAGGAACTAGTAGAAAAATACGAAAATCTACCAAAAGATATAGAATGGCACATGATTGGTCATTTACAAAGAAATAAAGTAAAATATATAGCTCCTTTTGTAAGTTTAATTCACGGAACGGATTCTGAGAAACTACTAAAAGAAATAAATAAAAGAGCAAAAAAGAATAGCAGAATTATCAATTGTCTTTTACAAGTTCATATAGCAGAAGAAAGTACAAAATTTGGATTTTCTTTATCAGAAATTAATGATATTATGCAAAGATCTTCTGAATTTGAAAATGTGAATATTATCGGACTTATGGGAATGGCAAGTTTTACAGATACTATTTCTCAAATTGAAAAAGAATTCTGTTCTCTACAACAGATTTATAAAAATCATACTAGTTTTACTACACTCTCTATGGGGATGAGTGGAGATTATAAAAGTGCAATACAATACGGAAGCAACATGATTAGATTAGGAAGTGTTATATTTGGAAACAGAAATTATTAAAAAAATGAAAAAAGTTATTTCAACCCAAAAAGCTCCAAAAACAATCGGCCCTTATAGCCAAGCAATTTTAAGTGGAAACACACTTTATTGTTCGGGACAGATAGCAATAAATCCAAAAACAGGGGAATTAGTATTATCCTCTATTTCGGAGGAAACTCATCAGATACTGAGAAATATCTTGGAAGTTTTAAAGGCTTCAGGAATGGGTTTCTCAAATGTAGTAAAATGTTCTATTTTCATGAAGAATATGGGGCAATATTCTGAAATAAATGATGTGTACGCATCTTACTTTTCAGAAAACCCTCCAGCAAGAGAAGCGGTAGAAGTCTCTGATTTACCTAAAAATGTAAATGTAGAAATATCTGTAATTGCTGTAAAATAAATGGACTTATTTAAGGAAATACTAAAAGGAAATAAAGTAGCTCTTGCAAAGGGAATTACACTTTTAGAAAGTTCCTTAGAAACTGATATTATTTCTTCTCAAGAACTAATTTCGAATTGCCTACCTCATTCTGGAGATTCTATTAGAATCGGAATTACTGGAATACCTGGAGTTGGTAAAAGTACTTTTATAGAAACTTTTGGTAAAATACTCACAGAAAAAGGAAAAAAAGTTGCCGTGCTTGCTATTGATCCTACTTCCGAAAAGACGCATGGTAGTATATTAGGGGATAAAAGCAGGATGAATAAGCTTGCTGTAGATGAAAATGCTTTTATTCGTCCTTCCCCATCATCTGGAACTTTGGGTGGTGTGTCATCTAAAACAAGAGATAGTATTATTTTATGTGAGGCTGCAGGATTTGATGTTATTTTAATTGAAACGGTAGGTGTAGGTCAGTCAGAAACAATAGTTAATACTATTTGTGATTTCTTTTTACTATTAATGTTGGCAGGTGCAGGAGATGAATTACAGGGAATAAAAAGAGGTATTATGGAGCTTGCAGATATGGTTGTAATTACTAAATCAGATGGAGATAATCTGCAAAAAGCAAATAATGCCAAGCAAGAATACCAAATGGCTTTACATTTATTTCCTGCTTCCGAAAATGGATGGACTCCAAAAGTATCTGTTTGTTCTGCTTTGGAAGATACGGGTATAAAAGATATTTGGGAAACGATAAGTACCTATAACCAGCAAATGATTAGCAATAATTATAAAGATGAAAACAGAAAGAAACAAGATGTTTATTGGCTACATCATATTATAAAAGAAGATTTAGGAAATAAAAAATACAACTCTCTTATTTTGGAAGGAAAACTAGATGAATTAGAAACTAAATTAAAAAAAGGGGGAACTATCAAGCAATTATTAGAGGGATTATCAATCTACTAATACAAACCTAAATTTATCCTGTTAATTTTGTAGGATCTCCTCCATTTGCAAAAATTGTAAATGCTATAAAACTTGATAATAAGAAAATAATCAATGACAATATAAAGCCAGTAATAGCTAAGCCTTTTAACTTTTTATTGAAGCCAATTGATCCAAAAACAACACCTAATAATGCCATTATAGTTGCAGCTAATGGATTGGATAATGAACCTAAACTCAGTAATGTAAAAGTTATGGAAAGAATACTCCAAATAGGTTGACTTTCCCCATAATTTGGAGATTCAATAAGTTCTACAACTTCTGTTTGTGTGTTTTCCGTAACAGGGAAAGAAGCGTAACTCACATTGCTAAATGTAGTTATTGTAATTAGTAATAAAAGTAATTTTTTCATAACACAAAGTAAAGCAAATGAAAAGGAAGTATTATGCTAATCATAATAAAAATAAAAAAAGTCGGGGTAGCAGGATTACAACTTTAAAAGTTATTTAATCCAAGTCTAAGTTAAGCCAAGACAGATCCAAATCCCAAGAAGCAACCCAGATTACAAGAAGAATAGCTCCTATAGCAGCACCAATAAAAAATCCTGTTCTAAAAGATCTGTTAGAATCATAATTGAAAGCCTTAATAAATAATGGTAGAAAGAAATTGAACGGAATTATTATACAGGAAAGTATACCAACCAAAACACCAATAAATGAAACTGGTAAATTATTGATTGAATCATATTCAACAACTTCAGTTTGTTCTGTTTCCGTTACAGGAAAAGAAGCATAACTTACATTTGTAAGTGTTGTTATCGTAATTAAAAACAAGATTAATTTTTTCATAAAGCAAAGAAATAAAAAAAGAAATATTATGCCAAGCATAATAAAAAAAGTCGGGGTAGCAGGATTCGAACCCTATACTAAAAACTACAAGCCAAATGTTATTCCATAATTATTCTCTTTTCTACTATTCCATCATCAAAAATATAAAAG
>Ga0257121_1000455_pt1 | contig 34257 bp, 36 predicted proteins | sample SI106_100metaG_FD_190180 | JGI IMG/M metagenome (GOLD analysis project Ga0257121, IMG submission 190180) | Marine microbial communities from Saanich Inlet, British Columbia, Canada - SI106_100 | ecosystem: Environmental > Aquatic > Marine > Inlet | place: Canada: British Columbia | collected...
ACCAAACAAGAACAAGTTTCTGCTCTTGGCGATGGGGCTTGTATAAAAGTAATGGACTCCTCTACCGTATGTGATTATAGAATGGTAAAATACATGAAAGAAATTGCAAAAAAGAAGAAGTTAAAAACACAATTAGAGATTTTACCTGCAGGAGGAACTGATACCGCAGGAATACAAAGAATGAACCCAGGAGGAAGTATTGCGGGGGCAGTTTCTATACCAACTAGGCATATACACCAAGTAATTGAAATGGTGCATAAAAAAGATGTTAGAGGGGCAATTGATTTATTAAGGCACTCTGTAGAAAATTTACATACTTATGATTGGAAATTTAAATAAAAAAAGAATAGTATCATTACTTTGCGTTTCATTGTTTATTTCTTGTGGAAATATTGAAACAGAAAAAGGAGATGGACTTTTTGAAAACGATTCAGGAAGGTATACTGTTGTTGAAGTTAAAAGCCCAGCTTCTAGTTTTAGGAGTTTCGATAAAACAAATACCGAATACCACCACACATATTATCTTCTAGACACTAAAACAGGAGAGATAAAAAAAATTAACTGGAGCGAGATCGAATAATAAATTATAATAAAGAAAACTGTTTTAAAAACCTAACATCATTTTCAAAGAATAAGCGCAAATCATTTACCCCGTATTTTAACATAGCAATTCTCTCTATTCCCATACCAAAAGCAAAACCACTATATTTCTTAGAGTCAATACCGCAGTTTTCCAACACATTCGGATCTACCATACCACAACCTAAAATCTCCAAATAACCAGTGTTTTTACATACATTACACCCCTTTCCACTACAAATATTACAACTTACATCTACTTCAGCAGAAGGTTCTGTAAATGGGAAATAAGAAGGTCTGAGTCTTATTTTTGTTTTTTCTCCGAACATTTCTTTTGCAAAATAAAGAAGACATTGTTTTAAATCTGCGAAACTTACACTTTCGTCAATATACAAACCCTCTACTTGGTGGAAAATACAATGAGCACGAGCAGAAATTGCTTCATTTCTATATACCCTACCAGGAGAAAGAGTGCGAATTGGAGGTTTATTTTCATTCATATATCGTACCTGTACAGTAGAAGTATGAGATCTTAATAAAATATCTGGATTAGTTTGAATAAAAAAAGTGTCTTGCATATCTCTTGCAGGATGTTCTTTAGGAGTATTAAGTGCAGAAAAATTATGCCAATCATCTTCTATCTCTGGACCCTCACTTACCGTAAAACCAATACGGTTAAAAATCTCTACAATTTCATTTCGGATGAGTGAAATAGGATGTCTACTTCCTAAATTATCTAATGGGACATTTCTTGTTAAGTCAATTTCAGAACTCTCAGCTTCTACTTCAAAACTATCTTTGTGCTCCTCAATTTTGGACTGTACCAATTGTTTTAAGTTATTTATAGTTGCTCCAAATTCTTTTTTCTGATCGTTAGTAACCTCTCTAAATGAAATAAATAAATCATTTAAAAATCCTTTTTTCCCTAAATACTCAATCCTGAAATTATTTAATTCCTCTTCAGATTTAGGGATAAATTTATTTACTTTTTCAACTACTTCCTTTACTTTTTCTAACATTTGTAATAAAATTACTATATTTGCTTGTATATTTTTCAGCAACAAAGTAAAACAATATTTTTAGATAAAACATGAAAACAATCACACATAAAATAGCTAGAATACTATTTGTATTTTTATTTATATCCTCCATTTTCACTTCTTGCGAAAAGGAAAAAGACACAATCGGAATCGTAAAAGTAGTTAACTCTAACGGAAACACAGTACAAGGAGCTACTGTAGTTTTGAATCAGTTAAATACAATTCCAGGAACTGATCCAATTGACAAATTAAGGCAAACTGCAAAAACTGATGCAAACGGAAAAGTGGAATTTGAATATACTTATGAAGCTATTCTGAATATAGAAGTAGATTATACAAATGGAAACGATTCCTATACAGGGAGTGGTGTTATTCGCCTTTTAAGAGGTAAAATTATTTCTGAAACTGTAGAAATAAACTAATATTATTTACTGGAAATAGCTAATAATAGCTTCTTTCATCAATAATTTTTGTTCTCTACTCGGTAGTTTTTCCATGTCTTTCGTTTCCTCATAGTGAGGCCAACCATCTTCATCAATCATTTTAAATCTGTAATATCCGAATGGAGAAAGTAATTTGCAAATTGCAATATGGAAAAGGTATGTTTTTTCCTCTTTATCAAAATCTTTTATTCCTTGTCCTAACTCCTGAACTCCAATCAAAAACAAAATTGTTTTTAAAGAAAGTTCATCCTCAAAATTTGGCTGAAGTTCCGAAATTAAATCATTCCACTTTTTTTCAATATCTTCCATAAGGCAAAAGTATTAAAATACTATCTTTACACTATGAATTATATAGATATTATTATTGCTATTTTGGTGTTGTTAGCATCAATCAAAGGTTTTTCCAGAGGATTTATAAAAGAACTTGTTTCTGTAGTGTCATTAGTTTTAGGAATTTATTTGGCAGTAAAATTTTCTGGATTAGTAGAGGAATATTTAATAGAAAATCTGAAGGATTATAAGGAGTTTGTATCTATTATCTCTTTTGTTATTGTATTTTTAATCGTTTTTTTATCACTAAAACTAGCAGGAATTATACTGAGTAAAATAACAAAATCCCTAAAATTAGGACTTGTAAATAAGTTGTTAGGTATTTTATTTGGAGCCGTAAAAGTATTGTTGTTTTTGGGGATTATATTATTTGAAACAGCTCATTTGGAAGAAACTTTTGGAGAGATAATTCCTAAAAAACAAATAAAAAATTCAGTTTTATACCAACCGACTTATGATATTATTCCAGCTTTAATTCCAAAGGCAAAAAAGAAATTGAAGATTATTAAAACAATTGAAAAAAAGGTAAAAGAAGGGTATGATTCTATTACTGAATAGCCATTACTCCAGGTAATTCTTTTCCTTCCAAATATTCTAGCATTGCCCCGCCACCAGTAGAAATATAACTTACTTTATCCTCCATTTTAAACTTTTTAATAGCTGAAACCGAATCTCCTCCTCCAATTAATGAAAATGCACCATTTTGGGTAGATTTACAAATTGCTTCTCCTATCATTTTCGTTCCTTTTTCAAAATCACTCATCTCAAATACTCCCATTGGCCCATTCCAAATAATGGTTTTAGAATTTTGAATTACATCCGAAAACAATTGAATACTTTCTTCACCAATATCTAATCCCATAAAACCATTAGGGACATTTGTTATTTTAGAAGTAGTAATATTAGCATTGCTGTTAAAGTCATCAGCATTTACCGAATCGGTTGGTAAAAGTAAATTTACTCCAACCTCTTTCGCTTTTTTAATAATACTTTTTGCCAAGTCCACCTTATCGTTTTCTACTAACGAATTTCCAATATTTCCTCCCATTGCTTTTGCAAAAGTGTAAGCCATTCCCCCTCCAATTATTAAGTTATCTACTTTGTTAAGTAATGATGTTATCACATCAATTTTACCTGATATTTTTGCTCCTCCAATAATTGCGGTAAACGGTTTTTTAGGATCTCTAAGTGCTTTTTCCAAACTATCAATCTCATTTTTAAGAAGTAGTCCAAAATATTTGTTATTTGGAAAAAACTGAGCAATAATCGCAGTAGAAGAATGAGCTCTGTGAGCTGTGCCAAAAGCATCATTTACATAAACATCTGCAAGTTCTGAAAGTTGTTTAGAAAATTTTAAATCTCCTTTCTTTTCTTCTGGATGAAATCGTAAGTTTTCCAAAAGTAACACCTCTCCATTTTGTAAATTTTTAACTTCCCTTTTTGTTTTTTCTCCAATACAATTTTCAGAAAAAGAAACAGAAATATTCAATAGTTCCGACAAATGATTTACAATGTGTTTTAAGGAAAACTTCTCTTCCTCTCCTTTTGGCCTTCCTAAATGAGACATTAGAATCACTTTTGCTCCGTCTGAGATTAGTTTATTTATAGTTGGCAAGGCCGCTGAAATTCTACTGTTGTCAGTAATGTTAAAATTTTCATCCAAAGGAACATTAAAGTCCACTCTTACCATTACCCTTTTTCCGCTAAAACTTACTTCATTTATGTTTTTCATCTTGCAAAAGTAAACAAAGTAAAAAAATCACCAACTGAATAGTCCAAAAACACTAAATTTGACGGAAATATTTTACAATGCTTTTTAAGGAAATAGAAGGAAATAAGGGGATAAAAAACCAATTAATAAGCTCGGTTTTAAACAACAGAGTAAGCCATTCTCAACTTTTTTTAGGAGGAAAAGGTAGTGCAAAGTTAGCTATAGCAATTGCTTTTGCTCAATTTATAAATTGTACCACCAAAAATGAAAACGATTCTTGTGGAAATTGTGATTCTTGTGTAAAGTACAACTCTCTTACTCATCCGGATTTGTATCTAATATTTCCTGTTTTAACCATAAATGGGATTAAAAAACCAATAAGTGATAATTTTATTTTTCAGTGGAGAGAAGAGATTTTAAAAAATCCGTATTGGAATTTACATGATTGGTTTAATGTTTTTTCGGAGGATAATAAAACGGGAAAAAACGGATTAATTTATACACATGAAGCTGAAAATTTACAATCAAAACTTGCTCTAAAACATTACGAATCGGAATATAGAGTTGTAATAATGTGGATGCCAGAAAATATGCAGGCAAAAACATCAAATAAATTATTGAAACTTTTGGAAGAACCTCCAAACAAAACCATATTTTTATTGGTTTCTGAAAATTCGGAACAATTACTGAGTACAGTTCTTTCCAGATTACAGATTACTAAAATTACAAATTTTTCAGATGAAAATATTAAAAACTATATTCTCAAACAAAATAATATTTCTTCTAAAAAAGCAAATACTCTAATTAGCTATTCGGAGGGGGACTTAGGGAAAGCGTTAAGACTTTTGGAGGAGGAAGATTTGTATGATAGCCATTTTGAAGAATTTCAGAGTTGGATGAGAATTTGTTATTCTGCCAACATAAAAGAATTAACAAATTGGACCGCACAAAGAGCAAAAAAGGGAAGACAATCTCAGTCAGTATTTTTAAACTATTCATTAAAAATGATAAGAAATTGTTTGATTTTAAATTTTTCTACTCAGGAAACATTGAATTTAGATGAAAAAGAAAATGACTTTTTGAGAAAATTTCATCCATTTATTCATGAAAAAAATATTGTAAATATTTCAGAAAAAATAGAAGAATGTTCGAGAAACATAGAAAGAAACGCCAATACAAAAATAATATTTTACGAACTATCATTACAAATGATGAAACTATTAAAAGTAAATCGTAAATTTGTAGAAATAAAATAAAGAATATGGGTTGCGGAACAGGTGGGGGTTGTGATGGTTGTGAGGTGTCAGAAAAAAGAGGCTGTGGAACAAGTTCCGTTTTTAATTGGCTTTCAGGAATTGATTCTCAAAATGACAAATATAAAAACTTAGTAGAGGTAAGATTCAAAAAAAACCGAAAAGAATATTTTGACAATAAAAAGAGCCTTGTTTTGGCGGAGGGAGATTTGGTGGCTGTGGAAGGGAATTCTGGGCACGATATTGGTAAAATAACTTTAATAGGATCTATTGTAAATCTTCAACTAAAGAGGAAAAAAATAAATATTGATAAAGAACCTTTAAAAAAGATTTACAGACTAGCTAAAGAAACTGACTTAGAAAAATGGGGAAACGCTATTGATTTAGAAGAATCTACACTAAAAAAAGCAACGTTGATAATCAACAATCATAAGTTAGAAATGAAATTGGTTGATGTTGAATTTCAAGGAGATAAATCGAAAGTAATATTTTATTATACAGCAGAAAAAAGAGTTGACTTTAGGCAGTTGATAAAAGAATATTCTAGGACTTTTGGAGTAAGGATAGAGATGAAACAGATTGGAGTAAGACAAGAATCAGCAATGGTTGGAGGAATTGGAAGCTGCGGAAGAGAGTTGTGCTGTTCTACTTGGATGACTGAATTTCCTCCTGTTTCTACTTCATCTGCCAGATATCAACAACTATCAATAAACCCTCAAAAAATATCCGGACAATGCGGAAAATTAAAGTGTTGTTTAAATTTTGAATTGGATTCGTATTTGGATTCATTAAAAAGATTTCCAAAATCGAAATTATCGCTGAAAACAAAAAAAGGTGATGCGAAACAAATAAAAATAGATGTATTTAAACGGAGGTTGTGGTATGTTTATAAAAATCAAGCAAGCGAAATGTTCGAGCTTTCTTTAAATCAGGTTCTGAAGATTATTGAAGACAATAAAAACGATAAAACAGTACATTCTTTAGAGGAGTTTGTGGTTGAAAAACAAGCTCCAAAAATTGATTTTAAAAATGTTGTTGGACAAGATAATATAAATCGTTTTGATAAGAAAAAATCTAAAAAGAAGAATTTCAAAAAACGAAATAACAGAAAATCTAAAAAAAATGAGTAATTTTTTTAGGCTACTTTTTTTAATCTTGATTGTTTTTTCTTTGTTAAATTGTACCGAAAAAAGAGAAGTAACATTTATTGACTATCACACTTTTGAAAATGAAAATTGGAATTCGGACCAAAAAATAAGCTTCAAATACAATATTGACGATTCAGTTTCTTATTTCCGAAAAGAGATTAAAATACGTCATAATAGTTCCTATAAGTTTCAGAATTTACTCCTATTTGTCAAACAAACTAATTCTGAAAACACAATATTAAGCGATACTGTAAATATTTTATTGGCGGATAAAAAAAGTGGGAAATGGCTTGGAGAAGGGGTTACTGATGTTAGGGAGTTTTCCTATATTTTGGATTCTTCAGAATTGCAGCAAACAGGACCCCAATCTATAGAATTTGAACTAGCAATGCGTTATGGAGGATCTCCAAAATTAGATGGATTATTAAATGTATTAGGAATAGGATTTTCACTAAGCAAGCTAGATGAGTAAGAAGAAAATAATATTAATTTGGTTTTTGTGTTTGAGCCCTTTTGTAGGAGTTTTCACAATAATGTATCTGACAACTTTAGGCGTATTTGGGCCTCTTCCTTCTTTTGATCAGTTGGAAAATCCAAAAAGCAACTTAGCTACAATTGTTTACTCTGCAGATGGAATTATTTTAGGAGAATATTACTATGAGAATAGAAGTAACGTAAAGTATCCTGAAATTTCAGAACATCTGATTCATGCTCTTATTTCGACAGAAGATATTAGGTTTAACGATCATTCAGGCATTGATATCCGTTCACTTTTCAGGGCTGTTTTTGGAGTTTTTGTGGGGAAAAAATCTGGAGGAGCGAGTACAATTACCCAGCAGCTTTCAAAAATGTTATTTACTGAGCGGCCCGCATCAGGAGTTGAAAGAGTTCAGCAAAAATTAAAGGAATGGGTTGTAGCTGTAAGGTTAGAAGAAAGATATTCTAAAAATGAAATTCTAACCATGTATTTAAACCGATTTGATTGGATAAATCAAGCAGTAGGACTAAAGTCAGCGGCAAAAATTTATTTCAATACTACTCCAGATAAATTAACAATTCCTCAAGCGGCAATGTTGGTGGGAATGTTAAAAAACCCATCTTTATATAATCCAAAAAAAGGAAGGAATCCAGAAGGAACTCTAAACAGAAGAAATGTTGTTTTGTCTCAAATGAAGAAAAATAATAAAATCACACAAAATCAATACGATTCTTTAAAGGTGACTGGTTTAAATTTGGATTTTCAAATCATAGATCACAATGAGGGACCAGCTCCTTATTTCAGGGAACAGTTGAGATCTCAACTTAAAAAGTGGTGTTCCAGAAATACAAAAGTAGATGGAGGTAATTACAATATGTATACTGATGGATTAAGAATTTATACAACTATCGACTCTAGAATGCAAAAACATGCAGAAAAGGCTGTAAAAACTCATATTTCTGAACTTCAAGCGACATTTTACAAACATTGGAAAGGATACAGCAAAGCTCCCTATCCAACTGATTTTTCAAGAGAACAAATTAATACAATTATTGATCAAGGAATAAAAAGGTCGGAAAGGTATAGGAAATTAAAAAATAGCGGAAAATCAAATAAAGAAATAAAAGATGTTTTTAACGAAAAAGTATCAATGAAACTATTTTCATGGAAAGGAGAAATTGACACTATTTTATCTCCTAGAGATTCTGTAATTTATAATAAGTTTTTTATCCACACAGGAATGATGAGTATGGACCCCAAAACAGGGCATGTAAAAGCGTATGTTGGAGGAATTAATCACAAATACTTCAAATACGACCATGTTTTACAAGGACAGAGACAAGTAGGATCAACCTTCAAACCATTTTTGTATGCACTCGCTATGCAAGAAGGATTAAATCCGTGTGATGAAGTTATTAATTCACCAGTGGTTTTTAATGCAGAAAAATGGGGATTAGAGAAAGACTGGATTCCTTCAAATTCTGATAGTGAATATTCAGGACTATCATTGGAATTAAAGTTTGGCTTAGCAAACTCTATTAATACATTAACCGCTTTTATTATGCACCAGTTTGGCCCGCAAGCGGTGGTGGATTTAGCGAAGCAAATGGGAGTAAAAAGCAATCTTTTAGCAGTTCCTTCAATTTGTTTGGGGACATTTGATATTTCAGTATATGAGATGGTAGGAGCTTATTCTACCTTTGTAAATAAAGGATTTTATACCACTCCGATTTTTATTACTAAAATAACTGATAAAAATGGAATAATACTAGAAGAATTCTCCCCAAAAAGAACAGAGGCAATGAGTAAAAAAACAGCCGCTCTAATGGTGAAATTATTGCAAGGAGTAGTAGATGGAGTTTACAGCTCGGCTGCCGATAAAAAAATGGGAACAGGCGTAAGGTTAAGGTATAAATATAAGTTTGCATCAGAAATGGGTGGAAAAACAGGAACTACTCAAAATCAATCGGATGGGTGGTTTATGGGAATTACTCCTAATTTGGTAACGGGAGTTTGGTCGGGATGTGAGGATAGGTCAGCTCATTTCAGAACAATACATTACGGCCAAGGAGCGAATATGGCTTTACCTGTTTTTGCAGAATTTATGAAAGGAATTTATGAAGATGAGAAGATTACTTCCGTAACTCAAGGGGATATTTTTCAGTTTGATGAAGACATTAGTTTATGGGTAGAAGACAAAATAAATTGTAATAATAATTCAGAGGTTTTTGAGGAAGAAGAAAAATACTCTGAAGAAACAGAAGATTTTTAATTATGATAAATAAAGTAGTAAATAATATAGAGGAAGCTCTACAAGGGGTAGAAAGCAACATGACTTTTATGGTAGGAGGTTTTGGTCTTTCAGGTATTCCAGAAAATGCAATAGAGACACTTTCTAAAAAAGATATTTTCGGACTAACTTGTATTTCTAATAATGCTGGGGTAGATGATTTCGGATTAGGACTTCTTTTAAAAAGAAAGCAGATTAAAAAAATGATTTCTTCATATGTTGGAGAAAATGCGGAATTTGAAAGGCAAATGCTGAGTGGAGAATTGGATGTAGATTTAATACCACAAGGAAGTTTAGCAGAAAGATGTAGAGCGGGAGGAGCGGGAATTCCAGCGTTTTTTACTCCAGCAGGATTCGGAACAGAAGTAGCGGAGGGGAAAGAAGTAAGAGAGTACAATGGAAAACCACATATATTAGAGTCAGCACTTACTGCTGATTTTGCATTTGTAAAAGCGTGGAAAGGAGATACTGCAGGAAACTTAATTTTTAAAGGAACAGCTAGGAACTTTAATCCACTTATGGCAATGGCTGGTAAAATTACAGTTGCTGAGGTAGAAGAATTAGTAGAAGCGGGGGAGTTGGACCCGAATCAAATTCATACTCCAGGAATTTTTGTACAAAGAATTTTTCAAGGAGATAAATACGAGAAAAGAATAGAACAAAGAACCGTTAGAACAAAAGAATAATGGCATTAGATAAAAATCAAATAGCACAAAGAATTGCTCAAGAATTACAACACAATACCTATGTAAATTTAGGAATTGGAATTCCGACATTGGTGGCAAATTATATTCCACAGGGAATTGATATTGAGTTTCAATCGGAGAATGGAGTTTTGGGAATGGGACCTTTTCCATTTAATGGAGAGGAAGACCCAGATTTAATCAATGCAGGAAAACAAACTATTACAACCTTGCCGGGAGCAGTACTTTTTGATTCTGCAACATCCTTTGCTATGATAAGAGGGAAACATGTTCAACTTACAGTTTTAGGAGCTATGGAAGTATCTGAAAATGGAGATATAGCCAATTGGAAAATTCCTGGGAAAATGGTGAAAGGAATGGGAGGAGCAATGGATTTAGTAGCTTCTGCAGATAATATTATTGTAGCTATGATGCACACTAATCGACAAGGAGAAAGTAAGATATTGAAAAGGTGTACTCTACCCATTACTGGAGTAAATTGCGTGAAAAAGATAGTTACTAACTTATCAGTTTTGGAGGTTACCGAAAATGGTTTTAAACTTTTGGAAAGAGCTCCTGGAGTAAGTCTAGAAGAAATAAAAACAGCTACTGAAGCAGATTTAATTATTGAAGGAGAAATCCCTGAAATGAAACTTTAATTAAAAAAATGAAAAAAAGAATTTTAATAAAACTATCTATAATAATTCTTTTGTTGATGATTCCATTAATCAGTATGCAATTTACAGATGAAGTAAATTGGGAAAAATTAGATTTTAGTGTTGCAGCTATTTTACTTGTTGTATTGTTTTCAATTCATGAGTTGTTTGAAATGAGAATAAAATCGGATAGTAAAAAAAGATTAGCTATTCTTTTTTCAATTATAATATTTATAATAGTTTGGGCAGAACTTGCGGTTGGGGTATTTTAATTCAGTTTATCTGTTAAAAGTTTAATCTGTTTTTTAGCAGATTTTTTATCGTATAAAATATTGTAAACCGCCTGTGTAATTGGCATCTCTACTTTTAGTTTTTCATTAATTTCCATAATGCATTTTACAGCATAATATCCTTCCGCAATCATCTTAAGTTGTAGTTGAGCAGAGTTTACACTATACCCTCCTCCAATCATTTCTCCAAAAGTTCTGTTACGGCTAAATTGAGAATAAGCAGTTACGAGCAAATCTCCCAAATAAGCGGATTCTTTTATATCTCTATCAATAGGATGGGCTTGGTCTACAAATCGTTTTATTTCTCGGATTGCATTGGAAACCAATACCGCTTGAAAGTTGTCTCCATAACCTAATCCATGACAAATTCCTGAAGCAAGTGAAATCACATTTTTCAGTACTGAAGCATATTCTGTTCCGTAAATATCATCCGAAACAGTAGTTTTAATATACCTTCCAGAAATTGCATTTGCAAAAAACTTAGCTTTTTTAACATCACAACAAGCAATGGTCAAATACGAAAGCCGTTCTAAAGCCACTTCTTCAGCATGGCAAGGTCCTGTAATTACACCAATATTTTCGTAGGGAACATCATACTGATTATGAATAAATTCCCCAACAATAGTATTATTTTCGGGTACAATCCCTTTAATTGCAGAGATGATAATTTTATCTTTCAGAGGAATTTCTAAACTTTGTAAAGTAGATTTTAAAAATGCAGAAGGAACTGCCAAAACCAAATAATCAGAGTTTTTCACTACTTCATTTATATCCGAACTCAAGTTTAATTTTGATTTTTTAAGTTCTGCATCCGAAATATAATTTGGGTTATGACCATAGGAATTAATGTGATCAATCGCCTCTTCATTTCGCATCCACCAATTTACAGAATCTACATTTTCGCAAAGCATTTTCACAATAGCGGTAGCCCAACTACCTCCACCAATAACTCCTATTTTAAAATTATTTTTCAAAATTTATTCTTCAGTGGTAGATTTTTTTTCCGCTTTCATTTGTGGGAAAAACAATACATCTTGTATGGAATTACTGTTGGTCATAATCATAGAAAGTCTATCGATACCAATTCCTAAACCTGCAGTTGGTGGCATTCCGTATTCTATTGCTCTTAGGAAATCTTCATCTAAAAGCATTGCTTCATCATCTCCTCTTTTTCCTAATTCTAATTGTTCTTCAAATCTTTCTCTTTGGTCAATTGGGTCGTTTAGTTCCGAAAAGGCATTACATATTTCTTTTTGATTACAAAACCCCTCAAATCGCTCTACCAAACCTTCATGTTTTCTGTGTTTTTTCGCAAGTGGAGACATTTCTACAGGATAGTCGGTAATAAAGGTTGGCTGTATTAATTGTCCTTCACATTTTTCTCCAAATATTTCATCAATTAACTTACCTCTTCCCATGCTTTTATCTACAGAAACACCAAGTTTTTTTGCTGTTTCAGCCATAGTCGCCTCATCCATTTTCGAAATATCAATTCCTGTAAAATGCTCTATCGCTTCATACATAGTATAACGCTTCCAAGGTCTTTGGAAATTGATTATATTTTCTCCTACTTCTATTTCCGTTTTTCCGTGTAAATCCATAGCAATTTTTTCTACCATTTCTTCTACCAAATCCATCATCCAAGCATAATCTTTGTAGGCAACATACAATTCCATTTGTGTAAATTCAGGATTATGAAACCTACTCATTCCTTCATTTCGGAAATCTTTTGAAAATTCATATACTCCATCAAAACCACCTACAATCAATCTTTTCAGATATAATTCGTTCGCAATTCTAAGGTACAATTCCATATCCAAAGTATTGTGGTGTGTTTTGAAAGGACGAGCAGCAGCACCACCATAAAGAGGTTGTAAAATGGGAGTTTCAACTTCCAAATATTCTTTATTATTCAAAAACTCACGCATGGAGTTGGTAAGTTTAGTACGCTTTATAAAAGATTCTTTTACATCCGGATTTACTATCAAATCCACATATCTTTGTCTGTATCTTTTTTCAGGATCGGTAAAAGCATCATGTACAGTTCCGTCTGCTTCCACTTTTGGCAATGGTAATGGTCGTAAAGATTTTGTAAGAACCGAAAGCTCTTTTACTTTTACTGAAATTTCCCCTACTTTTGTAACGAAAACAGTTCCTTTTATTCCGATAATATCTCCAATATCCAATAATTTTTTGAATACTGTATTGTACATTGTTTTATCTTCTCCTTCACAAATCTCATCTCTATTTACATAAATCTGAATTCTACCTTCACTATCTTGTATTTCTGCAAAGGAAGCCTTCCCCATTACCCTTCTGCTCATCAACCTTCCAGCGATAACTACCTCTGTCTCTTCCCCTTCTTTGTAGTTCTTCTTTATGTTTACAGAGTTATTGTTTATGTCAAACAATTCTGCCGGGTACGGATTTATACCTAGATCTCTAAGTTTTTGTAAGCTTTCTCGTCTTACTATTTCCTGTTCTGAAAGTTCTCTGCTCATTTGTATTTTTTTTTGCAAAGATAGGAATTCTTTTATCCAAATATTTTGTAATTTCGGCTTCTTTATAAAAACACATATTGAGATGAAAATGAATGACTATTTAAATGATTTTACAAATCATTTGAGAGAAGCAATGGAGATCGGAAACGCTTCTGCATTAAAGAAATCAGACAAAAAGTTTAGCAATATTTTAATTTGCGGGCTAGGAGGATCTGGTATTGGAGGTACTATTGTAAACGATATTGTTTCTCCTCTTTCAAATATACCAATTTTAGCAACAAAAGATTATAGTATTCCTAATTTTGTAGATGAAAACACTTTAGTAATTGCATCTTCTTATTCTGGAAACACGGAAGAAACCATTTATGCTTTAGAAAAATGTAGGAGTAGAAATGCTGAGATTTGTATTATTACTTCTGGAGGGAAATTAAAAACTACAGCAGAAGAAAATAATTACAATCATGTTTTAATCCCTGGAGGACAACCTCCAAGAGCAATGTTCGGATATGCTTTTACAGAACTTTTTTTTGTTCTGAATCATTACGGAATAATTGACGGTTCATTTCAATCGGATTTTGAAAAATCTATCTCTTTGTTGGATTTAGAAAAGGAAAAAATACAGAAAGAAGCTATGGAGATTGCAAAGAAGATGTACCAGAAAACCCCAGTTATTTATGTTGCTAATGGTTTTGAGGGTGTCGCAATTCGTTTCCGTCAGCAAATAAATGAAAACAGTAAAATGCTATGTTGGCACCATGTAGTTCCAGAAATGAATCATAACGAATTATTAGGATGGAGAACCAATGTAAACGATTTGGCGGTAGTGTACTTTCGTAATAAATCTGACTTTGAAAGGAACCAAATCCGAATGGATATAAACAAGAAAGTAATTTCAGAGTTTACCACTAATATTACAGAGGTTTGGAGTAAGGGAGAATCTAAAATTGAAAATACTTTATACCATATAAGTTTAGGGGATTGGGTAAGTTGGTACTTATCAGAAATGAATAATGTGGATGCTATTGAGATTGATGTAATCAACTTTTTGAAAGGAGAATTAGGAAAAGTATAATGAACAAAAAAGTAAATTTTCAGGATTTAGGGAAGATAGATTACAAAAAATGTTGGGATTTTCAGGAAGAACTTTTTGCTGAAATCTTAGCGGTAAAATCATCTAACAAAAAAAAAAATAAAACAGTAGAAACTAAAAATAATTTAATTTTTTGCGAGCACCCTCATGTTTACACTTTAGGTAAAAGTGGGGACGAGAAAAATCTTTTGGTAAATGAAGATTACCTTAAAAGTAGAGGAGCTACATTTCATAAAATAAATAGAGGGGGAGATATTACCTATCATGGTCCAGGACAATTAGTAGGTTATCCAATTTTAGATTTGGATAATTTTTTTACTGACATTCATAAATATTTACGATTTTTGGAAGAGGCGGTAATACTTACTTTAAAGGAATACGGATTGGAATCTGAACGCTCCCCAGGAGAAACGGGAGTTTGGTTTGATGTAGGAACTCCAAAAGCAAGAAAGATTTGTGCACTAGGAGTTAAAAGTAGCCGTTGGGTCACTATGCATGGTTTTGCTTTTAATATAAATTCCGACCTTTCATATTTTGGGAATATTATCCCATGTGGAATAATAGATAAAAGTGTAACTTCCCTGCAGAAAGAATTAGGAAAAGAGATGGATATGCGAGAGGTGAAAAATAAAGTTAAATCTCATTTGATTGAGCTATTTGAAATGGAAATTATTTAAATGAAAAAACTTTTACAATACATATTTATTATTTTTATACTCCTAAATTTACTAGTAGTTATAAGTGGTAAAAGTTGGATTTACAAAGCAATTAGCATTACCTATTTAAAGGGATATACATCTTCTTATATTCACGATTATGTGCACTTTCCAGCAAATGTTGTAGAAAATGGAGAACACCAACAATGGCTTGTTTCTACCGATTATAATAAAGCAGATTTACCAGATTTTATAAAAGAGGTAAATGATAAATTAGAAACTACTGCTTTTATGGTAATACAGAACGATAGTATTATTTTTGAGGAGTACTGGCACGACTATTCTACCGACAGCGCTTCCAATTCTTTTTCAATGGCAAAAAGTTATATTTCTACCTTAATAGGTATTGCAATTAAAGAAGGAAAAATAAAAAGTATTGACCAAAAAGTATGTGAATATATCCCTGAATTTTGTGAGGTAGGAAATGCAAATATCACTATAAAACATTTATTAACAATGAGTTCCGGACTTAATTGGGATGAGAATTATTACAATCCGATTGGACAAACTGCAGAAGCTTATTATGGGAATGACTTAAGAGGATTAGTTATCGATTTACAATCGATTGAAACTCCAGGAAAAGTATTTAAATACCACAGCTCCTGTACTCAACTTTTAGCTTTTGTTGTAGAAAGAGCAACAGGAAAAACAATTAGCGAATATGTTTCTGAAAAACTTTGGAAACCAATGGGATCAAAACATCCCGCACTTTGGAATACCGATAAAGAAGGTGGAAACGAGAAAGCTTTTTGTTGTTTGAACTCCAATGCCAGAGATTTTTCCAGAATTGGAAAGCTGTATATGAATTATGGAAATTGGAACGGCAATCAGATATTAGACAGTTCCTATGTGAAAGAAGCTATCTCTATTGCAGATTTACTAGATGAGGATGGAGACAAAAATGTAAATTATGGTTATCAGTTTTGGCTTTCAAATTATAAAGGATTGGATATTTATTACGCAAGAGGTTTATGGGGGCAATATGTAATTTGTATTCCAGAAAAAGACATGATTGTGGTGAGGTTGGGAAGAAAATTTGGAGATTATTTGGAAGATGGTCACCATAAAGATTTTTACCAATTTATTGATGCGGCACTTGAAATGTATAATTAATGTTAGATAACTTAAAATTAGAAAAAGTACTTTTTTTGGATATAGAAACTGTCCCATGCGAGTATAATTTTGAAGATTTAGATTCTACATTTCAGAAATTGTGGGAAGAAAAAACGATTTGGCAAAGAAAAGAAGAGTTTTCTCCTTCAGAATTTTATAAGTTGAAAGCTGGAATAATGGCAGAATTTGCCAAGATAATCTGTATTTCTGTTGGCTATTTATTTACTGAAAAGAGAGAAAATCAATTCAGAATAAAATCTTTTTATGGAGATGATGAAAAACAAATTTTACAAGATTTTAACACATTATTAAACAAACAATTTTCTACAAATCAACATTTACTTTGTGCTCATAACGGTAAAGAATTTGATTTTCCATTTCTTGCTAGAAGAACACTGATAAATGGATTAAAACTCCCAAAACTTTTGGATATTGCAGGCAAAAAGCCATGGGAAGTAAATCATTTAGACACCATGGAACTTTGGCGTTTTGGAGATTACAAACACTATACTTCCATCAAATTACTTTCGGCACTTTTCGGCATTACAACTCCAAAAGACGATATAGATGGAAGCCAAGTGTCTAAGGTTTACTGGGAAGATAAAGATTTGGAAAGAATAAAAATATATTGTCAGAAAGACACCCTTACAGTAGCACAATTACTTTTAAAATACAAAGGGATAGATTTAATTAAAGAAGAAAACATTGATTTTGTATAACTGAGAAAAAAACCTACTTTTATACGCTCAAATAAAACAAAATAAAATGGGAGATACACTTTTAGAATTTAAAAATTTAATTACACAATTTCGTACTGAAGGAATAATAGTGAAGGCGGTAAACGGAATAAGCTTTACACTTAATAGAGGTGAAACAATTGGGATTGTTGGAGAATCGGGTTCGGGAAAATCGGTTACTTCCCTTTCCGCAATGCGCTTGATTCCATCTCCTCCAGGAGAAATTGCAGGAGGAGAAATTATTTTTCATAAAAATGATGGTACTTCAGTTGATTTATTAAATATTTCGGAAGAAGAAATGAGAGCCTTTAGAGGAAATGATATTGCTATGATTTTCCAAGAGCCAATGACTTCTTTAAATCCTGTTTTTACTTGCGGAAATCAAGTGGTGGAAGCAATTATGTTGCATCAAAAACTAAATAAAAAACAAGCTAAAGAATTAACAATAAAATTATTTGAGGAAGTTCAACTTCCAGACCCAGAAAGAATTTTTAGTACTTATCCTCACCAAATTTCTGGGGGACAAAAGCAAAGGGTGATGATAGCTATGGCAATGAGTTGTCAACCTTCCGTACTTATTGCGGATGAACCAACTACAGCACTAGATGTAACAGTACAGAAAACGATTCTTCAATTGATGCAAAAACTGCAGAAAGAAAGAGATATGGGTATTATGTTTATTACACACGATTTGGGTGTAATTGCAGAACTTGCCGATAAAGTTGTGGTGATGTACAAAGGAGATATTGTAGAACAAGGAACTGTATTGGATATTTTCAGTAATCCGCAACACCCTTATACAAAAGGACTTTTAGCCTGTCGTCCTCCACTAGATAAAAGATATACCTTCCTGCCAACTGTTTCCGACTTTATGAAAACAGATGAAGACGGTAATATGATTGAAAATAATATCTCTGTAGAAGAATTTACCAAAGACCTTTCTATTCCTACTTCTGAAAGAGAAAAAAGACACAAAGAGTTGTATGTAAAAGAGCCTATTTTACAAATTAAAAATCTGAAAACACACTTTCCAATCCGTAACGGTTTTTTTGGTGGAATATCGGATTATGTAAAGGCGGTGGACAATGTTACTTTTGATGTGTATCCTGGGGAAACCTTAGGATTGGTTGGAGAGTCTGGATGTGGTAAGACTACAATAGGAAGAACTATTATCCGTTTGGAAGAACCAACTGAAGGAGAGATGATTTACAAAGGAAAGGATATTGCCAAAATGGAAGCAAAGGAACTTAGAGAATTCCGAAAAGAAGTTCAGATTATATTCCAAGATCCGTATTCTTCTTTAAACCCAAGAATGACTATTGGAAATGCTATAATGGAACCTATGCAAGTTCATGGTATTTTAGAAAATGATGAGCAAAGAAAAAAGAGAGTTGAAGACTTACTTGCACGAGTTAATCTGGACCCATCTCATTTTTACCGATATCCACATGAATTTTCTGGTGGGCAGAGGCAAAGAATTGGAATTGCTCGAGCACTTGCTGTAAACCCTAAATTTATTATTTGTGATGAGTCGGTTTCCGCATTAGATGTATCGGTGCAAGCACAAGTATTAAACCTATTGAATGAACTAAAAGAAGAGTTTGGATTGACTTATATTTTCATCTCTCATGATCTTTCTGTAGTAAAATATATGAGCGATAGAATGTTAGTTATGCAAGACGGAAAAATTGAAGAAATGGGAGATGCAGATCAAATTTATAACAAGCCTGAAACAGAATATACCAAAAAACTAATTGATGCTATCCCAAAAGGAAAACTAGAAGATATTAAAAGACACCTAGAAAGTAAAGGGGTTAAAGTTGGATAGATGAAAACCGTAATAATTGGTGGTGGAGCGGCTGCATTTTTTGCGGCAATAAACACAAAAGAACATTTCCCAAATTCGGAGGTAGTTCTTTTTGAAAAAACAAGCAAACTACTTTCTAAAGTATTGGTTTCCGGCGGGGGAAGGTGCAATGTTACCAACTCGGAAACTTCTATTTCTAGTTTTTCAAAATGTTATCCCAGAGGAGAAAAACAACTCAAAAAATTATTTGGTACTTTCAATAATCAGCATACCATAAAATGGTTTGAAAGTAGAGGAGTGGAACTTGTTGCAGAGCAGGACGGAAGGATGTTTCCAAAATCGAACAGATCTCAAACTATTTATGATTTATTCTTGTCCGAAACAGAAAGATTAGGAATAAAAATACAATTAAAATCAGGGGTTAATTCTATAAAACAAGAAGGAGAGAAAATAAATTTGGAAGTAAACGGACAAAACCTCCTTTTTGATAAAGTGATTGTTTGTACGGGCGGCTCTCCAAAATTAGAAGGATTTAATTGGATCAAAACCTTAGGACATAAAATAGAAAATCCTGTCCCCTCCCTTTTTACTTTTAATATTCCGAATGAGAACATTACAAAATTAATGGGACTTTCGGTACCTAATGCTATTGTTAGTATTCAGGGTACAAAACTCAAAAATAAAGGATCACTTCTTATCACCCATTGGGGAATGAGTGGTCCTGCAGTTCTAAAACTTTCTTCCTTTGGATCTAGAATGCTTTCTGATCAGAAATACGATTTCAATATAAATATTTCGTGGTGTGGGGAAAGTAATTTTGAAGGAGTAAAAGAATATTTTCAAGATGTGATTCGTGCAAATACAAAAAAGAAATTATTTAATATTCGCCCCTTTAATTTTCCGAAAAGATTGTGGAGTTATTTGTTGCAACGCTCCGAAATATTAGAAGAAAAACCATGGGGAGAGTTAGGAAAAAAACAATTAAATAAATTAGTACAAACTATTTGTAACGATACTTACTGGGTAAAAGGAAAAACTACTTTTAAAGAGGAGTTTGTAACTTGTGGAGGTATCAGCCTGGAAGGTATTAATATGAAAACCATGGAGAGTAAACACATAAAAAACCTTTACTTTGCAGGAGAAATTTTAGATATTGATGGAGTTACAGGAGGATTTAATTTTCAGGCCGCTTGGACTACTGCTTTTATCGCTTCAAAACTGAACTAATGAGCGAACCAAAACTTACCCGAATAAATAAATTTTTATCAGAAATAGGATTCTGTTCCAGAAGAGCTGCTGATAAATTAATAGAACAGGGAAGAGTAAAAATAAATGGAGAAGTTCCGCTTATGGGTACTAAAGTTTCGGAAGAAGATGAGGTAAGTGTAAATGGAAAAGTAGTGCACAGAGCCAAAAAGAAAAAAATGATTTACCTTGCCTTTAACAAACCAGTTGGTGTGGTTTGCACCACCGACCAAGTAAGGGAAAGAGATAATATTATCGATTTTATAAATTACCCTACACGAATTTTTCCTATCGGAAGATTGGATAAACCCTCTGAAGGACTTATCTTCTTGACTAATGATGGAGATATTGTAAACAAGATATTGCGTGCTCGTAACAATCATGAAAAGGAATATGAAGTAACGGTACACAAGCCAGTAACCAAGGAATTTATTGAAGAAATGAGTAATGGAGTTCCTATTTTGGACACTATTACTAGAAAATGTAAAGTTAAACATACTGGGAAAAACACCTTCAAAATTATTTTAACACAAGGATTAAACCGGCAAATCCGTAGGATGTGTGAGTACTTGGAATATGATGTAAAAAAACTAAAAAGGGTAAGAATTATGAATATAAAATTAGATATTCCTGTTGGTACTTACCGTGACTTTACTGCTGCCGAGCTAAATACCATAAATCAATCAGTAGAACTTTCTAATAAAACTTTTGAGGAAGGTAAGTAATCTATTTCTTCTTAAAAACTGGAACAGCAGAACACGCTTCCCCAAACATTAAACTACTAACTGTATTTTGTAATTTTTTAGTAATAGCAATGTATAAGGCTTCTGTTAATGGAATTTGTCCACAACCTTTTACAATTACTTTTTTACCTTCAAATTCTGAAGGGTTAATTGCGTCAATATTGTTTGTGAAAATTTTCTGAAACACATTTTCTTTTGTTCCAAAATGGATCTCAGAATTAGCGGTATTTAAGTAGGAAGTTACGAGCATAAAAGCCCACATGGGTACAATTGCATCCGAACTACAATTAAGAGCTACAACTTTATCCGTATAGTTGGTGAAATCAAACTCTTTTAGTGCAGTTCGGAATTCTTTTTCTTTCAGGAAAATTCCTTCAAAAAGAAATTCTTTTATATCCAAAACTGCAATAGATTTTGTTGGGGCATAATCTGTCAAATCAATCGTAATCAAACTACTATTTGCTACTCTATTTACAATTTCGTCACTCATTTTTATAACATTCCTAGTTCTAATTTTGCTTCTTCACTCATCATATCTTTTGTCCAAGTAGGTTCAAAAGTTATTTCTACTTTCACCTTTTTTACAGCAGGAATTACTCTCACTTTTTCTTCCACCTCAACTGGTAGAGTTTCTGCAACTGGGCAATTTGGAGAGGTGAGTGTCATGGTAATATTCACATCACATTCTTCACTTACTTCAATATCGTAAATTAAACCAAGTGCATAGATGTTTACAGGTATTTCCGGATCGTAAATCTCACAGATTACCTCTGCCACTTCCTCTCCTATTTTTTGTAATTCTTTTTCTGTTTTCATAATTAGTTATTGAAAGCTAATGCGTATAATTTCATTTGTTTTATCATGGAAACTAATCCGTTTGCACGAGTAGGAGAGAGTTGCTCTTTCAGTCTTATTTTATTTATAAAGTCAAGTTTTGCAGTTGCAATTTCTGATGGAGCTTGTCCTGAAAGCACATTTATTAATATTGAGACAATTCCCTTGCTCATAATAGCATCACTATCTGCTGTGTAAATAATTTTTCCATCAGTATGTTCTGCATGTAACCACACTCTACTTTGGCAGCCTCTTATAAGGTTATCTTCTGTTTTGTATTTCTCATCAATTGGGGATAATTCTTTTCCTAAATCAATAAGGTATTCGTACTTCTGTATCCAATCGTCAAACATTGCAAAATCCTCTATTATTTCTTTTTGTATTTCTTGTATTGTACTCATTACGATAACATCAATTTTGCCTTTTTAATGGCATTTATACAAAGATCAATTTCCTCTTTAGTATTGTATATTGCCAAAGAAATTCGTGCCGTTCCCGGGATGTTAAATTTCTCCATAATAGGTTGTGCACAATGGTGTCCTGTTCTGATTGCAATTCCCATTTTATCTACAATCATTCCAATATCGTAAGGATGTAAACCTTCAATATTAAAAGATAGGATAGCGGATTTATTTTTAGCCGTTCCGTAAATTTTCACTCCTTCAATTTTAAGGATTTCAGATGTTACGTATTGTAAGAGTTCATCTTCATACTTTGCAATCGTTTCAACCCCTAAATTAGTTATAAAATCAATTGCAGATTTAAAAGCAATTACTCCAGCAATATTTGGAGTTCCTGCTTCAAATTTATGTGGTAATTCGGCATAAGTAGTTCCACTAAAACTCACTTCTTTTATCATTTCTCCCCCTCCTTGATAAGGAGATAATTCGTTTAATATTTCTTCTTTTCCATACAATACACCAACTCCTGTTGGTCCGAACATTTTGTGAGACGAAAAACAATAAAAATCAGCATTTAATTCTTGCATATTTATGGAAACATGAGAGGCAGCTTGAGCTCCATCAATCAATACTTTTGCTCCTATTTTGTGAGATTTTTCAATAATTTCTTCAATATCATTTATTGTTCCCAATGCATTTGAAATATGAGAAACTGCTACTAATTTTGTACTTTCAGAAAGGAGATTGTTAAATTCATTCATATCCAATTCCCCATTATCCAAAAGAGGAATTACCTTTAAAGTTGCTTCACTTTGCTCGCAACACATTTGCCAAGGCACAATGTTAGAATGATGTTCTAATTCTGTAATAATAATTTCATCTCCTTTTTTAAAAAGTGTTCTGAATCCGTTTGCAACTAAGTTGATGGAGTCAGTAGTTCCTTTAGTAAAGATGATTTCATGACTGTGTTTCGCACCAATAAACGCTTGAATGGTATTTCTTGTCTCTTCAAATTTATCAGTTGCCAATCCACTTAAAAAATGAACTCCCCTGTGTACATTGGAGTTCTCATTTTGGTAATAATTAGATTCTGAATCAATAACTGCTTGCGGCTTTTGAGTAGTAGCTCCATTGTCAAAATACACCAAATCCTGTCCGTTTACCTTTCGGCTCAGGATAGGGAATTGTTTTCGTATTTTACCGATGTCTAACATTTATAAACTGAAATCTAAATCAACATTTAGTTTTTTGGCAAGTAGTTTTTGAGCTAATAGTTTAACTTCTTCAACAGAAATATTTTCAATTGCTTCAGATGCGAATGCGTAGGTTAAAACCGCCTTTGCTTCTTCCACTCCAATACCTCTACTTCTCATGTAAAAAAGTGCATCTTCATCCAATTGTCCGATAGTACAACCATGACTACATTTCACATCATCCGCATAAATTTCCAATTGTGGTTTGCTGTCAATAGTAGAAGTTTCGCTAAGTAAAAGGTTGTTGTTGGACTGGAATGCATCAATTTTCTGCGCGTCTTGCCTCACCATAATTTTACCATTAAATACTCCCTTTGAATCTCCTAAATAAATCCCTTTATACATTTCGTTGGAGCGGCAATGAGCTTGTTTATGGTCCACAAAAGTATGATTATCTGCTATCTGATTATCATCTAGTACCGAAACCCCATTCATATTACTATCACAATTTGTTCCGTTTTGCTCAAAATTCAAGTTGTTTCTAGTTAGTTCTCCACCAAAAATTAGGGTGTTTACACAACAGTTAGTATCCGATTCCTGAAAAACATTCAGAGTGTCAATTAAAGTAGAGTTATTGGTATTGTTCTGAATTTTATTGTATTCAATTTTAGCGTTTTTTGCTACATTTATTTGTGTAAAGTGATTTACAAAACACTTGGATTTGTTCAAATTCTGAATTCGTTCCACAAATTTAATTTCAGCGTTTTCTCCTACAGAAATCTGATTTCTATATTGTTGAAAATTGTCCGTTTCTGAGTTTGTGAAAAATAAAATTTCAATAGGATTTTCTACCACAATGTTTTTATCAACCGAAATGGTAAATCCTTTTTTTGCCAAAGCTGAATTTAAAGAAGACATCTCTGTATTGTTTGTAATATTACCTTCAGAAAAGTTAGAAATAGTAACTCCTTTAATAGATGGTTTACTTATTAAATTACCATTTACAAAAAGTATTCTATCAACAAGATTTAAAGAGTAATTTTCAATTTCATTTTCCGAAATATCAAAGGAACTTTCGTCAATTTTAAAATCGTTTTTTACAACTTTTCGTAAGGAAGTATATTTCCACTCCTCATCTTTAATACTCGGAAATCCTTTTGTCAAAAAAGAATCCAATAACTCTTTTTTATCAGAAGACAAATTAATTCCTTCTGTATATGATTTTAAATTTTCAATTAATCCCACTTTTTATCCGCTTCTTTAGTTATCCAATCGTAGCCTTTTTCTTCAAGCTCATGAGCTAATTCTTTCCCTCCCGATTTTATAATTCTACCATTGTGTAAAACATGTACAAAATCTGGAACGATATAGTCCAACAACCTTTGGTAGTGAGTAATTACAATAGTTGCATTATCTTCACTTCTTAACTTGTTTACACCATTGGCAACAATTCTAAGTGCGTCAATATCTAAACCAGAATCAGTTTCATCCAAAATAGATAATTTAGGTTCTAATATTGCCATTTGGAAAATTTCATTTCTTTTCTTTTCTCCTCCCGAAAAACCATCATTCATGTTTCTGGAAAGGTACCCTTTTTTGATGCTCAATAACTCCATTTTCTCTCTCAACTTTCTCAATAATTCCTTAGCTGGCATAGGATCTAAACCTGCAGCTTTTCTTCTTTCGTTAATAGAAGTTTTTATGAAGTTAGAAACTGAAATTCCTGGAATTTCTACAGGATATTGAAAAGATAAAAACACTCCTTTGTGTGCTCTTTCTTCTGGACTAAGATCCAATAAATCAGTTCCTTCAAAATCTATTTCTCCACCTTCCACTTCATATTCTTCTTTGCCAGCAATTACGGATGCAAGCGTACTTTTACCCGAACCATTTGGCCCCATAATAGCGTGTACTTGCCCTGTTTTTATTTCAAGGTTAATTCCTTTTAGGATTTGATTGTCTTCAATTCCTGCTTTTAAATTGTTTATCTTTAACATTTTGGTATTTTTAACCTACAGAACTTTCTAGGCTGATTTCTAATAATTTTTGTGCTTCTACTGCAAACTCCATTGGTAATTGGTTTAATACATCTTTACAATAACCATTTACAATTAAGGCAATTGCTTGTTCTGTTCCGATTCCTCTTTGGTTGCAATAAAATAGTTGGTCTTCTCCTATTTTGGAAGTGGTCGCTTCATGTTCTATTTTGGAAGAATTATTTTTCACTTCAATATAAGGGAAGGTGTGTGATCCACATTTATCTCCCATTAATAAGGAATCGCATTGTGAGAAGTTTCTTGAGTTTGTTGCTCCTTTTGCAATTCGAACCAATCCTCTATAATTACCGTTACTTTTTCCTGCTGATATTCCTTTTGCAATAATGGTGCTCTTGGTATTTTTCCCCAAGTGAATCATTTTTGTACCAGTATCTGCTTGTTGAAAATTGTTGGTTACTGCCACTGAGAAAAACTCTCCTATAGAGTTATCTCCTTTTAAAATACAAGAAGGATATTTCCAAGTTACTGCAGAACCAGTTTCTACTTGCGTCCAAGAAATTTTCGCATTTTTATAACAGATTCCTCTTTTGGTTACAAAATTAAATACTCCACCAACACCTTCAGCATTGCCAGGATACCAATTTTGTACCGTAGAATATTTTATATCCGCATCATCCATTGCAATAAGCTCTACCACAGCAGCATGTAGTTGGTTTTCATCTCTCATTGGAGCGGTACAACCCTCTAAATAACTTACTTGTGAACCTTCATCAGCAATCAATAAAGTTCTTTCAAACTGTCCTGTTCCTGCTTCATTAATTCTGAAGTAAGTAGAAAGTTCCATGGGACATTTTATGCCTTTTGGGATATAGCAAAATGAACCATCAGAAAATACTGCAGAATTGAGTGCTGAGAAGAAATTATCTCTTGCAGGAACAACTGTTCCTAAATACTTTTTTACTAATTTTGGATGATCCTGTATTGCGTCGGAGATAGAGCAGAATATAATTCCTAAATCTCCTAATTTCTCCTTGAATGAAGTAGCTACCGATACAGAGTCCATAACGATATCTACAGCCACATTAGCTAATTTATTTTGTTCATTAATAGAAATCCCTAGCTTATCAAACATCTTTTTCATTTCCGGATCCAAATCATCTAAACTGTCCAAAACAGGTTTTTGTTTAGGAGCGGAATAATAAATTATATCTTGATAATTTGGTTTTGCATAACTAACATTTGCCCATTCTGGTTCCTCCATTTCTATCCAAGCTTTGTAGGCTTTTAGTCGGTAATCTAACATCCATTGTGGTTCATTTTTCTTTGCAGAAATAATACGAACCACATCTTCAGAAAGTCCTTTTGGAATAGTATCTGACTCTATATCAGTGGTAAAACCATATTTATATTCGGTTGTAGTTACTTTTTCTAATAACTTATCTTCTGATAGTTGTTTTTTTTCGATCATTATTTAATTTTATAAGGAGAAACTTTCACCACAACCACAAGTTCTACTTGCGTTTGGGTTGTTGAATACAAATCCTTTTCCATTTAGTCCGTCAGAAAATTCAAGAGTAGTGCCAACCAAGTATAAAAAGCTCTTTTTGTTGACTAAAAGTTTTATTCCATTGTCATCAATTAACTCATCTTCTTCATTTTTGGATTTATCAAAGTCCAATTTATAGCTCAATCCCGAACATCCTCCACTTTCCACACCAACTCTAACATAGGAATTTTCTTTCTCACCTTTCCCTAGTAAGTGTAGTAATCTGTCTCTTGCTGAATCACTTATATTTATCATCTTATTTAGAATTAATCTAATTTTACGCAAAGATACAAAAACAATTTGTTCTGGATAAAAGTAAATAAGAATATATATCTTTGCCGCATGAGTATATTTGAAGATAATAAATTACAAAGCACATCTATTTCGGAGTTGGGAGAATTTGGTTTGATTGATCATATAACCAAAGATTTTAAAAGTAAAAACAAAACTACTGTAAAAGCTGTTGGAGATGATGCTGCGGTTTTAAAATCAGCATTGGATAAATTACAACTAATTAGTACAGATATGTTAGTTGAAGGAGTTCATTTCGATTTATCCTATGTGCCACTAAAGCATTTGGGATATAAGTCGGTATCGGTAAATGTTTCAGATATCTGCGCTATGAATGGAAAAGCAACTCAAATTACTGTGAGTATTGCAATTTCGAATAGATTTCCGGTAGAAGCGGTAGAAGAATTATATTCTGGAATAAAGTCAGCTTGCGAAAAATTTAATGTAGATTTGATTGGAGGAGACACTACAAGTTCCGTTAGCGGATTAGTAATTAGTGTAACCGTTATTGGAGAGGCAAAAGAAGAAAAAATATCCTACAGATGCGGAGCGAAAGTAAATGATTTGTTAGTGGTAACAGGAGATTTGGGAGCTGCTTATTTAGGTCTTCAAATATTGAAAAGAGAAAAAGATATTTTTTTGGCAAATCCAGGAGTTCAACCAGATTTACAAGGAAATGATTATTCCCTGCAAAGGCAATTGAAGCCAGAAGCAAGGGTAAATTTAATTGAGGTATTAGAGGAATTGGAAATAAAACCAACATCCATGATTGATGTTTCGGATGGACTTACTTCCGAAATTTTACATCTTTCCAAATGCTCGGATGTTGGAATTACAATATATGAAGATAAAATCCCGATTGACCATACTACAATGAATTTGGCTAAAGATTTAAATTTAAATCCTATTTTTTGTGCCCTAAATGGAGGAGAAGATTACGAACTTCTTTTTACCATTGGACAGGAACATTATGATAAACTGAAAAAAGATGTAGATTTTACCATTATTGGGCACGTTACTGACAAGTCAGAAGGAAACAATTTTATTACTAATGATTCTGCCTCTCACCCAATTACTGCTCAGGGGTGGGATGCACTAAAAAAATAGTTGGACACATGATGCGGGGGCTTCATGGTCACAGGGAAAAGGGCTTTAAAATTATGTCAGCACGTCTTTTCTGAAAGTTATTTTTTATTTGTATATTTGTCCTGTAATAAATTAAAACACTAGAAATCATGAAAAAAATAACTACAATCTTTACAATAATTACTTTATTTTCATTGAGTAATTCTTATGCGCAGTTAGCTAACGGTTCTGTTGCTCCTGACTTTACTTTAACCGATTTAAATGGAACCACTCATAATCTTTATGATTATATAGATGATGGATATACTGTATTTCTTGATTTTTCTGCTGTTTGGTGTCCTCCTTGTTGGGGATATCATCAAAGTGGAGCTTTAGAAGATTTATACATCAATCATGGTCCATCTGGATTGCCAAATGTAAGCGCAACAACCACTAATGATGTTATGGTTTTCTTTATTGAAGGAGATGGAAGTTCTGTAGCTCAACTAAATGGTGGTTCTGGTTCTCAAGGAGATTGGGTTACGGGAACTCCTTACCCTATAATTTGTACAGATGGAAACCCTAATAGTACATCAATTGCAAATGTGTATTCAATTGGATATTGGCCTACTGTTTATCAGATTTGTCCAAATAGAATATTAACAGAATGTGGTCAAACAGCAACTCCTTATTCATTAGTATCTGCTTGTCTGCCTCCTCCTTCTCAACAGAATGACGCTAGAAGTTTTATGACTAATTCCGCTAGTTCAGGATGTTCTTCTGTAACTCCTGAGATAAATGTGCAAAATTATGGTCTATCTAATCTTACATCTGTAAAAATTGATGTGTCTGTTAATGGACTTTTACAGTCTACAACTATATACGATACAACTTGGAATAGCACAACAAGTCAATACGAACCACTTAATTTAAACACTTTAGACATTGTAGATGTTCTACTAGATCCAATAACAGGTTTAGTAAATAATGATTTAATTTCTATAGATGTTAGTATGCCAAATGGAGTAGTTGATGCAGATCCATCAAATAATCAGACAATCTCTTATATTGTAGATCTTGGTTTTGATAATGCATATTGGGATGGTGATTTATCTATTACCGTCTCAGGAGCTGAGTTTGTAAATTCTTGGTATCTTAAGAAAGTAAGTAATGATTTAATTATAGCTTCTGGTTGGGGTGGTGAGACTGGGGCTTCTAATTGGTTTCCATTAGAGTTTGAAGAATGTTATACATTACAGAGTATTAATGGTGGTGGTGAGAGTTATACTGTGACTGATTTTGTAGGAAATATTGTGTTACAAGGAACTATTTCACTGGCTGAAGAGTTTGATAATTTTTCAACCGGAGCTGAAGTTTGGACTGGAGTTGAAGACGAAATAAATAACAGTATAAATATTTATCCAAATCCAGTTAAAGATAATTTATTTATAGAAGGTCAATATGATTATCTTGAGATATTTGATTTATTTGGAAGATTACTAATTAGCTCGAATGCTAAAACTGAGATTGATGTTTCAAAATTAAGTTCTGGAACTTATGTTCTAGAAATTATATCAAACAATATCAAAATATCTGAGAAAATAATTATTTCCAAATAAATACTGGTTTACAAAACATAGCGGGAGATAGAAGATTTAAGAATTCATTAAATCTTCTATCTCTTCTGCTTCAATTGGGATATTTTTCATTAAATCATCTGGCCCGTTAGAGGTAACCAAAACATCATTTTCTAAACGGATTCCTAACTCTTCTTCTAATATGTATATTCCAGGTTCGCAAGTAAACACCATTCCTTCTTTCATTGGCCAATCAAAATTACCAACATCATGCACATCCAATCCTAAATAGTGGGAAGTTCCGTGCATAAAATATTTTTTGAATAATGGTTTTTCAGGGTCCTGTTTTAGTACATCATGTTTATCCAAAATCCCTAATTTTATAAGTTCAGACTCCATAATATTCCCTATTTCTTTGTTGTATTGTTTAAATATTGTTCCTGGAGTCAACATTTTTGTAGCCTCTTTCATTACATGAAGAACGGAATTGTAAACTGATTTTTGCCTGTCAGAAAATTTCCCATTTACAGGAATAGTTCTTGTTAAATCAGAAGCGTAATTTGCATATTCTGCACCAAAATCCATTAATAAAATATCTCCATCTTTACACTCTTTATTGTTTTCAATATAATGTAAAACACAAGAGCTCCTTCCAGATCCAATTATTGGTTGATAAGCAAATCCAGCAGATCTGTTTCTTAAGAATTCATGCATTAATTCCGCTTCAATTTCGTACTCCATAACTCCTGGTTTTATAAAAGGGAGAATTCGTCTTACTCCTTTTTCTGTTATGTTGCAGGCATTTTGTATTAAAGCGATTTCTGTTTCTGATTTTATAGACCTTAATTCGTGCATTATAGGAGCAACTTCTAATATTTCTTTGTTGTATTTTTCGGAAATCATTTTTCTAAATCGGTCGTCTCTTGTTTCTACTTCAGATGCAGATCGACTATGAATATTTTTGTTTACATATATTCCATCACACTTATTTATTAACTTTTCAATTATACTTTCCATTTCGCTCAGCCAATAAACAGTAGAAATCCCAGAAGTGTTTAAAGCTTCTTCTTTTGTAAGTTTTGACCCTTCCCAAATTGCAATTAGTTCGCTTGTTTCTTTCAGGAAAATAATTTCCTTTTCTTTATTATTAGGAAAAACTACTAACACACTTTCTTCCTGATCAACTCCAGAAAGCCAAAATAAATCGTTATTCTGTCTGAAAGGCATTGTACCATCAGCATTAGTTGGCATTATGTCATTCGAATTAAAAATAGCTAATGTATTTTCTTTCAGTTTAGAACTAAATTTCTTCCGATTATTTATAAATAGTTGACTATCAATCTGTAAGTATTTCATTTTTTGGAATTTTTCAAAATCAAAGATAACAATTAGTTTTTATTTAATTAATATTAGGATTTTTTCTTTATAATTAAAGATATAAGTTTAAAGATATTTATATTTGCCGAAATTAAAAAAAACAATATGACGGAAGTTGTTGGAAGGGGAAAATCTTTTATCTCAACTTTGAGAGAAGATAGATGGTGGATTAGTCCTATGTTAGTGCTTTTTGGGCTACTTAGTTTTATTATTTATTCTACTTGGGCAGCCTGGCAGGGAGAACATTTTTGGGTAGGTTCAGGAGGATTTGGAGGATACTTATCTCCTTTCTATTCTCCTACATTTTTTATTGATAGTGCAAAAGAAGGAATTCCTCCAATCTCTCATACATTATTTGGAGAATGGCCAGATTGGTTAAATTGGTTACCCGGACATTCTCCAGCTTGGTTAATCTTAATATTTCCTCTTTCTTTTAGATTTACATGCTATTATTATAGAAAAGCATACTATAGAGCATTTACATTTTCTCCACCAGCTTGCGCTGTTGGAGGTATTCCACAAAAAAATTATAAAGGAGAAACAGGGATTTTATGGGTTCAAAACTTGCACAGATACGCCATGTATTTTGCAATAATATTTATTTTTCTTCTTTCTTATGATGCCGTTATGGCCTTTTTTAGAAATGGAGAATTTGGTGTTGGTGTTGGTAGTATTGTGTTACTTATTAATCCAATATTACTAGGAGGATATGCTTTTGGATGTCATTCATTGAGACATTTAATTGGAGGGAGAATGGATTGTTTTTCTTGCTCGCATTCTGCAGAACACGCACATAGTAGATGGAAAGTTGTTACTTATCTAAATAGAAGACATCAAATGTTTGCATGGTTTTCTTTAGTGTGGGTTGGACTTTCTGATGTTTATGTCAGACTGGTTTCAATGGGAGTAATAACGGATTTAAACACTTGGGGAATTTAAAAAATAAATATGTTAGATATTTCAGAAATAAGACAGATAGAATTTGATGTTCTTGTAATAGGAGCGGGAGGAGCTGGTTTATGCGCTGCAATTACAGCGGCAAAAGAAACAGAAAAAGTGGGGTTAATATGTAAATCTTTATTAGGTAAAGCTCACACAGTAATGGCTGAGGGAGGTATGGCTGCAGCTCTTGGAAATGTTGATCATAGAGACCATTGGAAAATTCATTTTCGTGACACAATGCGTGGAGGAAAAATGCTGAATGTTTGGAGGATGGCTGAATTACATGCTAAAAATGCTCCAGATAGAGTAAGAGAATTAGAGCAATGGGGAGCTGTTTTTGATAGAACAAAAAAAGGACTTATTAACCAAAGAAATTTTGGAGGACACAGATATCCAAGGCTTGCTCATGTAGGAGACAGAACAGGATTAGAAATGATCAGAACCCTGCAGGACTATGGAATACATAAAGGAATTGATATTCATATGGAATGTACAGCTTTGGATATTTTGAAAGATGAAAACGGAAAAGTCGCAGGTGTTGTTTGTATGTATAGAGAAACAGGGGAATTTATTATTTTTAAAACAAAGTCCCTAATACTTGCTACAGGAGGAGGAGGAAAAGCTTGGGAGATAACTTCCAATAGTTGGGAATATACTGGAGACGGATACGCTATGGCTTATGAAGCTGGAGCTGAATTAATGGATTTAGAATTTAATCAATTTCACCCAACAGGGATGGTATGGCCTCCATCTGTAAGAGGAATATTAGTAACTGAAGGAGTCAGAGGTGAAGGTGGAATTTTGAAAAATAGTGAAGGAAAAAGATTTATGTTTGACTATATTCCAGAGAAATTTAAGAACGAAACAGCTGATACTGAAGAGGAGGCTGCTAGATGGTTAGCGGGAGATAAAGACGCAAGAAGACCTCCAGAGTTACTTACAAGAGATGTGGTTGCAAGAGCTATTAATGCAGAAGTAAAAGCAGGTAGAGGATCTAAGCATGGAGGAGCGTATTTGGATATTGCGACTCAAAGAAATGCAGAAGATATAAAAAAGAAATTACCCTCCATGTATCATCAGTTTAAGGTATTAGCTGAATTAGACATTACAAAAGAGCCAATGGAAGTTGGACCAACATGTCATTATTTTATGGGAGGAATTCGAGTAGAGGCTGATACAACAATGTCAACTGTTGATGGACTTTTTGCTTGTGGAGAATGCGCTGCAGGAATGCATGGAGCAAATCGATTAGGAGGAAATTCCTTATCGGATTTATTGGTGTTTGGAAATTTATCAGGAACCGGAGCTTCTAAATACTCCATGGAGTTAAGTGAAACGCCTCAATTTAGTGATGAGGATGCTAAAAGAATTATCCGAAATGCAACTAGTATTTTAAATAGAGAAGAAGGAGAAAACCCTTATTTGATGCATGAATCTTTACAAAATAATATGCAAAATAATGTGGGTATTATCCGAACAGATTCCGAATTAGCAGAAGGCATCAAAAACATTGAAAACTTAAAAGAAAAAAATAAAAATGTAAAGGCAAATGGTTCCAGTCAGTTTAATCCTGGATGGCATGAAGCTCTTGCTATGAGAAACTTATTAATTACTGCAGAAGCAGTAGCCAGAGCCGCACACCTTAGAACAGAAAGTAGAGGAGCTCATACAAGAGATGATTTTAGAGATGAAAGTGAGGAGTGGTATCAGTATAATATCATCAGCAAAAAAGGGGAGGATGGAACTATGCAAGTGGTAAAAGAAAAAAGAAAAGATCCAAATCCGGAATTGGAAAGAATTGCAAATGCAAAGCTGGAAGATTTGGAAGCAGAAGTTGCTGAAGAAAGAAAATCATAATTATGGGAAATCGTAAATTCAAAATATACAGAGGAGACAACACTAAAGGAGAGTTGGTTGATTATAATTGTGATATAACGGAAGGCATGGTAGTGCTAGATGCAATGCACAGAATTCAGGCAGACGATGCAAATGATATGGCTTGCAGATGGAATTGTAAAGCAGGAAAGTGTGGGTCTTGTAGTGTAGAAATTAATGGGAGACCAAAACTAGCTTGCATGACAAGGATGAATGAATATAGCCCTGATGAGACTATTATGATTACTCCTTTAAAATCATTTCCAATTATAAAAGATACAGTAACAGATGTAAGTTGGAATTATA
>Ga0257121_1000460_pt1 | contig 34141 bp, 36 predicted proteins | sample SI106_100metaG_FD_190180 | JGI IMG/M metagenome (GOLD analysis project Ga0257121, IMG submission 190180) | Marine microbial communities from Saanich Inlet, British Columbia, Canada - SI106_100 | ecosystem: Environmental > Aquatic > Marine > Inlet | place: Canada: British Columbia | collected...
ACTACATTGTTTAAAATATAATCTCCAATATGAATATTGTTTAATAAGGCATAGTCTACTGGTAATTTCTGGCCATTTGCTAATTCGGCTGTAGCTCCATAAATATTAAGTTGTTTAACAACTACACCGCTTTCTTTAAGTTTATTTAAGAAATGAACAGAGACGGCAATTTCAGATGCACCAGTGTCAAATATAAAATCCTCTTTAATATCACCTATTAATAATGAAATATAATGAAGATCTGAACCATTATCTAACTTATCTAGCCTAATTGTTGTAGATTCAATCTCACCAATAATATCTTCAGGATTATAATAATTTTCCGTGTTAGAGTATCCTTTTTGTTGCTCATTATTTTCCCATTCACCAGTCCAGGAAACCCCATTTACATTTATAGAAGTTCCTTGACCATGTGATTTACCATCTTTCCATTCCCCTACATATGATGATCCATTAGAATCTGTATAAGTTCCTTGACCATTATGTTTTCCGTCTTTCCATTCTCCTACATATGATGATCCATTAGAATATGTATAAGTTCCTTGACCATGAAAATGTCCATCAACAAATCCCCCTTCATATATATCCCCACTTTCCCAAACATAAATACTTATTTGGTTCTGGCAATCTCCTTGAATACAACCACTCTCGCTTCCACAAGAAGTAATTAATAAAATACTTATTGTAATAAATAATAATTTTCTCATTTTTTTGGTTTTGATTAATAGCAAAAGTATAAAAAAAAGTCGGGATGAGAGGATTGCCCACAGTCCCTTTTTACATGATTACATCAAGCTTGTCAGAAGGATTACTTCTTCATATACTTCTCTATCTCCTCTTTTGGTATTTGAGGGACTTTATTTACTAACCACATTTCATCTCCAGTAATTGAGTTTTTCATTAGCATCTTATCCAAAAAAAAACCATCAACAACTGAAGCTATTTGCCTTTTCCTTTCAAAAAAGAAAAGATACATAAAATAATAAAATCCATGAATTTTTATACCCTCAAGTGGTCTCTCGAAAGTTAATCCTTTATAATTTATTATTTGTGGAATAACTAATTCAAATAAATCTCTTGCATCATTAGTTATTTTAGCGCCTTTCAGATCAAACCTATCGTCTTCCTTACAAGCATCAACACCTTTTTCTTTCAGTACAATCACTTTATCTCTAAATAAATCAAACTTATAATCAACAACTAATTTTTGTTCTTTCTCTGTTAAATCTTTAAATTCCATTATTTTTCACCGCTAATCAATTCCCTTGCGCTAACTTATAAAAATTTTAGAGATTTAATGATAAAGATATTATTTTAGGAAATATTATTTCAATCTTCTTAATCTAATCTTTTGTATTACATAAATAGAAGTTAGTATAATAGTGATTGCTGGCCACAAAACACAGAATATCATAGCATTTACATCATAATATGATATTGAAAAAAGCTTAGCAATATTAATAGTAAAATCAGTGCAATACATATACAGATCCATCGCTATTTTGAATAGTAAATTCATTTTACACTTTTAGATTTTAGATTTTTGATTTCTTGCTGCATATCTAGTGATTTGATTAATAAATAAAACATAACTAATGGCCACAGCAACACTAAGAATAAAATATTAGCTATTCCATAACTAGCAAATGAACCACCTTTAAGAAAAGAAATAATACCAGAATATATTGGAGCTATATAACTCTCAACAGATTTTAATAGTTGCGGTTTACAGGGAATCCTATGACAACGCCAACTACACACATCATGATTTTTTAATTCAGGGTTCATTGCTGTATTAATAGATTTATAATCAGTATTTGGAATGGTCGTAATCTTAGTGTAGCCAGGATCCTTTATTTTTTGTCTAACACTTTCGTTTACCAAAACCATTAATAGGTAAGGTGAAAGTAGAATTAATATATTTCTGAGTAGTTTTTTCACTGAAACAAATATAGAAAAAAGTTGGGATGAGAGGATTACCAACAGCACCTTTTTACATGATTATAACAAATCTTTAAATTAAAAGCGGTCCTGTTTTGACTATATACTATAAAACCTGTATATTAGCAAACTCTTAAATTAAAAATACTATAGTCTATATAATTTTATTATAATCTTTTTTCCATATGACAAAAAAATCAAATCTAAAAACAGCTGATGAACAATCATTTATTGAGAGACACTTTGAAGCTGGACTTTGGAGCACTAGATTCATTATCTTAACTGGGGTTGTGTTCTCGGTATTAGCTGCAGTTACATTATTTTTAATTGGAAGTTATGAAATAATGGTTTCTATATGGCATTATATTACTCACATGCAGGAAGGCCTAAAGGCAGCTCATCAAGAACTTTTAGTGCATGTTATTGGTGCTGTAGATCTATATCTTATTGGAGTTGTTCTTATGATTTTTGGTTTTGGTATTTACGAATTGTTTATCTCTAAGATAGATATTGCTAGAGAAGATGAAGATGTTACAATTTTAGAGATTAAGGATCTTGATGAATTAAAAAACAAAATTATTAAAGTAATCATTATGGTATTAATTGTTACATTCTTTGAGAGAGTGTTAAAAATGGAATACTCAGAGCCATTAGAGATGTTATATTTTGCATTATCAATATTTGCTTTATCATTTGGAGTTTATTTAATCAGAAAACACAATTAATTATATATCTCTTTAAATTTTTGTACCGCCAACCAATCTACTAGAACAAACTTAAGAAATTAATTGGATTTTCGGAGTAATGGGTTATTTTATAAAATAAATCTAATCTTGAATAGTTAGTTTTCTTAGAAATCCTGCACATCCTCCACTAATTGTATTTCCATCAAGAGAGAGAAAATTTATACAACCCCTACCTATGTTTTGCGCAATCGTTGATACTGTAGAATCTGTTACATTAGTAACTATAGATACATGGCCTAATCCGCCAGCCATATTTTGAAATACTAACAAATCATTTACTTGTGGTATTATGCTTCCATTATGATATTGAACTAAACCTCTTTCTGTGTTCATTGATCCACTTGGGATATCTTCTATGAAATAATTAGATGCATTCCCCCATCTGTTAGGCATTTTATGATTTAAAGCCGAATAATAGTAACGTCTAATAAATTCAACACATTGCCATTTAAAACCATAAGAATAAGCTCCATCTGAAGACCAGTGACGGTTTCCACATGAGTTGATTCCTCCAGAATTATAATAAGCTGTTACTCCATTAAAAGATCCAAGAGAATCCCCACAATTTGCTATACTTAATGCAGCAGGATCAGTTACAATAGCCTTAGTATCATTTGGAATAGCTTCAGTTGCAGCCACATCTCCTGAATAATTATAATAGATAAGTGCACATCCAGCGATCAAAACAAGTACATACATTAATTTTTTCATGACCTTAAGATTTATTTTTAAAAAAATATGAGCTTTTTCATGATTGTAAAATTATAAAAAATATATTAGAATTCTAAAGAAAAAAAGTCGGGGTAGCAGGCTTAACTTTTACTACCGTTTGATATTCTAAAGGTCACCTTATTAGTCACCAATTACTTAATGCAGAACCTTTACAAATATAACAGATTAATTTAATAAATATATATCTTATATTTAAAAGAAAATATCATGATTCATATATTAATCTCTAATGAGAAGTTGATTTATTCCTTTTTTTCCTTCCTGAAATATTTATTTGTATAGCCACATTTTTTTAACATCTTCTTTAATAATTGAATCTGAAATATTTCCATCAACGTCATCTTTAGGTTTTTCAAGTAAACTCATGTGATATGGATTAACTTTTAAATTACTAGAAGTGTTATATATTTTAGTGCTCATCAATCGAAAAATTTCTGATGCTATATTTTCTAAAAGGCCAACATTACTGTGAATTTTCTCAATTAATACTTCAGCAGTATATCTCTCCTCAATTCCTTTGTGAAAAGCCACTATGTTAGTACTATCGAAAAGATCAATGTACTTATTGGAAAAAGTTGCTGTGTCATGATCTGACCATTCAATAAAAATTTGCTGCATCTTTAAATTCAGTTGACCAAATTTTTGCCCAATCTTTTTCTCTGAGGAAAACAATTCTTTCAATACTGATATATTCGTAAAACCATTATTAGTAAATAAAAGAGTAGGTACAGCCCAGTAAACCAGCCAATCCCAATAAATCTTCAACACCATAGTCTGTGTTAATCCCCATAGTTGATATTTATCTTTATAAATAGGAAACCAATTGTTAAACAAAGAAAAATGTGCTTGTTCAAAAACATTTGTTCTTAAAAATATATCTTCTTTGTTTTTATCTCTAGTAATTAAATCTGTTATAAAAGTATTACTAATAGCAATAAAATCAGTTCCTGGAGAATAAAAAGGGTCTAAGAATACGCCTGAATCTCCTGTCACAGCCCACCTTTCTGTGGAATATAATTTTTTGGAATGATGTGAATAATGTTTTAATACTCTAAAATCAAGAACATCATTTCTTTTGTTATCGAGATGTTTAAAACAAAGAGGCTCGTTTATTTTCAGCCAATCCATTGCTTTTTCAAATTTGTTAAATTCTTCAAAAGCATGATATCGTGGATCGGCAACAATTCCTATACTGGTATTTCCTGTTATCAAAGGAATAAACCAAACCCAGTATCCTTTATCCATAAAATGCACTGTCCCTAATCTTCTTAGTCCTGGCTTTACAGATTCCACCCATTGTTTATCTTCAGACCAATCAGCAACATCAATTTTCCCTTTCACCCTAAACCAAGCAGTATTAATATCATGATTTAGATCTTTCTTAAATCCAAGTTTTCGCTTTAAAAAACTTGACCTTCCACTTGCATCAACAGCCCATCTTGAATTAATGATTTTTTCTATTCCACTAGTTACATAAGTAACAGTATGCCTTTCTTTATTAATATCAATATTACTAACTTTTGCATTAAATAAAACCTTAATCCCTAATTTTTTAGCTCTTTTAACTAATTCATTTTCCAGAGTCCCCCTATCTAATTGATGCGAAGGGACAGGGACTGTTGCTTTTGGCCCTAATTCTACTCTCTTAGAGATATCATCTTTATGTTGGGGAGTAAGAAAAAACCTTAACCCTTCTTTTGGAAGTTGATGTTCATCTAAATAGTCTTTAAGATTAAGAACTTCTCTCATATAATAGGTTCCTAATTCAACGGTAGATTCACCTACTTTATGAGCTGAATCAGGAGCCTCCCCCTTTCTCCTTTCAATTACTAAAATTGAAATTTTAGGATTTGCCTGTTTTAATTGTAAAGAGAGAGTTAATCCCGCTAACCCTCCTCCTAAAATACAAACATCATAATTAGTTTTCATGTTTTTTGAATTGTTTTAAGACTCTGCTAAGGTAGATAATCTCTAGAAATAAAATAACTTTTTTCAAATTAAGCAAATAAAAAAATAAAACAAAAAATTATTACTTTTGTAAAGAGTTAATTATCACAAAATAAACTATTTAAATTGTCAGAAAAAAGTCGGCACATTTATCTGACTTTGTTTAACTTTGTCTCTTATGAAAATTATTCTTTTTGATAGAAATCTGGAAAATCACTACCCTTTATCCTATACGTATGCTATTTCAGATTTTAGGATAGAAATATTAACCATTCAAGAAATTGAGCAAACAATTATCAAGACAAAAAGCTACAGTACACTAAAATGGAATTAGATACTATTATTATTGGCTCAGGAATGGGCGGGCTTTCCTCAGCTATTTGCCTTTCACGTGCAGGTCAGCGGGTAATGGTTCTTGAGCAACATGATGTTCCTGGAGGTTGGTGTCATAGTTTTTACTTAAATGGCTATCGTTTTACTCCAGGAGTACATTATATGGGGCTACTAGAAAAAGGAGAATCAACGAGTGAATTGTATGAAGGGTTAGGTATTGCAAATGACTTAGTCTTTTTTAGAATGAATCCTACTGCTTATGAGCATTGTTGGGTTGGAGATGAGCGGATTGACATGCCTGCTGGTTTTAATGAATTAATTGAATCGCTTTCACAACGTTTTCCTCACGAGAAAAAAGGCCTTACTAAATACCTGGAAACCGTACGTCAAGTTAGTCATGAGTTACATTTGATTCCTAAAATGAATGGTTTTTGGGACAATATCACCATTCCATGGCGTACAAGAAATCTGGGTAGATACGGTTTATTCAGTTTAAAAACAGTGATTAATCGTCACATAAAAGACCCATTATTAAAAAATGTTTTAAATGTGCAAGCAATGAACCATGGATTACCTCCTGAAAAAGCAAGTTTTCCATACCATTGTGCCGTTATGCAGCATTATTTCAGTGGAGGATTTTATCCAATGGGTGGTGGTGGTGCCATTGTTAAAGCGATGACCAAGGCTATTAAGAAAAATGGAAGTAACGTGCGGACAAGTAGCGGAGTGAAACAAATTCTACTAGAAGGAAATCAAAAAAAGAGAGCAATAGGTGTGGAGCTTGAAGATGGAGAAAAGATTTATGCGAAAAATATCATCTCTAACACAGATCCCAATATCACTTACCTTGACTTGATAGGAAAAAGTAATCTAAGTTCAAAGTTGCTGAAGAAACTTACTAAAACAAAATATTCATGCACTTCACTTATGCTGTTTGTAACGGTAGACATGGATGTTCGTGAAGCAGGACTAGACTCTGGTAATATATGGATGATGGACAATAAAGATTCTGATGAGGTTTTTAACGATTTAATGAAGATTGACATTTCATCAGGAGAATCATTTCCAGGAATGTTTATCAGCTGCACTACACTTAAAGATCCACCAAGTTTTGATGGCAGACACCATACACTTGAAGTTGTTACTTTTATAAACCGCGAATCATTCAATCATTTAAAAGAAAATGGAGATCACCGTTCAGAGGAATATGCACAGTTTAAAAAGCATTTAACTCAAAAAATGATCAACGGTCTTGAAAAGGTATTGCCTGGGGTAAGTAATAAAATTGTACAAAAAGAGCTAGGCACGCCTATAACTAATGAGTTTTACATTAATTCAACTGAAGGTAGTGTATACGGGACGGAGAAAAGTTTTAAGCAAACTGGCCCTTTTTCCTATAAAGCAAAAACTGAAATAGAAAACTTGTATTTATGTGGAGCAAGTGTAATGGCGCATGGAGTAGCTGGAGCTTCATATTCAGGTGTACAAGCAGCAGCAATTATTCTTAAATGCAAACAAGAAGACTTGTTAAAAACTGATGAATCACAGAATATTCGTATTTATGATGCAGAGAATAGTTCAGAATACCCTGATTGGATGTTTAAGAAAATGAAGCGAAAGATCACGCGTCAAAACAAATCATTAAAATGTTAACTTTGTCAACTTTTTTAAATAAACAATAAAATCAAAACATATAAGAAAATGAGTGAATTGAAAATAAAAATAAAAGAAAAATTAATAGAACACCTAAACCTTGAAGGTTTTAAGGCAGAAGACATTAAAGATGACACCCCTCTTTTTGGAGACGGATTAGGACTAGACTCTATAGATGCTCTTGAAATTATTGTAATGCTTGATAGAAATTTTAATATTAAAATATCTAATCCTGAAGAAGGTGCGAAAATTTTTCAATCTGTAAATACTATTGCGGAATATATTGAGAACAATAAATCATAACTATATGAGCATTTCTATTACTGGATTAGGTATTGTCTCGGCAATAGGTATGAATCTAGAAGAGAATCTTAATTCATTACAGAATTTAAAATCAGGAATATCAAGCATTGATTTAATAAATGAGCTACAAGAGAATTTTCTAGCTGGAGAAATCAAGCTAACAAATCAAGAACTTTCATTAATTGCTTTCGAAAAGGATAAACAAGAAGTTTTCCCAAGATCGTTATTATTATCGTTAATTGCAGCAAAACAAGCATGGGGAGAGAATAACATAAGCCCAAAAATTAAAACTGTCATTATTGGAGCAACAACTGTTGGCGGAATGGATCTAGCAGAAAAAATTCTAGAAAAAGACGTAAGAATACAATCTCTAGCACATAATCCTTCTGGTATAATAACCGATTATTTAGCAGATTATTTTCATCTTGATGAGTTTAAAACTACAGTTTCTACGGCTTGCTCATCTGCAGCAAATGCAATCATTCTTGGGTCAAGAATGATTAAAAATGGTCTAGCTGATAGAGTTTTAGTGGGTGGTGGTGATGCATTAACTAAATTTACAGTCAATGGGTTTAATTCTCTTAGGATTTATGATACTGGATTTTGCAAACCATTTGACAATAATAGACAAGGATTAAACCTAGGAGAGGGAGCTGCTTATATTGTTTTAGAAAACGATAAATCTTTATCAATTACAAAGAATAAGAAAGTGGCATCAATTCTTGGCTGGGGGAATGCAAATGATGCATATCACCAGACAGCATCTTCACCAAATGGAGAAGGAGCTCAAAAATCAATGCAATTAGCTTTAGAAGAAGCAGGTTTAAAACCTGAATACATAGATTACATCAATGCTCACGGAACTGCAACGGTAAACAATGACCTTTCTGAAGGGCGAGCAATTGAAACTTTATTTGGAAAGAATCAGTTATTTAGTTCTACTAAGGGGTATACTGGACACACTCTAGCTGCTGCTGGTGTTATTGAGTGTATATATTCTATTCTTTCAATCAAAAATAATACCGTCTTCCCAACTCTAAACCATAATACCCTAATGCCAGAGCTTAAAGTTAAACCCGTAATTAATATCAAAAAAGACATTACAATTAATACCGTTCTCACCAATTCTTTTGGTTTTGGAGGAAACAATGCAACAATAATTATTGGTAAATAATGGCATTTATTCATAAATACTCGACTATATCAAAAGGCAATACATTTAATCAAGGTATTATAGATGGCTGTATAAACTCTAAAATTGCAACAGAGATTACACATCCTGATTATAAGGATGTTATTACTGGAGTTAACTTAAGAAGAATGTCAGTTATTGTTAAGATGGGTTTGGCAAATACAATAAAATGTTCATCCAGAAATAAGATTGATGCTATTGTAGTCGCTACTGGACTTGCTAGTCTTCATAATTCAGAACTATTTCTATGTTCATTAATTGACCCAGAACAATCTATATTATCACCTACACCTTTCATTAACTCAGTTCATAATACTATCTCAGGGGAAATTGCATTACATACACAGAATAAGGGTTATAATATTACTTATTCTCAAGGAAGCTTATCATTTGAAGGAGCCCTATTAGATTCAATCTTATTAACTAAGGAAGGAAAGAATGTAATCGTAGGAGGAGTTGATGAAGCGATTCCACTATTAGATAATTTATCTATGAAGATCAAATCTAAAGAAGAATTCACTACTGGATCAACATTCTTTAATGTATCTCCTAATCAAAATGGTTCATTAGTAGAGATTGTTAATTGTATTATTACAAAAGAAAAAAAAGCAAACGATTACATTACTGACAACTTCAACTCTAATGAAGATGTCCTTATCTCAGGTCATTCAACTTGCAATCATTCAAAGAAAATAAACACTCTTAATTATTCAAAGTTCAGCGGTATATTTATGACGAATCCTGCATTCGGATTGCAATTAGCTGTAGAATTGCTAAATACCAATATATCTGAATTAGATGGGTGTAAATTACCGTCAAAAATAAAGAGAGTATTTATAATTAATCATGCCTCAAAAAATAATATCGGCATTATAATCTTAAGAAAATGATATCCTTAGTCTATGTTATTTTATTTGTAATTCTTGCTTATCTTATAATTGGTATTTTTGATATTAGACAAAATATATTTGTAAAATCAATTAATTCAGTTAGAGAAGGAAATATTTGTTTAACGTTTGATGATGGCCCTGATCCAATTATGACCCCAAAAATTCTAGACATTCTAACTAGACATCATGTTAAAGGTACTTTTTTTTTGATTGGAGAAAATGTGTTAGCTAATCCAGAACTTGTAAAACAAATATCTGATGAAGGTCATTCTATAGGAAATCATACATATTATCACAAGACTATTTTCCCTATCTCTAGTAAAAATAAAATTACAGAGGAGATAAAAAAAACAAATCAGCTACTTGAACAAATTACTTCTAAAAAAATTATATTCTTTAGGCCTCCATTTGGAATTACAAACCCGAATATTAAAAAAACATTAAAGAAACTAGAAATGACTTCTGTAGGATGGAATATTCGCTCATTAGACACCATAACAAAAGATGCTAAAAAATTATCTAACAGGGTTATAAATGGAATTAATAAAGGGGGATCTATTATTCTTTTTCATGATAGATCTGAAGGAACTTTAGCGATTCTGGAGAATATAATCATCTATTGTCATGAAAAAGGACTAAAATTTAAAACTATAAATAATGCGTAATCTTTTAATATTATTAGCAATATTAAGCCCCAACATAATGTTAGGTCAAGAGCAACCTATTGAGAAGATTCTGAAAGCGCAATTTACAAATTTAAATTATATTGAATGTAATTATAAACAAGAGAAAGAAATATCAATGCTGAATGAACCATTAATTTCTATAGGAATTTTTAAATATGAGAAAGAAGGAGGTATTAGTTGGGAACAACACATGCCTTTTAAAGAAACCTTTTTAATAAATGGAAAGTCGGATAATACGTTTGACAAACATATAAAGCAGTTTGTAATGTCGATATTAACTGGTGATATTTTGAATGATACCAAGTTAGCAGTTAGTTATTCAGAAGGTGAACAGAGCTATATAGTTGTTATAACTCCAAAAAAAGGTGCAATGAAAAAGAAACTAGAAGAGATTATTTTAACTTTTCATAAAGAGATAGTTACATTAAGTCAATTAGAAATAATTTTACAGAATGGAGATGTAAGTAGAATTACCTTTTTTGACAATTAAAATGGAGAAAGTATATTCAATTTTAGAGGTACATGAAAATGAAGATGATCTTAATTATTTAATTGATATTAATTTCTCTCATCCTGTTTTTAAAGGACATTTTCCTGAAAAATCAGTGTTACCTGGAGTAATGATGTGTGATATTGTACGGTATTTAGTTTCTGATAAATTAAGAATAAAAGTTCAACTTGTATTAGCAAAGAATATTAAGTTTTTAAAAATGATAGTTCCGTCTGATGATAATACTTACAATGTAAAAATATCAATAGTAGAAGATCAAAAAAAATACAATATAAGAGCTATTATTAGTCAAAATGATGATGCTTATTTTAAACTAAATGCAAAATATAAAACCAAATAATTCTTCAGAAAAAAAGTGGTGCGTAATAATACCCACTTTTAATAATGACAAAACCTTAGAAAAGGTTTTGAAAGAAGTGCTAAATATTTGCAAAAATATAATTGTTGTTAATGATGGTTCTTATGATAGAACTTCTCAAATTCTAAAGAATTTTTCAGATAAAATTGACATTATAACTCATAAAGAAAACAAAGGAAAAGGAAAGTCATTAAGAGATGCTTTTGAATATGCTATAAAAAAAGATTTTGAATATGGCATTACTATTGACTCTGATGGTCAGCATTACCCTGCAGATATTAATTTATTTGTAGAAGTTATTTCAAAGCATCCAGATTCAATCATTGTTGGAGCAAGAGATATGACGCAAGATGGGGTCCCTAAAAAAAGTAGTTTCGGGAATAAGTTTTCAAATTTCTGGTTTTGGGCAGAAACAGGTATTTCACTGTCAGATACTCAAACAGGATTTCGGTTATATCCATTAAATAAGATGAGTGGAATGAGATTCTTTACTGCAAAATTTGAATTCGAGATAGAAGTAATGGTGCGGATGGCCTGGAAAGATGTTCTTATAAAAGAAATCCCAATAAGAGTTAATTATGATGATAAGGAGAGAGTTTCTCACTTTAGACCTTTGAAGGATTTCACACGGATTAGCATTTTAAATACCGTATTATTTACAATTGCTCTGCTCTATTACATTCCATTAAGAGGATTTTACTTTTTATTTGGCAAAGAAAAGATGAAACGAATAGGTTATCTTTTATCAATATTCATTATCACATTTAATACAAGCTGTAAATTGTCGGAACAGATAATACCTGACTCTATTAGTCAATCTCAAACATTAGACTCAAAGGAATCAATAAAAAATGAGATTGACAAAATAGCAAATAAGTTAATTAAATCTAAATATAATACTGGATTAGTGGTTGCTGTATTGCATAATAATGAAACAAATATTTATACATATGGATATGCAGATAAAAGCAAAAAGAATCTAATGAATGAGAACACAATCATTGGAATAGGTTCTAACACAAAAATGTTAGTCAATTCGGTTGGATTGATATTAGAGGAAAAAGGCATAATTGATTTTGACGAAACTATTGGTGAGATTTTACCAAAAAGTCTAGAATATAAAGATGAAGATGTTAGGAATATTACACTTAGAGAATTAACACTTCACTCCTCAGGATTGCCAAGAGATCCTAATAATCGTAAAACTAAGAAGAGTTTTTTTAGATATCTTTTTACAGGGAAAAACATATATGGACATATTGATACAGAATACATGTATAATTACTTGACTCATCTTGAGCTAAATAAGAAAAATATAGAAGACGCAACTTATTCAAATATAGGTTCAGGACTACTTGCGTATTTATTTACTCTTAAAACCGGTAAGTCGTTGAATGAGTTATTAGAGGAATATCTATTTCAGCCACTGCATATGGAGAGTACCACCTTATCATTACCAAAAAACAATAAATACTTAGCAACAGGTTATGTTGGAGATTTTCCTCCATTAATGAAACAAAACAAACCTTTAAAGAATTGGCAATGGTCAGATATGATGATTGGAACAGGTGGTGCTTATTCTACTGCAAAAGATTTAATAAAAATAACAAAGGCTCATTTGTCAATATCTAATACATACTTAGATAGTATATTAACAAAATCACATGAAACACATACACATGAGGATGAACTATTCTATACTATGGCATGGCAAGTAAAAGAATTTAAAGACTATAAAATCAGAATACATTACAAATATGGCGTTATAGCAGGGTTCTCATCCTATATAGGAATCAATACGAAGACGAATGATGCGATAATAGTCCTTAAAAACAATTTTAATTGGAAAGATGAAATAGGACACAACATCTTATTGAAACTAGGAGCAAACAAATAATTTAGATTATTTATTTTGTATATTAAACTAAGATATTCTTTAACTCCTCAGCCTTAATCTCCTCGTTAACAACACATAGTTTAAGAGAATATTGATTTTTTATCACGTCAATCCATCCTATTAGATTCAGATCGGCTCTCCCTTCTCTCATTAAGATATTGGAATACTGAGACATCAGTTCATAATCTATCTCTTCATCAATAAAAAAAACTCCTTCACTTTGCCATTTATGTTTTATAGAAATTTCACCAATTACAATATTCGGCAAAGTATACACAAATACTGCAGGGCTAACAGTATTACTTTCAATTCCTTCTTGGTGTTTAATGTCAGAATCTAAACTACTAGATTTATTTTGTAAAATAATACCAACTCTGTCTTTTCTACTAAAAAGATCTTTGTTCTTTCTGAAAAGCAGTTCTGTTCCAATGAGACCTAACTTACAGAGATTATCCATCTTAAAGAACTTAGGGTAATTTAAATCTAGATTATAATACATTTCTTTCAAAAATGAATTAATATCATTTTCTATAGAACTCTGAGTTATCTTCACTGAAGTGCCGAGTTTATTAAACAAAATTTTTGTCATATTTTCTGAATAATTACTGATGCATTAAATCCTCCAAATCCAGAAGATGTTTTTAATATCGTATTAACTTGTATGTCTCTATTTTCTGTTAAAATATCTAATTTACTATCAAAATCTTGATTTTCAAATCCTATGCATTTTAACAACAAGTTATTCCTCATAGCTTGTAAACTAATAGCAGTTTCAATTACTCCTGCGGCACCTAAAGTATGCCCAAAATATCCTTTCAAGCTATTAACTGGAATATTATCAAAATTTAGCTTAGAAAATGCTTTCGCCTCCATCCCGTCATTATAAACAGTTGCAGTACCATGAGCATTTATAAAATCAATATCATTTGACATAACATTGCCAATCTCCAAAGTATTATTAATTGATTTTATCAATCCTTCTGCCTCTCTATCAGGTGCTGAAATGTGATTTGCATCATTTATAGAACAACCTCCTAAAAACTTTAAAGGAGTTTCTTTATATAAATTTTTATCATTACTCATAATAATGGTAGAAATCGCCTCTCCAATATTTAATCCTTTCCTATCTTTATCAAATGGCTTGCAAGGAGCATCACTTAATGCATAAAAAGATGTAAACCCTTCAATAACAAATTGAGAAGCAAGATCTCCTCCGCAAATAATTACATTATCATAATAATTATGATTAATCATGTCATTTGCAACAATAAGCGATTGAAGCCCAGAAACGCAAGCAGTTGATACTACAATCCCTTTGTCAATACAATTAAATATTTTCTTAATCTTCTCGGAAAGACAAGAAAGATGAGCTTTGTTAATATCCAAATTTATTGAGTTAATTTCTCCTTTTGTCGTACTAACTATTAATAATGTTTTTGATTTTAATAAAATAGTCTGATTCACAAAAGATAGACTATCAGAAATAGAATCAATCATCAAGGGAAGAAGTTCATTCTGACTAGAAGAAAAAGACGATAATAAAATCCCATTCTTATTTTTAATGGAGCTCTCTCCATTTTTCATTCTCTCAAATGTTTCTTTTGCACTATTTCCTAAAGGAGAAATTATATTTTCTGCTCCAATAAACATACTTATTCTTCAATAAAAACTTTTAATTCACCACTTGACACTACAATGTTTTCTACTTTACTCTCTCCTTTTACCACAATAACATTATTTATCTGATTTGTAATAATTATTTCTGTCAGGATAGTTTCCCCTACTTCCGGTAATCTATTAATCATCATGCTTTTTACAGAGGCAATATATCCTAAAAGAGTCTTCTTCCCTTCTTCAGTAGTTTGAATTCCCATTCTTGCAGCGGATGATTGAGCTATATGTTCTATCAATCCTGATGATTGAAAAATATTTTTTTCTACAAAAATATTAGTTTCTTTAATTGTTAATGATGTACTTGTTTTTTCATCAGAATGACTAACAATTTTATCAATCATTATGATTGGCTCTCTTTGTGGGATTAATGATTTAATATCCATAACCTATTTATTTTCAAATATATTAAAGTAATTAAACCATTGTTCAGGGTGTTTACTTAATTTCTCAGATAATATTTCAGCAAATTCATTTGCAATAATTTGCGGATCACTTGAAAGCTCTGGTTTTGTTGCTGAAAATTGATATCTATATATACTTTCTCTAAAACAAAACACAAAAGAATAAGGTACATTTAACTTAGAAGCAATTGCAAAAGGGCCCATAGGAAGATGAACTTTTTTATCAAATATTCTTGCAGTAATTGTATTAGCTCCTTCTATATATCTGTCTGCATGAATACATATCAACTCTTTATTATCAATAGCATTCTTAATCTTAAATAAGTGTGAAAGATCATCCTTTATTTCAATAATATTATAATTACTTTCTCCAATATTTTTTTCAACTAATCTCTTGATTTTCTTTGCTTCACCATCATACATAACAACATTAATCATCCCGCCTTTCTCCTTAAGAAGTTCTCCTGCAATATTCCAACTTCCAATATGGGCGCTAATTAAAATAGCAGGTTGAGATTTTTTAATTAAATCAATAAGATATTCTTCTCCATTACCAACATAGAAATATTTAGACTTATTATTTGTTAATATTGCAAAATTATCAACTAAGGTTTTCCCTAGATTAAAGAAATTGTTAAAGATTAGACACTGTAAATTTGAATATTTGAGTTCTGGAATCTCTTTAAAAGTTACATAAAGGCTCCTTCTTGCTTTTTGAAGAAAAATATAATAAACTGGAACAACAAAATACAGCAATAAATAAGCTGCAGGAACACCTAATTTCTTAATAAATATAATAAAAATCTGATAACCCAAAACAAATCCTTTCGATCTGCCTGACCATTTACTCATTAAGCTTCTTTAAAATTAGATTATAAAAATCATCAAAAGTTATAACTGTTTGAAAATCTTCTGCAGTTAATTTAACTTTAAAATTTTCTTCAACGAAAACTACTAAATCTACATAGTCTAAACTATCTAAATCTAGTGTTTCTCTAAAGTTTGCTTCCTCTTTTATAGTTGAGGCTTCTATTTCAAATTCTTCAACCAAAACTTCATTAGTAATTTTAATAATTTCGTTAAGATTCATATTTTTTAATAATTAAATTTGAGTTTGTTCCTCCAAATCCAAAAGAGTTTGACATTATAGTCTTTAACTCTTTTTTCATTGGCTTTGCAATAATATTAATTTTTGCTAAAGAATCATCCGTATTCTTAAAATTTATATTAGGGGCAATGAAATTATTTTGCATCATTATTATTGAATAAATGATCTCACTTGCTCCTGACATCCAGCATTCGTGTCCTGTCATTGATTTTGTAGAGCTGACTGGAGTGTCAAACTCCTTAAAGATGGAAGATATTGCTTCAGCCTCACATTCATCTCCTAATGGTGTTGAAGTTGCATGCGCATTAATATAATCTATCTCTTCAGGAAAAATATTTGCGTTTTCTAAAGCCATTTTCATGGATCTAATCTGTCCGTCAACATCAGGAGCGCTTATATGCTTCCCGTTAGAAGAAAAGCCATAACCTTTAATCTCCGCTAAAATTGGGGCATTTCTTTTTTTAGCTGATTCTAATGATTCCAAAACTAAAGTTGCTCCACCTCCACTAGGAATTAATCCATCTCTATCTTTATCAAATGGTCTTGAAGACTCAGAAGGATTATTATGATTAATAGAGAATACGCCAAGACCGTCAAAACTGCCAAATGCATAAGGATTTACTTCCTGTGCTCCGCCACAAATAATAGTATCTTGCATACCTGATTTAATCAGATTATAAGCAGTCCCTATAGAATGCCCCCCAGATGAGCAAGCAGCACTAATTGTAAAATTAATTCCTTTAATTTTAAAAATTGTTGCAAGATTCATATTTACAGTACTATTCATTGATTGAAAGATAGATCCAGACCCTAATAATGCAGTGTCTTTTTTCTCTCTAATTTTATCAATACTTTCCATAACTGCTTTAGCTGAAGAATCATTTCCAAAAATCATCCCAATAATATTATTATCAAGAAAACCATCATCAATTTTTGCATTAGCTAATGCCTCTACAGTTGAAACATACGCAAAAAGTGCTTCTTCCGCCATACTAACTCTCTGTCTTCTAGAAAGACTTCCTTTTAAAATTGGAATATCTATAATTCCGGTTAATGCTGAACGATACCCCATATCTGTTCTTGCAGAATCAATACCAATTCCGCTTTTTCCTTCTTTCAAAGAATTAGTAACTTCATTGATGTTTTTGCCTATACATGAATATATGCCAATACCAGTTATTACAACTCTTTTATCTATCATCTAAGAATATATTCCACCATTAATATTAATAACTTCCCCTGTAATATATGCCGCTTTATCGGAAGCGATAAAACTAACTAAATGAGCGACCTCTTCAGCTGTTCCAAATCTCCTCAGGGGAATAAGCTTTTTCAATTCTTTTTCAGGTAAGTCTTTTGTCATATCACTATGGATAAACCCTGGAGCAATTGCATTTACAGTAATCCCCCTTCTTGCGAGCTCTTGTGATAAAGATTTTGAAGCCGCAATCAAACCGCCTTTTGCTGCAGAATAATTTGTTTGCCCTGAATTTCCTTTAAGTCCTGATATTGATGCAATATTAATAATTCTTCCCTTTCTGAGTCTTATCATATCCTGCAAAATAGTATTTGTTACATTATAGAATCCTTTCAAACTAACATCCAAAACACTTCCCCATTCTTCATCATTCATCCATAGTAATAAATTGTCTTTTGTAATACCTGCATTATTTACTAATACCTCAACAATATCATCAGGATTATTCTTTTTCCATTTCATCAACTTATTAGAAACTTCCAATTTATCCTGCACATTAAATTGTATGACTTCCGAACTTCCGCCTTCCATTATTATTTGATCTTTTGTTTCATTTGCAGCAACAGTATTTGCTGAATAGTTAATTAAAATATGATAAGAATGATCTTTAGCAAGTTGAATTGCAATTGCTTTTCCAATACCTCTTGATGCCCCCGTAATTAATGCACACTTCCTCATTTTTATAATTTAGTAATTTATAGTTTTATAATTGGTGCAAATTTAATATTTTTGAGAAACTAAATTTAATATGAGGAACTTTTTGTTGTGGTGGATTAATTTTTGGAAGTTTAGGAAGAAATTATTTATTTTTCTTTTACTCTTAACTGTTAGCTTTCTTTCTTTTACTGCATTAAAACTTAATTTAAATGAAGATGTAAATCAGATCTTTTCAGATAAAGAGGTTTCAAAAATGTTAACTTCATCTGAGAGTAAAAAAATCTTTATTTCCATTAATACTAAAAATTCAAATCTTGATAATAATGAAATACAAAGGGATATTGAAAATGAATTATCGCTCAAGTTCCCTAATCAAGTAACTTTCATAACACACGAATCAGAGAAATTCTCTTTTTTAGACATCTTTTATCAGAACATTCCATTCTATTTAGAAGATTCTGATTATAGTATTATTCAGAATAGAATCTTTAATCTAGATTCTGTGCTAGAGAGCAATCATAGGTCGCTATTTTCACCATCTTCAGATATTAAAAAAGAAATTATTTTCAAAGACCCTTTAGGGTTTCTTGGTTTAGTAACAGATAAGCATCAAGACGTATTTAATATCTCTAGTTATTTTAAAGACGGCTCCTCTGATGAAACAATACTAATAGGTAATTTATTAGATGATGATATAAAGCATGTAACTCCTGTGTATGAAACTTTACAATTAATTAAAAATAAATATGAAAGCAATAATATCAACATCTCTTTCTTTTCAGTCTCATTTATTCCTGTAGTAAATGCAAAACAAATTAAAGAAGATTTAAAGCTAACATTATCTTTTACAATTATTCTTATTTTATTAATACTGATAGTGGTGTTCAGAAGCTACTTCTTACCAGTTCTATTTGTACTTCCTGCAGTTTTTGGAATAGTTTTCTCTTTAGCTTTAATTTATTGGTTTAGAGGAAGTATTTCAGGTATTGCATTGGGTTCAGGTGCAATTGTTTTTGGTATTGTAATTGATTATTCTTTTCATTTCTTTTCTCATCAAAAACACAATATGGACAACAGCAAAACAATAAAGGAACTTTACAAGCCTCTATTATTTAGCGCATTTACAACTATAATGGCTTTTTATGCTTTAACTCTTACAGATTCTAAAGTATTGAACGATTTTGGTTGGTTTGCTACTTTTGGTTTAATGGGATCTCTTTTATTTGTTTTATTAGTGCTTCCGGTAATTAGTCCTATTCCAAAAATATCTAATAAACAACATAAATTTAGTTTTAAAATTTCAAATAAATTAGGTAAATATCTTGCAATCGGAATATTAGTATTAACTACATTTTTTCTATTTAAAGTAGATGAGGTTTCTTTTGATTCAAATATTGAGCACTTGAACTTCTTTCCTGAAGAATTAAAAAATGCTGAAAAAACTATTCTTGATATTAATTCGGGAGATGATAAAAGTATCTTATTATTTGTAGAGGGTAAAGATAAAGAGATCGTTAAAGAAAGAAACTTAGATCTATTACTTTTCTTAAAAAATCTTAAAGAAAAAAATAAGATTACTAAATACTCTAACCTTTCTCTTTTTGACTTAGCAGAAAAAGACATAAGGAATAAGAAAGAAGTTTGGAATGATTTTTGGAAAAAAAATCAAACAACTCTCAAAAATAAGATTGATAATTTCTCTTTAAAAAATGGCTATCATCAGAATGCGTTTAATGATCTTTTTGAATTAATTGATTCGAACACTAAATTCACTCCTTTATTATCAAATGAAGAGATTTTAAATGAAGTAGCTACAGAAAATAGCAGGAGCTGGATTGCTAAAAGCATGATTACTGTAAAAAAAGAAAATAAGCAATCAGTTATTAAATTATTAAAAGAGAATAATATAAACTATATTGACAAAGCAGGAGTTGCAAGCAAGATGCTTATTGATATAAAAGATGACTTTAACTTTTTATTATTTTACACTGCAATATTAGTATTTCTAACATTACTTTTAATTTATGGAAGATTTGAATTAGCATTAATAACTTTCCTTCCAATGCTTATTAGCTGGATTTGGATCTTAGGGATATGTGCAATCTTAGAAATCCAATTTAATTTTGTAAATATTATTATTTCTACTTTAATATTTGGAATTGGTGATGATTTTGCAATATTCATATCAGATGGTTATTTAAAAAAACATAAAACAAATAATGACACAATAAGAGTTAATCTAAAGAGTATATTTTTATCAGCATTAACAACAATTATTGCTCTAGGATCACTGATGCTTGCAAAACACCCTGCAATAAATTCTATTGCTCTCATTTCAATTATTGGGATGATTTCAATACTAATTATCTCATTCTTTCTTCAACCATTTCTCTTTAAATGGTTAATCATAAATCGAACCGATAAAAAGTTAGCTCCAATTACTCTTTCCAACTTATTTTCGTCTTTATTTTCATACACATTATTTGTTGTAGGAAGTTTATTTTTATCTTTACTCTCTTTATTAGTGGCTTTTATACCCTATAACAAAAAGATCTTCAAGCCATTATTCCATTTCTTAATACAAAAAATGTGTTGGTTAATTCTTTTTTTCGCGCTTAATGTTAAACGTAAAGAATATAATAATGAACATCTTAATTTTTCAAAACCATCACTACTAATTGCTAACCATCAATCATTTGTTGATATTTTACAACTGTTAATGTTAAGTTCTAAAATAGTTTTGGTGGTTAAAGATTGGGTGTATTATTCTCCTATTTTTGGGAGATTGATTAGATATTTAGATTTTGTTACAATATCTAATGGAATTGAAAATAATCTAGAAAGCATTCAAGAACTAATAGATAAGGGCTATTCTATTATGATTTTTCCTGAAGGGAGTAGGAGTCAAACTGAAAAATTAGGAAGATTTCATAAGGGCACTTTTTTAATTGCTGAAAAATTAAAATTAGATATTACCCCAATTTTATTACACGGATATGGCAATAGTATTAGAAAAAATGATTTTCTTATCAAAAAATCTATTATTAGCTATAAAGTATTGCCAAGAATCTCATGGGATGATGTGAAATTTGGAATTGGCTATAGAAATAGAAGCAAGGAAATTAAGAAGTATTTTTCTAAAGAACTCAATGAGTTTACTAAAGAAAGTGAGAATACAAATTATTTATATGGAAATATCCGATCAAATATTGATTATAAAGGAGCTATTGTCGAGTGGTATTATAAAGTAAAATGGAGATTAGAAAAAAATAATTACGCATATTACGATTCATTAATACCAAGCAATTCAAGGATCTATGATTTAGGGTGTGGATATGGTTTCTTAAGTTGTTTCTTGTATTTAAAATCTGAAGATAGAGAAATAATAGGAGTAGACTATGATGAGGATAAAATTGATATAGCAAATAACTATTTTATGTTTAAAGATAAAAAAAATATCAATTTTTTTAAGGAAAATATCATAGATGTTAGATTAGAAAGTCCTGATATCATATTACTTAATGATGTTTTGCACTATTTGGATAAAGAATCACAATTAAAAGTTCTGCATCATTGCTTGAATAATTTAAATAAAAATGGGTTAATCTTTATTCGTGATGGGGAAATGGAAAATAAAAGACATATTTTTACAAAGTTTACTGAATTTTTATCAACTAAACTTCTTAAATTTAATAAAGTAGATGGGAAGCTGAAGTACATTACAGGCCAAACAATAAGTGATCTTGCAAATAAATACAACCTGAGAATGAGAAGTATTAATCACTCACAAATAACCTCTAACAAACTGTTTATACTAAAAAAATGATGAAATACGATTTTATAATTATTGGGGGTGGAATGAGTGGTTTAGTTTGCGCATTTATTTTATCAAAAGAAGGTAAGAAAGTTGTGGTCTTAGAGAAAAACTCTCAATTAGGAGGAGGGTTGCAAATATTTTCAAGAGATAAAACGTTATTTGAAACTGGTGTGCATTATGTTGGGGGGCTAGATGACGGGCAAACTTTAAATCAACTATTTAAATATCTAAATTTAATGGACAAAATTCAAATCAAACAAATGGATAAAGATTGTTTTGACAAGATTCATTTTGGAAATGAAGATAAATATTACTCTATTGGACAGGGGTACGAAAAGTTTATTTCTAATTTAGTAGAAGATTTCCCTCATCAAAAAAAAGAAATTATAAAATACTGCAAAACAATAAAACAGGTTTGCAAGGAATTTCCATTGTATAATTTGAAAGACCAAACTAACTACCCTATTTCAAATGAGGAGGTGGAAAGTGTTGATGAAGTTATTGATTCAATAATAACCGACAATCGATTAAGAAATGTATTAGGATCTCAGAATATTTTATACGGTGGGGAAAAAGGAATTACTCCTTTTTATATTCATGCACTTATTATAAATTCTTATATAGAATCAGCTTGGCGATTTGTAAATGGAAGTTCTCAAGTCGCAAGATTCCTTGCGAGATCAATAAAATCATTTGGAGGAGAGGTGCTGAAAAAATCAGAAGTAACTAATGCGAAAATTATAGATAAGGCAATTGCCTCCGTAAAGCTAGAAGATGGGACTATATTGGAAGGGAATAATATTATTTCAAGTTTACATCCAATTCAAACTATTAAAATTATGGGAGAAGAGAATTTTAAGGGCCTTTATAAAAAACGAATAAATAATATTCAGAATTCAGTATCTTCTTTTGGACTTCATATCTCTTTTAAAAAAAATACATTTCCATATCTTAATCATAATGTTTATCATTTTGAGGATGAGAATATTTGGGGTCTTGATGATTATACAGAAAAGAGCTGGCCAAAAGGTTTATTCCTATGTTTTCATCCTTTAAAAAATAATTCTGATTATGCAGATGGATGTTCAGTTCTAACTTATATGAATTATGAAGATGTAAAAAAATGGGACAGTACTTCTAGCACGCATTTTAAGTTAAGAGATAGAGGTGAAAGCTATGAGATATTTAAAAAAGAATATGAAGAAAAAGTAATTACATCCTTAGAAAAAATATATCCAAATATTAGGAGTTGTATAAAATCAGTACACAGCTCCACTCCCTTAACTTTAAGAGATTATAATGCAGCTCCATTTGGGACAATGTATGGGTTTCAGAAAGATAAAAGACACCCATTGCAATCCTATATTCATACAAAAACAAATATTAAAAACTTATATCTAACAGGTCAAAGTGTCAATCTACATGGCGTATTAGGAGTTACAATAAGTGCATTGCTTACTTGCTTTAATTTTATTGATAGTAAAAAACTAATGAATGAGATTAGGGCGGCTAAATAGCATATTAATATTATTATTTATTCTGAAAATAAATTTGCTAAATTTCTAACAGATTGTTTATGCCTTGCTACAAATGGATTTTTTTTATCCCACACATAACCTGCAAGAACAGAACATATCTGTTTCTTGACTTTTTCATCAATAATATCTGAGAAAAATATTTTGTGTAAAGATCCATCATACCATGCATCTATATAAGTTCGAAATACTTCAATGCCATTTAAAATTGGCACTGAATACTCTAAATCCCAATCAATTTTTTCTCCTTTAAGTTGTTTGCTCGCTAATTTCCCTGCAAGTATCCCTGATTCAGTTGCAAAAGTTACGCCTGCAGAGAAAATTGGATCCAAGAATTCAGTTGAATTTCCAGTTAAAACATATCCGGGCCCATGTAGTTGCTTTACAGCAATAGAGTAAGCAGAAATCATAAGAGGCTCAAAAATCATGTCGGAATTTCGAAACCTAACCTTCAATAATGGTTCGTTATTAATTAATGATTTTAATCTTTCAGTAGGAGTTCCTTTATATTTTTCAAGATAATCAAGATTCCCAACAAATCCACATGACGTATTACCATTTGAAAAGGGAATTACCCATATCCAAACATCAGGTTTATGAGAAATTGCAATAATTCTATTAGAATCTTCAGTATTTGGTCTATTTAAGTCTTTGAAATGAGTAAATATTGTCGATCTATTTGGCTGTGTAGATGGATAATTTAAATCTAATAATTTTGGAATTACTCTACCGTACCCACTTGCGTCAATAATAAATTTTGCTTCTATTTTTTTTTCAACACCTCTCTTGTCTTTAACTATTGTTGTAGATTCTGTTCCGTTAAACTTAATATCTATAACTTCAGATTCATAATCAATAGCGACACCCATTGACTCTACTTGATCTGCGATTATTTTATCAAACTTATCTCTAGGAACTTGCCAAGTCCACGCCTTCCCTTTTGTGAATTGTTCAGAAAAATCAAACTCACATCTCTGTTCTCCTTTAAGAAAAATAGCCCCATTTTTTACTTGAAAATTATGTTTTTTTAATTCTTCTAGTACTCCAGCCTCTTCAAAATGATCCATACACCGTGCTAACAAACTCTCACCAATAACAAATCTTGGGAATTTAGTCTTCTCTATAATTTTAACGTTTAATCCACTTTTATTAGCTATTGCTGCTGCCATTGTACCTGATGGACCTGCTCCAACAACTAATATGTCAACCTTTTCGATATTCATTCTTTATTATTTTACCCTTAACTCTAATAAAGTATGATACTCACCGATTATTTGTTGGTTGACCACTTTTAACTGTGTTTTAGATATAATCTTTTTAAAATCATTTTCTGAATACATTCTGCTATTTCCATTAGCAATAAATGAAAAATATAATGATGTTCCTAAAAGGCAGTATTCTGCAGCATCAAATTTCTGATTGTCCCAAAAAAGTTCAACAATTAATATCCTTGTATCTTTATCTGCAACTCCAGCAAGTTGATTTAGAATATCTTCCACCTCTTTTTCAGAAAAACAGTCTAAAAACTGACTCATCCAAATAACATCATTATTTTTTGGTAGGTCAATATTCTCTGATAACATATTCTGTTCTACAAAACTTACTCTGTCAATAAATCCATGTGTTTTAATATTTTTTTCTGCTGTAATTAATTGCTTATTTAAATCAACAATTGTAACATTTACATCTTTATTATGTTTACAAGCTTCAATAGTGAATTTCCCTGTATTCCCTCCAATATCCATAATTTTATTTGGAGAAGATGAGAAAACAATATCTAGCGAGTTATAAAAAATTGCATCAGAATAAAAATGATCAAAATCAAACCAACTTTTAGCAACATGTGGAGGGAGCTCTGACAAACCCTCATACAATGTATCCCAATCCCCAATCTCCTGAAGCCCAATTGGCTTTTCTTGTTTTATAGATTCTGTCAAATGATAAGCTCCTTTATAACAAACATCTTGAACAAAATCTAGATTAATTGAAGCCTGTTTATCGTGTAACATAAAAAATCCAACACTACCTAATGCGAATTGATCATTTTCATTCCTTTCAGATACTTGTACTTTACAAAGCATATCTAATAACACTTTAATCCCATACTTTGATATAGAGGTGCCTCTTGAAATATCTTCAATTTTATTATACCCTTTATTCTTGTCTAGAAACTCTAATATTCCTAATTTTTTTGAAGCAATAATTGCCTGAAAAACAATTGGGTAAAACGCTATTATTTGTGCCTGACTCATTGCTTCAAAAGCACTCATCTTTTTTCTAGTCATCTTAATTACCTCTTAAATAGTCCTCAATCTTGTTTAATTTGTTGTAAAAAATATCATCTTCTATAGAATTTGATCCTATTAATTCTTTAACTGTATCTATTGTACGTTTTGTTTCATTACACACTTTCTTTTCTGCTTTTAAAATTTCAAGCGCCTTTACGCAAGCCATTAATTGAATACTCATAACTTGAAAGGCATTATCAATTACTTTTCTAGTAATTAAAGCAGAGTTAGTCCCCATACTAACTATATCTTGATTGTCATTATTGCAAGTGATTGAGTGCACACTCATTGGATTAGACAACATCTGACTCTCTGCAGTGGTAGAAGTTGCTGTAAATTGTACTCCTTGCATTCCATAATTTACTCCTAACTTTCCTATATTGAGAAATGGAGGTAAAATTTTATTTGTTTTTGAATTAAGTAACAGATTAAGTTGTCTTTCTGTTAACATTGTTAGTTTAGTTATTGCAATCTTTAACTTATCCATTTCTAAGGAGATATAATCTCCATGAAAATTTCCGCCATGCACAATTTTCTGATTATCAATATCAACTATTGGATTATCATCAGCAGAATTTATTTCGTTTTCCACAACTAACTCACTAAAATTGATAGTATCTAAAATAGGGCCAAGAACTTGCGGAGTACATCTTACACTATAAAATTCTTGAAAGTTTTTATCCTCACCAGAATACCTATTTGTTATTAAACTGGAAGTTTCTAAAATATTTCTAATTCTTAATGCAATTTCATTCTGACCCTCATGAAGCTTAACCTGATTTAGTTCTTTGGATATATAATCATCATACGAACCAAATATTTCTAACATCATAGCGGAAATTTTAACACTCCACTTGATTAAAATTTTAGAATTAATAATATTAATAGCTGAAAGTGCAGTCATACAAGCCGTTCCGTTTATCATTGCTAGTCCATCTCTTAATTCTAATTTATGTGGTTGTAAGTTACTTTCTTTAATAAGTTTTGAAATATGATCTTTTTCATCTTTATTATTTACCCCCTTACCTTCACCTATAATACCAAGTGCTAAATGAGCTAATTGAACCAAATCTCCACTTGCACCAACCCCCCCGTGCTCATAAATATCAGGGCATATTCCATTATCAATGTAATTTGAAAGAGTGTTTATCAAAGACTGACTTACTCCTGATTTCCCTTGCAAGAAAGTATGCAGCCTAATAATCATTATAATTTTTACAACCTTAGTAGGCAATACGGCTCCCATTCCGCTCGAATGGCTTCTTATCAGATTATACTGTAATTTAATTTGATCTTCTTTATTAACTTTAAAATCAGCCATTGGTCCAAAGCCTGTATTTACACCATAAACTAAATTATTCTTTGAAAAAGATTTTAAAAAATTAAATGACTTTAATGCATTAGCTATATCCTGTTCACTATAAGAATATGATCTATGCCCATTAATTATTTCTTTTAAATCAGTTATTGTTAATCTATTCATCTATCTTTTGTCTATAAATCTATTTATTTTTCTATTCTTATTAATTCCAATCTTATCATTTATTATTCTATTCTCTACAACACAAATTTCTGGGGTAAATAATAACTTTGATTTCAAAAAATCTTTTAATTCTTTCAGTGATGACGTCTGTAAAAATTCATCAGCTACAAATAAACATAATTTATCAGAATTAAACTCATCTAAACTTACTTCAATTGCAAAATTTTCTACATGTTTAAATGCATATACCGCTTCAATAATAGCAGATGGAAATATTGTAGTGCCTTTAACCTTTAGCCTTTGACTTTTTCTCCCTAAAACAGGCCCTAGTCGTAATGAGGTTCTTCCGCACTTACATTTAGCGCGATACACAGTGCAGATATCACCTGTACGATATCGTAAAAGTGGCATTGCTTCAACCCCTAAGGCAGTAATCACCACCTCACCACTATCACCATCTTTAACTTCAATGCCATTCTTATCAAGTACTTCAACAAACAACAAATCCTCTTGCAGATGTCCACCCCTTCCCTCATCACATTCAGTAAAAGCAGTCATCATTTCAGTTGATGCATATGTAGAATAAAGCTTAATGTTTAAATCTGAAGAAATTGCCTTCCCTAGACTATTTAACTGAAGATTAGACTCTCTTATTGGCTCTCCGATACAGATGCCTTTTAACAATGAACATTGAGATAAATCAATATTGTTATCCTTAGCAAATCTTATCATTTTTAACAAGAATGATGGGACAGCAATAATAATCTCTGGTTTAAACCTCTCAATCATATCCCATTGATATTTTAGACTTCCGGGTCCTGTCCGGATAATACCAATGCCAAGCTCTTGAGATCCTAAATAATAAGCTAATCCTGCCATAAAACATTTATCAAGAGTTGTTGTTAGTAAAACCTTATTTCCTTTTTTAATATTACAAAGCTTAAAAGAGTTTCGCTCATTAATCCCTAACCTTTTTAAATCATTTTGTGTTAAATAAAAAGAAATTGGATCTCCTATAGTACCAGATGTAGTAATAAAATCTCTCACTTTATTCTTTGGCACACATAAAAAATCAGAGTTATGCATAGAAATATCATCTTTAGTGGTAAACGGGAGTTTCTTAATATCTATTAATGCACTAATTTTACAAGAAATCGGGAGTGATTTTTTGTAAAATGTAGAGTTAGTCTGAATATAATTAAGAAGATGATTAATTTTTTCTAATACCATTCTATAGATTTAAAAGGTAAAATTACTTTTTTTTGCAAACAATATAGGCTAACTTAATAAAATATTACTCTTCAAATCAATTTATTTGCAAGATTGGAATCTAATCAAAAAAAAGTTCGAAATAAGGACCTCATTGCCCACGAATAATAAACCCACTCAATTGAGTGGGTTTTTATTTATTCAAGAATTATTTTTTTCTCAACTGTTCCATCATCATATATGTAATAGAGGAGTTGATTTGTAGCTGTTTTCACTTCTTGACCAAGCACATTAATAGTGCTTTCTAATTCTTTATTCAACCGAATTTCCTGTTCATTTATACTTATTGGACTATTAGAAATTTGACTAAAAAAGTTCCATATTTCTTCACTTGCCCAGAAATCATCATTTCCCCAAGGAGCTACATCAAACCATGTATGCAATCCATTATTTACTTTATAGAACCAAACTTTATCCCCAGTATTAATGTTCTGATATTTTGTTACTTCAGTAATGTTATTGTCATTATTTATATCTAATAAAGAATAACTTGTATCTAAAACACAAGAATTATGACTAACCCAATCATTCACAATATTAGGAGCTGACATATAAGGTCCATAATTTGGGAAGTTTCCTCCATTGAAATTAATCACATTGTCATTTGTTCCATGCAATACTAATACTGAGATATTACTAGAAGGTAAACAAATATTCATATAGTCAAAAATTGTTCCTGCTAATGGAGCAATAGCATCAAAAATATTTGAGTTTTGACATCTTGCTAAATGAAATGATATATCCCCTCCATAAGAGAACCCAGTAGCAAAGATTCTATTTTCATCAAATTGATACTGATTCTGTAATGAATCATTTAAGGCATGAATAAAATCAACATCAGACAAACCACTACAATTCCAGGATGTTAGACCTGAAGTTCCATTATCCCCATCAATTAATGCTGTAGGATAACAAACCGCAAAATTATTTTGATCTGATAAGATATTAAAAGCAGTGCTTGACATAATCTGGCCTCCATTTCCACCCCACCCATGAAATACATAAACAATTGGTGAGTTTGCTGGTAGATTATTTGGAATATGTAAATAAAACTCTCTTTGAATATTATTAGTATCAGTAAAATAAAAAGGACCATCCTGCCCAAAACCAATCATAGGTAAGCAAAGCAATATAAGTAATAAAAATTTCATACTACAATAATACAGAAAATTATGGGAAATATAAAAGAGAAAAAAAGTCGGGGTAGCAGTATTAGAACCCCATGATAAGGGAAGCTAAATGCTAACCTTTTTGTCAACTCAGAATATCAAAGAATTAATTTTCAAATATATACAAATTATTTTTAGCGATGAGAGGACGATATTTTACTAGATTTGGGATTTACGAATGAAGGAATTATCTTTTAAAATAATTTTATAGTTTAACACCATAATTTTCAGACATTGTACTATTATAATATTTTATAGTCGTTAAGGTTAAAAAAAAGATATCATCTGAAGAAATATAAAAGGAACCCATTTTTTGGCTCTCCTTTAATGTAACTACATTTATAGCATAACCATAATATTTAAATAAGTAGTTTACACACATAGCTTTCCCATTATAAAATTCACCAGATGTAATAAATTCCAATCCATTTATCCTTTTAAGCTCATTTAAGGAACCAGTTACCCTTTGAAACCCCATTTCTAATTGCACAAAATCTCCCCTATAACTATAAACCGATATAGCATCACAAATACCATTAGAGAGCTTAAAATCATCAACCTGATAGACCTTTGAGACTAAATTATATGGTGGTATATATATCTCTTTCTGTTCACTCACCCTTCCATTAAAAGTGTTTTTAATCTTAGTGTCAATATTAGAAGATTGAACTACATCAACAATATCTAATAGCTTAATATTTTTCTGACCCCACCCAATCAAAGGCAAGCAAAGTAATATAAGTAGGAGTTTTTTCATAAGATTATTTTTCTTCTCTACATTTTTGAACTTGTTTCCTATGCTCTCAAGATTTGTGTCTAATTCTTTATTACACCATATACATTTCCCAGTGTTATTTCGAGTTTCTTTATTACAATGATTACATTTAACTAAAGTAATATTTACGTTATATGCTTCCATGACTTAATCTTGTTTAATTTTTTAAGAGAGACATTGCTCTTTATCTTAATACAATAAATTCACCATCCCTTTCTTTTGAATCAATATAACCATCTAACATTGAGTAGGTTTCATCAGAGAAAGAAGAATATGCTAATCTATATCCAGCTGATTCAACTTTTGATTTTGCTTCAGATTCTGAATTAGCATATACAATACATCTTTTTGATTCTAATACACCAACACTTACTGAACATGAATACTTTTTCATAATACATTATTTTTAGTTTGTTGTGAAGATAGAAAAAAAGATCAGAGGATTCCCTTCTGACTTTTTTAATTTACCCCAAAATATTATAATATCAAAGTTATTTTCTTCATTACAATCAATGACATTAAATTATAATCACAGAATTAATAGAGCTAGTATCAGAAAAATCAACACAAAAACTGATACATCAGACATCAACAATATAACGATTGGGTATCCATAACTGGAAGCAAGTATAACAAAAATATGACTAAAGATTATTAAGCGTGAAGTAAATATTATGATAAAATTTTGATTATTATTAAATAAATTAGAATTTATTTAATATCTTTATGCAGAATATAGGGAAGCTGAAAACTAATATAGAGTAAGCAAAATTTAAAATATTGAAATAATGGATATTAAAGTAACAAAAGCTACATCAGTAAAAAGTTTAAAAAGACAATTTAAAGAAGAATTTGACTGCTCACTAATGATTTACACAGGAAACAGATTTGCAGATGATGATAGAAAAATTCACGATCTTGCTAAAGATGACTATAAAGGAGGTGATTTACATTTAGGTGCTAGATCTAGAGTTGGAAATGTTGAAGATTATTTTAAAAAAAGTTTCGGAATTAAAGTTCAAATTAAAAACTCAGATGCTTCTAAATTAGCTGACAATAAAATGACTCTTACTCAAGCTGGGAAATTATAATGGGTATTTTTAATTCAATACTAGATAATTTTAAAAATGCTGAATTCTCAGTTAGCGGAAGAAAGAAACTAAGGTCAATTAATAAAGAGTTTCAACAAGCCTTTGGGCTTTCCTTATTAATTTATAAAGGAAACCAAAGAGCACCAGAAGATTTTAGTTTTGCAGATTTAAATAAGAAAACCTCCCTAAAGGTTGATACTTCTATTACTAATTCTGATTTAAAACTAAAAGCAACAATGACTGTTGATGAGGTTGAACAAGCATTCTTAGACACTTATGGTGTAAAAGTCCAAATAGGTGATAAGAATGGAAATCTTGTATCGTCAAGATATGGAAAGTTAACTCTTGGTGAAACAGCAAGAGAAGAATATAAAGAAGATTAATATTTAATTTATTTATTAAAAAGCGAGAAACTAATTCTCGCTTTTTTTATATATTATAATTAATACGAACATAAGAAAAGGAAATGCCTCTTGGATTAACAAAAGAAAATTAATGGATATTATTATTATAATTAGCATATACCTCGGTTACCCTTTGCTGACCCTTCTATTTATATCATTTCTGATAAAAAAAGAGAAAATGAGTAATACAGTGCTATTACCTCCATTAAGTAGGTTGAGTTCACTTGCAAAAAAATGGAAAATAATAAATATTATTTTTTTCTCTATTAGTGTTATTTTATGCGGATTATTTTCTAGCTCCGTTGAAAACTGGAGTATCGAAGGGTGGCAAGGAAAATTTATTAAAAATGATGACTTCAATTCAGAGGAACAAGTTGATTTTTTCCTAAACACTAGCATTAACTTAAGAGTCGCGATTAGGGTTTTGATTGGAACACTTAGTTGGACTATATTTTATTTTATTTTATTATTAAGTTTTCTGTATTTAAAAGACCTTTTAAAAAGATTGAGTCACTCTTTTGCATCTGAGAAACATAGTAAACGTTTGTATGTTTTTTTGCTATGGTTATTGTTTTGGCTGTATAAATTATTGTTGCTTTGGATGATGTTTATCACTTATTTCATCGTAAACGTTATTGCTAAAGAATTAATAATATTCTTCGGAGAATTTTAGAGCAATTAAATTATTATTTTTCACCTACATCATAGGTCCGCCACTAAAAATAGCCATTCCAATCAAAACAAGTATTAGAAATAATAAGAAAAGAACTAACAAAATATATGTTAATATTTTAACCCATCTAATATTATCTCTACATGCTCTAAATAAAAAGTATGTAGCAAATCCTAATATTGAAACCACTAAAACTCCCATAAGAATAGCTTCAAGAAGCGAAGGCTCATCATCTTCAGACTCTATAGCTAGTATCATAGCATTACTTTCTACAACAGGAAAAGAAGCATAACTAACATTTGCAATTGTTATTAATGTAATGAAAATAAAAAGTAGATATTTCATAAAGAAAACCTACAGAAATTTATGAGAATTTTGAAGAGAAAAACTTCGGGGGAGCAGGTTTAACTTTTACTACCGTTTGATATTCTAAAGGTCACCTTATTAGTCAACAATTACTTAATTTAGAACCTGGACAAACATAACAGATTAATTTAATAAACATATATCTTATATCTAAAAGAAAATATCATGACTCATATATTAATCTCTAATGAGAAGTTGATTTATTCCTTTTTTTCCTTCCTGAAATATTTATTTGTATAGCCACATTTTTTTAACATCTTCTTTAATAATTGAATCTGAAATATTTCCATCAATGTCATCTATAGGTTTTTCAAGTAAACTCATGTGATATGGATTAACTTTTAAATTACTCAGAAGTTGTTTGTGACAAAACTGCTATTTCTTTTGGCCCATTAAAAAAGTATACGTTACTCTTACTGCCTAAAGTATATGTTTTAACTTTTTGAGTTTCTCCTTCATTAAAAGGATAATATACGAATATCTTTCTGAACTTTTCTAGCTTATCATATAAATGTAAAGCTAGAACTTCATTCTCTTTAACTTCTAAATAAACATATCCTTCATAATCTCTTTTGTCAAGAAGTTTAGTTGGTCTATATTGAAACTCATAGATTTTGTTTACCGTTACCACCGTGCAAGTCGTGTCTTGTGCTTTAGAATTAATAAATAAAATGACAAGGATTGTAAATAGCATTAACTTTTTCATAATTGATAGTTTTAAGATTAATAAAAAAGTATATGTATTGCTATAAGCGTAATTTTTGAGTTGTTATTTATTACGCAAGAAAACCAAATTAGGTTACTGATTAAAAAATGTCATATTTAGAAGCTCATTAAACTAATATGGGAATATTAAAAAAAGTCGGGGTAGCAGGATTATAACTTCTACCCTTTTCACTAGATTACAGTAAGCTTTTAAACTAAAATTTGCACCACTTTTTGCACCGCTAACCAATCTACTAAAACAAACTTAAGAAATTAATT
>Ga0257121_1000463_pt1 | contig 34108 bp, 31 predicted proteins | sample SI106_100metaG_FD_190180 | JGI IMG/M metagenome (GOLD analysis project Ga0257121, IMG submission 190180) | Marine microbial communities from Saanich Inlet, British Columbia, Canada - SI106_100 | ecosystem: Environmental > Aquatic > Marine > Inlet | place: Canada: British Columbia | collected...
TATCTTTAAGATCAAAAGAAACCATCAGTTCATTCCATTCTCTTTTAGATAAGCCTGAACTATCTGGATTTACATCTTCACCTTTAATAAGTTTTTGAATTATAACTTTTCCTTTAGCTGAAACTTCTGTTCCACCAACTCTATAATCCATAAATGCATCATAAGTAATTGGAACCCATTTTTTAACAGTGTCCAACATAATATCTGCATACACTCTTATTTCATATTGAGCGTGACTATCAGCTCTTAATCTTAAAAAATTCATCAAGTTTAATAAATCAGTTTTCCAATACCATTGAGTATAAGTATTTAAAGTTAAATTCATTCTAGCAAGCTCTCTTGCTAGGCCTTTTTTATTTTCATCAATAGTTGATCCATCAAATCTTTCATTGAGCATAGTTTCATAATTGTCATATGTTCTCTCTGAGTCATTTTTTAAAAGTTCTAAAACTTCTTTAGCTTGTTCGCCCTCTAAAACATCTCCTCTTCCTTGTCTATTGTTTGAAGACTGAGCTGCTAAATTTTCTGCACTTGGTAAATAAAATTCTTTATCTAAAATAGAATATCTTGCTGAGTATTCATTTACATTAGCTGTTCTATGTCTAATCCATTGACGAGCTATAAAAATTGGAAGTTTAACGTGATATTTAATTTCACACATTTCAAATGGAGTGCTATGCCAATGTCTCATTAAATATTTAATTAAACCTGCGTCTGTTGAAACTTTTTTAGTTCCCTTACCATAGGAAACCCTAGCTGATTGAACGATTGATGTATCATCACCCATATAGTCAACTACTCGGACAAAGCCATGGTCTAGAGCTGGTATTGCTTCATAAAGAATATTTTCAAGCGCTGGAGCTGTAACTCTTTTTGTTTGATTTTGTTGAGACTGCTGGTCTTTAATTTCTTGCGCTTGTTCAGTGGTTAATTTCATGGTTTTATTGAATTTTTATTTTATTGAATCTCTTCCAAATGCTTTTATATTAATAGTGTTGGCTTGCCAACTATGACAATAAACGAATTTCGTAATAACCATTGCGGACGTGGGGGCAGTACCCACCACCTCCACCATTACAACTTATGGGGGTGAACTAGATTCGACGGGTGACTAAAGGCTATTCTTTTGTTCGGGATTGTTCCACCGTAACGGGCTAATTTATAATTGCTAACGAAAGTTACGCTATTGCTGCATAATTAACTTAGGTTAATTATAGAAGCACGGTCTGGGGCACCGGGTAACAGAACGCCCCTAAACTAAGGAAAGGATGTAGATATGGAAAAAGAAATGCTTGCTATAGCAAAGTTTAAATCTGGTGAAGGAAAATTTGAAAAATTCATGGGATGGATGCAATCAGATGAAGGAATGGGAGTAAGAAAAAATATTGCTCATGTTGAAAAAACGGTTCCTGCAATAGCACCAGACAAAAGTTATGTTATGTTTAAAGTCTCAGTTCATAATGAAGAAGAAATGAAGAAATTTGTTACTGGTCAAAACCCAGTTGCAAAACCCATTTTCGATGAATGTGTAGAAAGTGTTCAAATGTGGGAAATGAGTCCAGTTAAACTTTAAATTTTAAATATTAAATTAAGGGGTCTGGGGCACCTGGCAACAGAACGCCCCTAAATACTAAAAAATTTATTTATTTTTTTAATTCAGCTTGAGCAGCAGCTAATCTAGCAATAGGAACTCTATAAGGTGAACACGAAACATAGTTTAGACCAACTTTAGAACAAAACTCAATACTCTTGGGGTCACCACCATGCTCACCACAAATTCCAAGTTTTAATTTTTTGTTATGGCTTTTTCCTTTTTCAACAGCTATTTCAACTAAATCAGCGACACCATCATCTATTGAAACAAATGGGTCAATTGAAAATATTTTATTGTCTAAATAATCATTTAAAAATTTTCCACTATCGTCCCTACTAATACCAAAAGTAGTTTGTGTTAAATCGTTAGTCCCAAAACTAAAAAATTCTGCATGTTTAGCTATATCTTTTGCTTTTATTGCTGCTCTTGGTAGCTCAATCATTGTTCCAACCATAAATTCAATTTTTATTTTATGTTGTTTTTGCACCTCACTAGCAACATTAATTACCAAATCTTTCATTATCTTTATTTCAGCTTCAGTAGAAACCAAAGGAATCATAATTTCTGGAAAGGCAGATTTAATTTTTTTCTTTTTAAGCTCAGCTAAAGCTTCAAAAATAGCTCTACATTGCATTTCATATATTTCTGGAAAAGATATACCAAGTCTACAGCCTCTATGACCTAACATTGGATTTTGCTCATGCAGTTCTTCTATTCTAGATTCAACTTCTTTAACTGGAAGACATACTACATTTGCTACTTCATTAATTTCTTTGTTTGTACGAGGTAAAAACTCATGAAGTGGAGGATCTAATAATCTAACTGTAACTGGCAAACCACTCATAATTTTAAAAATTTCAATAAAATCTTTTTTCTGGTGAGGCAAAAGTTTATCAAGTGCTTTTGCTCTATCTTCTTTTGTTTTTGATAAAATCATTTCACGAACAGATAAAATTCTTTCTTCATCAAAAAACATATGTTCTGTTCTACAAAGACCAATGCCTTCTGCTCCAAAATCTTTAGCTGTTTTTGTATCTTTTGGTGTTTCTGAATTTGCTCTTATATTTAATTTTCTAAATCCATCTGCCCAAAACATTAACTTTGAAAAATCTCCAGAAATTTCTGGTTTTACCGTTGCAACACTTCCTGAAATAATTCTTCCAGTAGATCCGTCAATAGTTATAATTTCACCCTCTTTAATTTCCATAGATGAAGTTTTAAATGTTTTGTTCTCGTAATTTATATCAATTTCACTTGAGCCAGAAACACATGGTCTGCCCATTCCTCTTGCAACTACTGCAGCATGACTAGTCATTCCTCCTCTTGCAGTTAAAATTCCTTTTGCTGCATGCATTCCTTGAATGTCCTCTGGTGATGTTTCAACTCTAACTAAAATTGTATCTTGCATCATTCCATTTAGTCTCTCAGCTTCTTCTGACGTAAACACTACTTTTCCACTTGAAGCACCAGGTGACGCTGGAAGGCCGTTCGCAATAACATTTATTGAACTTTTTTCATCTAACGTAGGATGAAGCAATGTATCCAAAGAATTAGGGTCAATTCTTAATACAGCTTCTTTTTTTGAAATTAATTTTTCTTTAACCATATCAACAGCAATCTTTACAGCTGACTTAGCTGTTCTTTTTCCAGATCTTGTTTGAAGCATCCATAGTTTTTTATTTTCAACTGTAAATTCTACATCTTGCATGTCTCTGTAATGTTTTTCTAATCTTTTTAAAATTTTATGAAGTTGATTATAAACACGAGGCATCACTTCTTCCATTGATGGAGCTTTTACTTTCGCTTGTTGTCTTGCTTTTTTAGTAATGTATTGAGGGGTTCTTGTGCCAGCAACAACATCCTCACCTTGTGCATTAATTAAATATTCGCCATATATTTCATTTAATCCATTTGATGGGTTTCTTGTAAATACTACGCCTGTTGCACAATCTTCACCCATGTTACCAAAAACCATTGATTGAACATTTACTGCTGTTCCCCATTCAGCTGGGATTTGATTTAATTTTCTATAAACTCTAGCTCTATTACTTTCCCAAGATAAAAATACCGCACTGATTGCTCCCAATAATTGTTCATACACATCTTGTGGAAAATCTTTCTTAGTTTTTTCCTTAACAGTTCTTTTGAAATCTACGATTAATCCATCCCAATCATTTTCGTCTAAGTCAGTGTCTAAAAGCACTCCTTTAGTAAGTTTGTAATTTTCAATTAATTCTTCAAAATGATAACCTTCAACTCCCATCACTACGTTACCATACATTTGAATAAATCTTCTATAACTGTCTTTAGCAAATCTTCCATTAGAGGTTTTTGCAGACAATGCATTTACTGTTTTATCATTTAAGCCAAGGTTTAAAATTGTATCCATCATACCAGGCATTGACACTCTAGCTCCTGATCTAACTGACAGAAGTAAAGGACTCTTCAAATCACCAAATTTTTTACCAACATCTTTTTCAATTACTTTTAATTCTTTTTTAATTTGTGATACTAAATGTTTATTCAATTTTTTTTTATCTCTATAAAAAAGTTCACATACTTTAGTTGAAATTGTAAATCCTGGAGGAACTGGAAGACCCATTCTTCCCATTTCAGATAGATTAGCACCCTTACCTCCTAAAAAATTTTTAGGGTTTTTTATCTTTTTACTATCCTTAGATTTAAAATTTAAAATTAGTTTTTTCATTTGTGGGAATCTATCAAAGAAAAATTAACATAATAATCGAACGTTTTACATAACATTTGAATTAGTTCCAGTCTGTTTTTCTTAATTGTGGGGTCTTCCTCATTTACTATTACATTGTCAAAGAAATCAAAAACTACTTTTTTAGACTCTGCTAAATTAGCAAGTGATTGCTCAAAATTCTCGTCTTTATTAATATTTTGAAAATATTTTCTTAATTCATTAATCTTTTTAAATAAATTTTTTTCAAGTTCTGTTTTAAAAATACCAGGATCGGTTGTATTTGATAGGTCAAGTTTATCATCTTTTAATTCGCTATCTAATATGTTTGATGCTCTTTTATAGCTTGAAATAAGATCAATTCCATTTGGTTTATTAATAATTTTATTTAAAGTTTTAGCTTTACCAAAAATAACTACAGATTGATCTAAACTACCAGAGCTTGTTGAGGCTTGAATAATATCGTGACGAATTTTCTCATCTTTCATATAAAATTTCAATCGATCCATAAAAAAATCAACCAACTCATTTTGCATAGATTTGTTTTCAAATTCAAAACCTTGATCCATATATAAACTTGATGCATAGCTAATTAAGTCTCTTATTTTAAAATCCTTTTTATTCTCAACTATTATTTTAATTACTCCTAAAGCCAATCTTCTTAGAGCAAATGGATCTTTAGAGCTTGTCGGTTTTTGATTTATTCCAAAAAAACCAACTAACGTATCTATTTTATCAGCTAACGATAGTGCAATACTGTAAGGTTTTTTAGGTATTTTTGAATTTAATCCAGCTGGTAAATATTGTTCACTTATGGCTTTACAAATATCTTTATCAAAGCCCTGTGCTTCTGCAAAATAACCTCCCATAATTCCTTGAAGTTCTGGAAACTCTCCAACAAGTTCAGAAACCAAATCAACCTTACAAATAGATGCAGATAATTCAACCATGTCTTTACTGATTAACAATTCATCTGAAAGCATTCCCCCAAGTTTTCTCATTCTTTGAACTTTGTCAAAATATGTCCCAAGACCTTTAAAATAATTCATAGATTTTAGTCTTGAAACTCTTTTAACTAAATTTTGTGATTTGTCTTTTTGCCAAAAAAACTCAGCATCACTTAACCTGGCCTCTACAACTCTTTCATTTCCTAATTTTATAAAACCTTTTGAGTCTTTTTTATTTGTTACAACTAAAAATTCATTGGTAATATTTCCTTTCTTATCAAAAGTTGGAAAATATTTTTGATGATACTGCATTGTTATAATCAAAATTTCTTTTGGAATATTAAGAAATTTTCTATCAAATTCACACAATATAACGTTTGGTTGATCTGTTAAATCTACAACTTCATCAAGCAGTTTTGGGTTATTTTCAATTTTTATATTTTTTTTATTTGAAATTTCATTTAATTTTTTTTCTATTAAATCTTTTCTTTGTTCGTGATTAATAACAATATTCAATTTTTTAAAAAAATTGCTGTATTCCTTAAAATCAATAAATGTTTTTTTATTTTCTTCATATTCTTTATCAATAAAAGTTGAATTTGATGAAGTTAGATGATGGAAATTAAAAGTTAATTTTTTTTTATTAAATAATGCCAGTATTGATTTCAGTGGTCTGCCCCAATTTAACCCAAAATCACCCCATCTCATTGATTTCTTCCATTGAATTTTTTGTAATACTAGTGGCACAAACTCTTCTAACAAATCTTGAGTATCAAGTTTTTTAGATTTTGTTTTAAAAAAATAGAATTCCCCTTTATCTATTGCTTTTTTAAATAGATCTTTTTTAGAAATATTGTTTGATCTTACAAAACCTTCCAGTGCTATTTCTGGTGCTTTTATATTTGGACCCTTTATTTCTTCAGACTTTAAAACTACCTGTTTTTGTACGCCTTCAAATACAATTATCAATCTATTTGGAGTTGAGTATGAAGTGCTTTTTTTGAAAGAAATAAATTTCTCAGTAAATAGTTTGTTAAAACTATTTAACAATTCTTGTCTTAAATTCTGTTGAAGAGACGAGGGTATTTCCTCACTAAATAATTCTAAAAAAAATTCTGACATCTAGCTTTGACTGTCTAACCAAATACCTGCAGCTGCTTTAGTTATATCTCGAATTCTACCTATGTATCCAGCTCTTTGGGCCACACTTATTGCTCCTCTAGCATCCAAGATATTAAATACATGACTTGCTTTCAAACATTGATCGTAAGCTGGCAATGATAATTTTTTTTCTACAAGAAATTTTGCTTCTAATTCATGCATATCAAACATTTTAAATAAATTTTCTACATTTGCGTGTTCAAAGTTATATGCAGAAAATTCTTTTTCAGCTTGGTGAAAGACATCATGATACTTTACACCGTCATCATTCCAGATTAGGTCGTACACATTTTTTTGTTGTTGTGTAAACATACATATTCTTTCTAATCCATATGTAATTTCGACTGAAACTGGTTTACATTCATATCCTGCCATTTGCTGAAAGTATGTAAATTGTGTTATCTCCATACCATCACACCAAACTTCCCAGCCTAAACCAGCCGCACCTAACGTTGGACTTTCCCAGTCGTCTTCGACAAATCTAATATCATGCTCATTATAATCAATACCAATTACTGATAAACTATTAAGATATAATTTTTTTATATTATCTGGAGAAGGTTTTATTAAAACTTGAAACTGATAATAATGTTGTAGTCTATTAGGATTGTCACCATATCTTCCATCAGTTGGTCTTCTTGATGGCTGAACATAAGCGGCTTTCCAAGGTTTTGACCCTAGTGATCTAAGTGTAGTGGCAGGATGAAATGTGCCAGCACCAACCTCCATATCATATGGCTGTAAAACAATGCATCCTTTTTTACTCCAAAATTTTTGAAGATTAAGAATTGTTTCTTGAAATGATTGAAATTTTTTTTGTGGTTTTTTTATTTTAGAAACCATATCTTTGCCAGATTGACCTTTCGTCTAAGATATTAGCCAATTGATCTACTTGATTACTTGAAGAAGATAATTTTTGACTTAACCATCCTTTAGATTTTTCAAATTTTTTAATTATAACGTCATCACCAAATTTATCTTTTAAAATTTTATGCGCATCCCCTATTCCATCTATCAATCCTAAATCTTTTGCCTTACTACCTGACCAAAATTCTCCTGAAAAAAGTTCAATTTCAGATTTGATAAGTTTAGACCCTCTACTTTTTTCCACCACATCAATAAAATCTTTATGAAGATCTAATTGAATTTTTTTTAATCTCTCAATATCTTCATTTTTTTCCTCTAGAAAGGGATCCAATGTGCTTTTGTTTTTTCCTGCTGTATGAACTCTTCTTTCTACACCAATTTTTTTTATTAATTCTGTAAATCCAAATGAAGAATAGATTACGCCTATAGATCCAATGATTGAACTTGAATTTGCATAAATTTCATCTCCAGCACATGAAATAAGATATCCTCCAGATGCAGCTACATCTTCAGCAAATACAATTACTTTTTTTTTATTTTTTTTGGCCTCTTCTCTAATGAAGCTATAAATTAAGTGTGATTGTACTGGTGATCCTCCAGGTGAGTTTATGGTGATAGCCACACAAGTAGCTTTTTTAAGAGAAAAAGCTTTTTTTATGATCTCTTCTTGACCAGCAAAATCAATCCCTTGTTTAAATTTCCCTGCATTTCCAATAACTCCACTAAGTTTTATGTGGGCTACAGTCTTTTTCTTTTTAAAAAAAGAGAACATTTTTATTCCTTATAGAATTATTAATTGAATATATATAGGCTACTTATAATTGAAGAATTAGGTGCGTCAATTGATAAGTAATATATAAAACTCAATTATACTAACTTAAATTGATTATGGGAACTGTAGTACAACTTAAAAAACAGATAAACGACTCTTACTTTCAGCTTAAAGATTCTGTTGAGGATAAACTTATTTTAACTGAAGAAAAAATTAAATCAAAATTAGCCAGTGATGTAGATTTGGTGCAAAAAATGACTGATTATCATATTAAAACTGGTGGAAAAAGATTGAGAGCCCTTTTAACTTTAGGTGCTGCGAAATTATGTGGGTATTCCAAAGGATCAAGAGACGTTAATCTAGCTGCATGTGTAGAATTAATTCATAGCGCAACATTAATGCATGATGATGTAATTGATGAAGGTATTTTAAGAAGAGGTAAAGAAACTCTAAATAAAATCTGGGATAATCATTCTTCAGTTTTGATTGGAGATTACTTGTTGAGTAGATGTTTTGAAATGATGGTGGAAGATGGTAATTTAGAGATTTTAAAATTATTATCATCAACTTCTTCAAAAATTGCTCAAGGAGAAGTTTTACAACTTCAACACAAAGGTGAAGTTGACATGTTAGAGGAAACTTACTTAAAGATTATTTCAGCTAAAACTGCAGAACTATTTGCAGCTGCAACAAAAGTAGGAGCAATTTTATCAAATGCAGACACAAAAGAAAAAGATGCTCTTGAATTTTATGGAAGAAATCTTGGTCTTACCTTTCAAATTGCAGATGACACCCTAGACTATAATTCTGAACTCAAATTATTTGGAAAAAAAATTGGTCAAGATTTTTTTGAAGGAAAAATTACTTTACCTGTTATTTTACTCTTTCAAAAAATAGACTTTGATGAAAAGAAGTTATTAACTAGTCTATTTAAAAAAAACATAAGAGATATAGATGACTTGAATGAAATAATTTCCTTGATAAAAAAATATAATATTATCAAAGAATGTTATCAAAAAGCCCAACATTACATTAATCTTGCTTCAAATTCTTTAACTGTATTTAAAGACTCAGAGGAAAAAGAAATTCTTAAAAATCTTACTTCATTTAGTTTGGCAAGAAATTTTTAAGGACTTAATAAAGATTTTATCCAATTACCACTTTTATCAGTAGTGTAATTTAATCTTTCATGAATTCTACTATCTCCATCTAGCCAAAATTCTATTCTTGTTGGTGATAAATTCCAGCCAGACCAATGATTAGGTCTTGGTACATTATTTTCATCGTTAAATTTTTGTTTATACTCTTTGATTGATTTTGTAAGTTCATCTCTATTATTTAATTCTTTACTTTGTTTTGATGCCCAAGCACCGATTCTGCTATCATAGCCTCTTGAGTTGTAATATTGATCAGCTACTTTGTCTTCTACCTGCGTTATCGTTCCACTAATTCTTACTTGTCTTAAAAGACTTTTCCAATGAAAACACATTGCGGCATTTGGGTTTTCTTTAAGTTCCTTTCCTTTTTGACTATTTAAATTAGTATAAAATACAAATCCATTTTGATTAAACTCTTTTAATAAAACTATTCTAACTGAGGGTAGATTATTCTTATCAGAAGTTGCTAGTGAAAGCGCATTAGGATCATTGTGTTCTAGTTTTTTTGCTTCATCCATCCATACTTTAAATAACTGAATTGGATCATTTAGATCTAAAAAACAGTTATTGAGGCCAAGTGAGTTTTTTTGATTCATAATTTAAACAAAATAATCTATATAATATAAGTAATGTCATTTAATACTTTTGGAAAGCTATTTCGTTTCTCAACTTGGGGAGAGTCACACGGACCTGCTATAGGTTGTGTGGTTGATGGATGTCCTCCTAATATAAGCCTTAGGGAACAAGATATACAAGTGGAACTAGATAAAAGAAAACCAGGGCAATCAAAATTTACAACTCAACGAAAAGAAGATGATAAAGTTCAAATTTTATCTGGTGTGTTTGAAGGAAAGACTACTGGAACTCCTATATCACTAATAATTTATAACAAAGATATGAGATCAAAAGATTATGGTAATATAAAAGATAAATTTAGACCAGGACATGCTGATTTAACATATTTTAAAAAATACGGAATAAGAGATTATAGAGGTGGTGGAAGATCCTCAGCAAGAGAAACCGCTGCTCGGGTTGCAGCAGGAGCAATAGCAAAAATTGTGTTACAAAAAAAATTAGGTAAAAAATTTAAAGTTATAGGTGCTGTTACTCAACTAGGAATATTAGGGTGCGATAAAAATCAATGGGATGATAAAATAATTTCAAAAAATCCATTTTTTTGTCCAGATAAATCAATGATCAAACTCTGGGAAAAGTATTTGTTAGACGTTAGAAAATACGGATCTTCCTGTGGAGCTGTTATTGAAGTAAGAGCGAGAGGTATACCTGCTGGGCTTGGTGCGCCAATATATTCAAAACTAGACTCAGACATTGCTTCTGGCTTAATGAGTATTAATGCTGTCAAAGGAGTAAACATTGGATCTGGAATGAACTCGGCACAATTAACTGGGGAACAAAACTCAGATGAGATTTCTCAAAAAGGTAAAAATTTAAAATTTAATTCTAATAATGCCGGAGGTATCTTAGGCGGAATATCAAGTGGACAAGAAATTGTTGCTTCATTTGCGGTAAAACCTACATCATCAATTTTAACAACAAGAAAAACAATTAATAAATTTGGGAAAAATACCACTATATCAGTGAAAGGAAGGCATGATCCTTGTGTGGGCATAAGAGCAGTCCCTGTTGGTGAAGCTATGATGAATTGTGTTCTATTAGATCATTATTTGATGAACAAAGCTCAATGTAGCTAGATCTATTTTTATTTTTTTACTACTTTAATAGAATCCTTTGTAAATAGAACATCTAGGATTTTTTTTGAAATTTGAGAAGCGTTGAGTCCAGCTACATCGTACATTTTTTTTGGACTATCTTGTTCGATAAATGTATCAGGCAAAATCATTGTTCTAAACTTTAATCCTTTGTCAAATATACCTTTTTCAGCTAATAAATTTTTTACATGGGAGCCAAAACCACCAATGGATCCTTCTTCTATAGTAATCATAACCTCATGTTCTCTAGCACATTTTAAGATAAGCTCTTGATCTAAAGGTTTAGCAAATCTCGCATCAACAATTGTTACTGACAAACCTTTACTCTTTAATTCCTTAGCTGCTAATTTACACTCTTCAAGCCTTGTTCCTAAGCTTAAAATGCAAATTTGGTCTCCATCTTGAACAATTTTTCCTTTTCCAATATCAATCTTTTCGTCAATTGAAGGTAGTTCAAGACCTATTCCTGTACCTCGTGGATATCTAATCGCACTTGGTTTATCATTAATATCAACAGATGTATTTATCATTTTAACTAACTCGGCTTCATCACTTGCTGCCATCACAATAAAATTAGGAAGAGTTGATAAATAAGTAATATCAAATGAGCCAGCGTGAGTAGATCCATCTGCCCCAACTAAGCCAGCTCTGTCTATTGCAAATCTTACAGGTAAACTTTGAATGGCCACATCATGAACAACCTGGTCATAAGCTCTTTGTAAAAAAGTAGAATAAATTGCAGCATAAGGTTTATAACCTTCGGTAGCTAGACCAGCTGCAAAAGTTACAGCATGTTGTTCAGCTATACCTACATCAAACATTCTTCTTGGAAATTCTTTTCCAAAAATATCCATGCCTGTGCCACCTGGCATTGCAGCTGTTATTCCAACAATTTTGCTATCTTTTTGGGCATGCTTAACTAGGGTGTTAGCAAATACTTTTGTATAAGCTGGAAGATTGCTTCCACTTTTAGCTTGCTCACCTGTCTTCACATTAAATTTTGACACACCATGGTAATGATCAGATGCTTTTTCTGCATATGAGTAGCCTTTTCCTTTTTGTGTTTTAATATGAATCATGATTGGACCTTCATGCTTCAAGTCCCTTGCATTTTTAAGAATTGGAACAAGACTCGTTAAGTCATGACCGTCTATCGGACCTGCATAATAAAAACCTAAGGAGTTAAATAATGTTCCTCCAGTAACTGCAGATCTTAAAAAATCTTCAGCTTTACCAGCTTTTGCACTAAACCGTTTTGAAAACGAGGACATTATCAATTTAATTGTTTCTCTTAAACTAAAATAAATTTTTCCAGTAAATAGCTTTGCCAGATAAGTCCTCATAGCACCTACTGGTTTTGCAATTGACATATCGTTATCATTCAAAATAACAATCATTTTTGTTTTTGATGCTCCTGCATTATTCATAGCCTCATAAGCCATGCCTGCACTTATTGCACCATCGCCAATTACAGCAATTACATTAGAGGATTTATTTGCTAATTTATTTGCTTCAGCAATTCCTAGTGCTGAAGATATAGATGTTGAGCTATGAGCAGCACCAAAAGGATCATATTCGCTCTCTGATCTTTTGGTAAATCCTGACAAACCATTTCCTTGTCTTAAAGATCTAATCTTATTTTTTCTTCCAGTTAAAATTTTATGTGGATAAGATTGATGCCCTACATCCCAGATTAATTTATCATTAGGTGTGTCAAAAACATAATGAAGAGCAACTGTTAGTTCTACCACTCCTAAACCTGCACCTAAGTGTCCTCCAGTTTCAGACACTGCACCAATCATCTCCTCTCTAACTTCATCAGAAACTTTTTGCAAATCATATTCTGTTAACTTTCTTAAATCAGAAGGAAAATTTATGTCATTTAAAAATTTATAATTTTGCATTACTTTTTTCTGTGTAAAATATAATTTAATGTCTCTTTAATATTTTTAGAATTTGAACTGTATCTTTTTAAATTCTTATTTGTTTTTAAGATAATCCTATCACAATATTTAATTGCATTCATATAACCTAATAAGCTTATTAATGTAGCTTTACCTTTTTTTTGATCTTTTCCTGTTTTTTTCCCGGCTATTTTAGAGCTACCTTTAAAATCAATTAAATCATCAGCTATTTGGAATAATAAACCTATATCAGAACCAATATTTTCAAAAAATTTAATTTCTTTAACATTTTTTTTTTTAATAATTGCAGGAGCAGCACAGCAAAAACTGAATAATTTTCCTGTTTTTTTAATTTCCATTTCTATAATCTTGCTTTTAGATATCTTTTTTTTTTCGTAACTAAGATCTAGATATTGACCACCAGCTATACCTAGGTGACCTGAACATTCAGATAATTTTTTAATTAAATTAACTTTAGTTTTTTCACTTATTTGCAAACTAGGACATGCTAAAATTTCAAATGCCATTGTAAGTAGTGAGTTTCCAGCAAGGACCGCTGTGGACTCTCCAAATTTAATGTGTGTAGATGGTTTTCCTCTTCTTATTTTGTCGTTATCCATGCATGGTAAATCATCATGAATAAGTGAATAAGCATGAATACATTCTACAGCAGCACCAATAGCAATTAATGTTTTATAATCTATTGTTAACAAGGAGCCAGCATCAATTAAAATTTTAGATCTAATTTTTTTTCCACCAGGAAATAAACCATACTTCATGGCTGGAATTAATTTAGAGTTATTCTGCTTATCAATAAATTTCTTTAGAAAAAGGTTTGTATCTTTTGCAATCCTATCAAGCTTAGTTTTCATTTTTTTTTGACAATTTCTCTAACTTTTTTATTTGTTTCTTCACCTATAGATTTAAAACTTTTATGAAATTTTTTCTCAATAATATTGTTCAACTTCAATAGTTGCTGATAGCTTTCAACAGAATTATTTAGATCTTTTTCATTTTCTAAAGACTCTAATATTTGATTTGCTTGATCTGTTAGCTCTTCAAGCGTACTTGTATTATTATCAGGTAGTAAATTTTTATCTTTCATATAATAATAATTATTAATACATGAAATCTATTCAATCAAATATCAAAAAAGCTAAAAAATATTTAGATAAAAATCATTGTGTGGCTGTGCCAACTGAAACTGTCTATGGTTTAGCTGGAAATGCTTATTCAGACCTCTCAGTAAAAAAGATATTTGGGTTAAAAAAAAGACCTATGAACAACCCTCTAATTGTTCATTATTTAGATATCAATAAGCTTAAAGATGATTGCTATATTAATGATAATTTTATTAAACTTTATAATAAGTTCTCTCCTGGACCAATTACATTTATCCTGAAATTAAAAAAAGACTCTAAAATCTCTAAATTTGTAACTAATAAACAAAAAAGCCTCGCTGTTCGTTTTCCTAAGCATCCTCTATTTAAAAAACTACTCAAAAATTTAGGCTATCCTTTGGCTGCTCCAAGTGCAAATATATCAACCAGATTAAGCTCGGTTAAAGCGTCTGATGTTATTGAAGAGTTTGGATCAAGGATTAAATATGTCTTAGATGGAGGCAAGTGTCAGATTGGTTTAGAATCCACTATTATAAATCTTTTAGATAAACCAACAATACTTAGATTTGGAGGATTAGATATTTCAAAAATAAAAAAAATATTAAAAAAGCGAGTTTTAATTAAAACTAATTCAAAAAATAAAATTGCACCTGGTCAATTTCCTTTGCATTACTCACCTGGTATTCCATTAAGAACAAATGTTAAAAAACCAAAAAAAAATGAAGCCTTTGTGTTAATAAAAAAAAGAAAAACTACTTTTAACAATTACTACTATTTAAGTAAAAAAAATGATCTTCAGCAATCAGCTAAAAATCTTTACTCATTATTAAGAAAAATTAAAAAAGATGGTTATAAAATGATTGCAGTTGAAAAAATTCCAAATAAAGGGATTGGCAAAACAATTAATGATAGATTGAAAAGAGCCTCAAGATATTAAATGACAAATTCAATTGAAGTAATAAATTTATCAAAGAGAGAAAGGTACTTTAATCAATATTGGTGAATAAATTGGCGCGCCTGCTAGGAGTCGAACCCAGAACCTCCTGATCCGAAGTCAGGCGCTCTATCCAGTTGAGCTACAAGCGCATATAGTATTAATATTACATTTTATGGAAAAAAACATTAATTTTATAGTTGAAGACAATGAAAATAATCTAAGGGTTGATGTTTTAATAAACAAAAGAGAAGAATTAATTAGCAGAACCAGAATTAAAAACTTAATTCTAAAAGAAAAATTAAAATTAAATGATGAAATCATTAAAAGTCCTTCAAAAAAAGTTGTTCATGGTGACAAATTAAGTCTTACTATTCCAGAACCTGAAGAAGCATCCTTAAAACCTTATAATTTTCAACTAGATATAATTTATGAAGATGAAGATTTACTAGTTATTAATAAACCAGCTGGAATAATTATGCATCCTGGCGCTGGAAATTATGACGAAACAATTGTGAATGCTTTAATACATTATGATAAAAACTCACTATCAACCATTGGTGATGAGCTAAGACCAGGAATAGTTCACAGAATAGATAAAAATACATCTGGCCTGGTCGTTATTGCAAAAAATAATGAAACTCATGAACACCTATCAAAACAATTTAGCGATCATACAATTACCAGGGTATATCAGCTTTTAATTTGGGGTAAACTTAGACCATCAACTGGTAAAATTGATACTTTTATAACTCGAAGTTCGAAGAATAGACAGTTAATGGAAGTAAGCCAATCTAAAGGTAAGTATGCAATCACTAATTATAAAACCATAGAAATTTTTGAAAATGATAAAACACCAACATTAAGTTTGGTAGAATGTAAATTGGAAACTGGAAGAACACATCAAATCAGAGTGCATATGACTTTTAAGGGCAACAGCATAGTTGGAGATGATAAATATAAAAAGAAATATAAAAAATTAAAAAATATTGATGTGGGCATAGAAAGCTTGATCTTAAAACTGGACAGACAATTTTTGCATGCAAAAACTCTGGGCTTCATTCATCCAAAAACCAATGAAGAAATGATTTTTTCCTCAATTTTGCCACAAGAATTGAATAATTTATTGAAAATGCTTAGAAATACTAGCGAATAAATCATTGAAAATTTAATATAGTTAACTAAATAAGTACAGCCATGAACGCAACATTTAATAGCAACTTACCAGCACTTTCAAATGAAGGAGGTTTGTCTGCATATCTGGAACAAATTAAAAAATTTCCAATGCTTGCTGCAGAAGAAGAATATATGTTGGCAAAAAATTGGAAAACTACAGGAAATATTAAAGCAGCAGAAAAATTAGTTACCAGCCATCTAAGATTAGTAGCTAAAATTGCAATGGGCTACAAAGGTTATGGGTTACCTGTAAATGAAATGATCTCTGAAGGAAACGTTGGCCTTATGCAAGCTGTTAAAAAATTTGAGCCAGAAAAAGGTTTTAGATTAGCAACATATGCAATGTGGTGGATCAAAGCTTCTATTCAAGAATATATACTAAGATCTTGGAGCTTAGTTAAGATAGGAACAACTACAGCTCAAAAAAAATTATTTTTTAATCTTAAAAAAATTAAAAATCAAATAGCACCACAAACAGAAGGTGATTTAAGAGACGAACATGTTAATGAAATAGCTAATAAATTAGCTGTAAGTAAAAATGAAGTTGTCTCAATGAATAGAAGACTTTCTGGTAAAGAGTTTTCATTAAATGCTCAAGTTGGTGAAGATGGAGATGAATGGCAAGATTGGTTAGTCGATAAAGAATTAGATCATGATCTAAAATTTGCTCATCAAGAAGAAATGGAACAAAGAAAAGATTTATTAAAAAATTCAATTAAAGTTTTAAATGAAAGAGAAAAAGAAATTTTATATTCTAGAAGATTAAATGATAATCCAACAACTTTAGAGGACTTGAGTAAAAAACATAAAATTAGTAGAGAAAGAGTAAGACAAATTGAAAATAAAGCATTTGAGAAACTACAAAAACAAATGCTACTTATGGCAAAATCTAAAAATTTATTACCTGTAAATTAAATATCAAAAGGATTTTCAACTAAAATTGTATCATCTCTTTCAGGACTGGTAGATACACTAGACACTTTCGCACCTATAAAATTTTCAACTGCATAAATATACTTTTTTGCATTTTCTGGTAAAGCATTCATGTCTTTGATCCCATTCGTAGATATTTTCCATCCAGGAAAAGTCTTATAAACTGGTTTTATTTTTAACTGATCTTCAACTGCGGCGGGCAAATAATCTATTTTTTTTCCATCAAGTTCATACTCAACACACATTTTGATTTCATCTAATTCATCAAGAACATCAAGTTTAGTAAGTGCAACACCATCTATGCCTGAAATTTTTATTGTCTGTCTAACCAAAACACCGTCAAACCATCCACATCTTCTTTTTCTACTAGTAACTGTACCAAACTCTTTTCCTCGAGTTCCCAGTAATTCTCCAACATCATCTGTTAATTCTGTTGGAAAAGGACCCTCCCCAACTCTTGTTGTGTAAGCTTTAGTAATACCTAAAACATAATTAATTGAATTTGGACCACATCCTGTACCTGTTGCAGCACTTGATGCAACAGTGTTAGAAGAAGTTACATAAGGATACGTACCATGATCCACATCTAATAAAATTCCCTGAGCGCCTTCAAATAAAATTTTCTTTTTTTGTTTTTTGAACTCATCAATTTTAAGCCAAACTGGCTGAGAAAATTTTAATATTTGAGGTGCAATTTTTAATAAATCTGATTTTAGTTGTTCTTTTTTAAAAATTTTTTTTCCTAAACCTTTTCTGATGGCATTATGGTGAACTAAAACTGACTCCAATCTTTGATCCAAATTTTTTTCAGACCTAAGATCCATTACTCTAATTGATCTTCTACCAACTTTGTCTTCGTATGCAGGGCCAATACCTCTTCTAGTTGTTCCAATTTTACTTTTGCCTGCTGCATCTTCTCTTATTTCATCCATTTCTCTATGAAACGGTAAAATTAAATTTGCAGCTTCAGAAATAATGAAATTATTTACATCTACATCTACACCTTTTAATTTTATTTCTTCAATTTCTTCTAGTAACGCCCACGGATCAACAACTACTCCATTTCCAATAATTGAAATTTTATTTTTACGTACAATACCGGATGGTAATAATCTTAATTTATAAGTCACTCCATCAATTACTAATGTGTGACCTGCATTGTGTCCTCCTTGGAATCTAATTACTACATCGGCTTGTTCTGAAAGCCAATCAACGATCTTGCCTTTTCCTTCATCGCCCCATTGGGATCCAACTACAACTATATTTTTCATTATCTAAATTTTCTTTCTATATTAATTGTATGAAGATGATTAATTGGACCATGGCCTTTTCCATATTTGGGATTTGTTTTAATGCCAGAATTTACATAGTTAATACCAAGCTCACAAGATTTCTTTATAGGTTTTCCACATGATAAAAATGTAGTAATTGCACTAGATAAAGTGCAACCGGTCCCATGCGTATTTTTTGTTTTATATCTTTTACTATTAAAAATTTTAATATCAGATTTTGAAACAAATATATCTTCAACTGTTTTTGATGTTAAATGACCTCCTTTAATTAATACGTTACTTGCACCAATTTCTATTAATTTATGTGCAGCAAAGATCATGTCTTCTTTGCATTTAATTTTAGTATTAGTTAATATTTCAGCCTCTGGAATATTTGGAGTGATTAATGAAACTGTCTGTATTAATTTATTTTTTAATAACTTAATTGCATAATCATTTATTAATTTAGTTCCCCCTTTTGCAACCATTACGGGATCAAGAACTATTCTTTTTACTTTAATTTTTTTTAGGGAATTAATAACGGCATCAATTACTTTAGCGGAATGTAGCATTCCAATTTTAATTGCATCAGGATAAATATCTTTAGCAGTAAACAAAATTTGATTTGAGATTTCTTTTGGTAGGACTGGAATAACTGATTTAACTCCAGTTGTGTTTTGAGCTGTAATAGCAGTAATTGCTGTCATCGCATAAGAACCAAGTGCTGTGATGGTCTTGATATCAGCCTGTATTCCAGCTCCACCTGAAGAATCTGATCCTGCAATAATTAATACTTTTGAATTAGGCTTCACTTTATTTTTTTTAAAATAATATTTATACACTTATCTAAAAGTTGCTTGTTTTCACTTTCACCCATAACTCGTATTTTTGACTCTGTACCAGATGCTCTAACTAAAATTCTTCCATAACCTTTCATTAATTTTTCTGCTTTTTTTATAGATTTTTTTAATTCTGAGTCTTTAATTATCGATTTATCTTTAACTAAAATATTTTTTAAAATTTGAGGAGTTTTTTTAAACTTATTAAAAAAAGAGCTAGCTTTTCTTCCTTTTCTTATTGCAAATAAAACTTCTAAAGCAACCAGTAATCCATCTCCAGTAGTTGCAAACTTTCCTAAAATAATATGCCCAGATTGTTCACCACCTAGATTAAAATTATTTTTTTGCATTTTTTCTTTTACATACCTATCTCCAACATTTGCTCTAATAAATTTTATGTTTTCAGATTTAAAAAATTTTTCTATACCGTAATTTGACATCAAAGTGCCAACAACACCACCTCTTAACATTTTTTTGTTTTTCCATCTTGAGGCTAATGCTGCAATTATTTGATCTCCATCAATTATATTACCTAATTCATCAATCATTATAATTCTATCAGCATCACCATCTAGAGAAATACCAAGATGAGCTTTGTTTTTTTTTACACCAAGTTTAATCTTATTTGGATATGTAGAGCCACATTTATGATTAATATTCTTGCCATTTGGATTTATACCTACAGCTATTACTTTTGCCCCTAAAGACTTTAATAATTCAGGTCCTGCTTTGTAGCCCGCACCATTTGCACAATCAATTACTATTCGCAATCCTTTTAAATTGAATTCCTTTGGAAAATTTTTTTTTAAAATTTTTAGATATTCTTTTGTCGCATTTTCTAATCTTTTTACTCTACCTAATTTCTCTGGACTTGAGAGATTTTTTGTAATTTTTTTATCAATTAAATTTTCTATTTTTTTTTCAATTTTATCAGATAGCTTCATGCCATCTGGGCCAAATAATTTTAAACCATTATCATGATGTGGATTATGAGAAGCAGTTATCATAATACCCATATTAGCTTTCATTGCTTTTGTTAACATGGCCAATCCATTTGTTGGCAAGGGTCCAAGTGTGTAAACATGCATTCCAGCTGATGTCAGACCTGAAACTAATGCTGGCTCTAGAGTATAACCAGACAATCTTGTATCTTTAGCTATTATTGCTGTTTGTTTTATTTTTTTTTGTGATTTAAAAAAAGTACCTGATGCTAGGCCAAACTTAAAAAACATATCACCATTAATATACTTGCTATTAATCGCACCTCTTATTCCATCTGTTCCAAAATATTTTTTTGACATTATTATTTTGTTATTTCTTTAAAGACTTTTATACCTTGAAGCAATTCATTTACATCATGAATTCTAAAAATTTGCACTCCTTGCATCATTAAATAAATTGACGAAGCGACTGTTCCTCCAATTCTATTTTTAGTATCATTTTTTCTTGCTATTTCTTTAATAAATCTTTTTCTTGAATTACCTACAAGTATAGGAAAGCCTAAGGAGTGAAAGATAGAAATATTGCTTATAAGATTAATGTTGTGTTTTAAATTTTTTCCAAAGCCTATACCTGGATCAATAATAATATTATTGTGTTTTATTCCAATTTTTTTTAAAAAATTTATTTTTTTTTCAAAAAAATCATAGATATCTAATAATTCATTTTTATATTGTGGTTTATTTTGCATTTTTTCAGGTGTTCCTTGTGAATGTTGAATAATAAAAGGAGTTTTATATTTTTTTAAAACATTAACAGTTTCAGAATCATAATCTAATCCAGACACATCATTAATAATTTTAATACCATATTTAATTCCTTTTTTCATAACTTCAGATTTTCTTGTATCTAATGAAATTGGAATTTTTTTACTTACCAGCTTAATAACCCTTTCTATTCTCTTCCATTCTATTTCTTTATTTATTGCTTTTGATCCAGGTTTAGTAGACTCTCCACCTATATCTATAATATTTGCACCTGCATCAAACATTTTTAATGCATGCTTTAATCCTTTGTTATCTTTATTAAATTTTCCTCCATCAGAAAAACTATCTGGTGTGAGATTTAATACACCCATTATATTTGGCACTTTTAAAAAATTAAAATTTGAAAAATTTTTTTTTTTTGATTTAATTTTTTTTAAATCGAATTTGACTTGTTCTCTTAATGATTTGGATAAACTATTTATTTTATTTATAGAAATTTTTTTTTTTAAAGCTCTTGAAATTATTTCAATATGGTCAAATGAAATTTTTTTATTTCCATTAAGAGGAATTGTTTTGTTGATATTTACTAATAGCTTTGACTCATTACCATAATAGAAATTACACGCTCTTGTGTAATATCTTCTCATTTTTTTATGTTAATGAACTATTTTCGGTTTTAAGCCCATAGCTCCCAAAGCTGAGCTTTGATTGTCATTTTCTTCTAGTTTTTCAACCACTTTATCTTTTGGGTATAAATTTTTATTAATTATATTTTCAATTTCTTCACCCGTTAAAGTTTCATAAGTGATAAGGGCTTTGGCAATTTTGTGTAGGTCATCAATTTTTTCAGTTAATATTTTTGTAGCTTGGTTATAACCCTCATCAACTAGTTTTCTAATTTCTTTATCGATCTTTTTAGCTATCTCCTCTGAGACTGATTGTGTTTGGGTAACTGATCTACCTAAAAATACTTCTTCTTGATTTTCTCCATATTCTATTGGCCCCATTTCTTCACTCATTCCATATTTTGTTACCATAGCTCTAGCAAGCTGTGTGGCTTGGTTAATATCTGATCCACTACCACCACCAGCACCTGTAGATATATTATCTTTTCCAAAAATTAATTCTTCAGCAACTCTTCCGCCAAAACATACGGCCATTCTTGCTTTTAAATATTTTATTGAATATCCATGCTTGTCTCTTTCTGGTAAATTCATAACCATACCAAGAGCTCTACCTCTTGGAATTATAGTTGCTTTGTGTATTGGATCGTAGATTGGCATATTAAATGATACTAAAGCATGCCCTCCCTCATGATATGCTGTTAATTTTTTTTCATCTTCTGTCATTACCATTGATCGTCTTTCAGATCCCATCATTACTTTATCTTTAGCTTCTTCAAACTCAATTAAAGTAACAATTCTTTTATTCTTCCTTGCAGCTAACAAAGCTGATTCATTTACTAAATTGGCTAAATCTGCACCTGAAAAGCCTGGAGTTCCTCTTGCAATAGTTCTTAAATTTACATCTGGTGCCATTTTAATTTTTTTAACGTGGACTTTTAAAATTTTTTCTCTTCCAATAATGTCTGGGTTTGAGACAACCACTTGTCTATCAAATCTTCCAGGTCTTAATAAAGCTGGATCAAGTACGTCAGGTCTGTTCGTTGCTGCAATGATAATAACGCCTTCATTAGTTTCAAATCCATCCATTTCTACTAATAATTGGTTTAAGGTTTGTTCTCTTTCATCATTTCCACCACCTAAACCAGCACCTCTGCTTCTACCAACTGCATCTATTTCATCTATAAAAATTATACAGGGTGAATTTTTTTTACCCTGCTCAAACATATCTCTTACTCTTGAAGCACCAACCCCAACAAACATTTCTACAAAATCTGATCCTGAAATTGTAAAAAAAGGAACACCGGCTTCACCTGCAATTGCTCTTGCTAATAATGTTTTTCCAGTACCTGGAGGACCAACCAACAATGCTCCTCGTGGAATTTTTCCACCCAGTCGGCTAAATTTTTTTGGATCTTTTAAAAATTCTACAATTTCTTCCACCTCTTCTTTAGCTTCTTCAATACCAGCAACATCGTTAAATGTTACTTTTCCTTTAAGTTCATTCATCATTTTAGCTTTAGACTTCCCAAATCCCATTGCGCCACCTTTTCCACCTTGCATTTGTCTCATAAAGAAAATCCAAACAGCTATTAGTAGTAACATTGGGAACCAAGATAAAAGAACACCAAATAATGAAGGCATTTTTTCTTCTAATGGTGAAGCAGAAATACTCACGCCTTTGTCAGATAATTTTTCAATCAAATTTGGGTCATTAGGTGAGTAAGTAGAAAATGAGTTACCATTTGAAAACATCCCATTTATATTATTTCCTTGGATCTCAACTTTTAGTACTTCTCCATTCTCGACAGAGGTCAAAAATTCTGAAAAAATAATTTGATTACCCCCTCTGATGTTTGATTGAGGGTTTTTAAACATATTGTAAAGTCCTATTGTCAAAAAGACGATGATGCCCCACATTGCCAAATTTTTTAAATTCATAGAGATAAGATAATAATTATTGTGAGTTAAACAAGTGACAAAATATCATTAATTAATTGAATTTTATTACTCTTTAGACAAAATTAGTGTTTGATTAACCTTTTTAATTATACAATCACCTAAAGTTACTTTAAATGAGGATTTAGATTTTATTAAGTGAATAATTTTATCAATCTTTTTTCCTCTCACAGCATAATATTTTTTTCCTACAAGCTTAATTACTTCGGCTAAAGATCTAAATACAACTTCATTGGATTGAGAAAAAAAATCTTCCTTTAAAATAGCTTTTTGTTTATTTTGTAAAATTGTTACATTTTTATCTAGGTTTTTTTTTGTGTAAAATTTTACATTTTCATTAGCAAGTTTTAAATTTTTTATTGTTAAAAAAAACTTTTTTCTATCCAATCCTTCTAAACTTAATTGCTCTAAAAAATTTCTTATTTTTACTCGTTTAAATTTATCATCTTCATTTGATGGATCTTTGACATATGACCCAAAAATATAATTACTAATATAAATCAAATCTTTTTTATCTATTTTGATTAAAGGTCTAATCAGATTAATTTGATTTTTCTGTGTTTCTCTATCTAGTGAAATTAATCCTTGTAGACCACTTCCTCTTAAAATTCTTATAAAAAAATTTTCAAACAAATCATCTAAATGATGACCAAGCAGAATATTTTGTATTCTATATTTTTTTGCTATACCTGTTAATAGTTCATATCTTTTATCTCTGGCAATTGATTGAATATTCTTCTTAGGCTTTAATCCTTTCCAAGTCAGAATATTTAATTTTATAGCAAAATCTTTTAATTTTTTTTGAACATGTTTAGCTTCCAAAGTTGAGTTGTTTCGTAATTTATGATCGACAATAAAATACTTAACATCTGTACATTTTTTAATTGAATAAATCTTTGCTAAAAAAGATAAGGCTAGGCTATCCGGACCACCCGATACAGCTACAATAAAGTTTTTGTTAATATTTAATTCACTTTCAAATTTTTTATAAATTTGAAGAGTACGTTTATCTTTTAGTTTATTTAATAAATGCTTATGAGTCTTCTTTAATGCACTCAAATTTTTTGGACTCATATTTTGCTTTTTGAATTACTGATTGATTTGCCTTGGGGTATTGTAACGCTACGCCGTTAATCATTTTACAACCTTGATCTTTTTCTCCAATCTGAACCATTGATACACCAAGTTTTAATAGATTTATAGGAGCCTTAGTACCTTTTGGGTATTTTTGATAACCCTCTAAATAAGCTGAAGCTGCATCAGTATAAAGTTGTCTTATTCTAAATGTTTCAGCATACCAATACTGAGCACTACCAGCTAATTCATGTTTGCTATTAGATAAAACAAATTCTCTAAAAGCTCTTTCAGCCGTACTGTAATCACCAACTTTGAGAAAACTTGTTGCAAATTCATACTGTTTTTTTGGAGTAAGATCTTGTGGTAATATTTTTTCTTCTGTTTGAAAAGTTTCGGTCACAACAGACGCGGTAGTATCTACCGATTGAATTTGCTGAGATGCTTCAGATGTCTCAGTATCTTTATATGAAATTGAGCCAAGATCTTGTGGTTGTGAGCTTCCAGGTAAGATTTCATTTTTTGACTCTGTTTTTGGTTTTGATGTTAATTGTTTTGTAATTTCACCAGAACTTATTGTGGTTTCTATATCTTGAAATCGTATCTGATTATCAGCTTGAATTTTTGATAATCTATTTGACAATTTATCTAACTTAAAATTAATTTCCTCAAATTTATTTGTTAATTGTCTAAATTGATCTTCAACTTCAGATAATTTTAACAAATGTCTTGTAAGCACATCTTCAGAATTAGAATCTAATTCAATATTTGTATTCTCATTGGATGGAGTGTTCATGTCAATTGAACCAGAATAAACTGCTCTTTCAAGAGTTTTAAGATCATTTTTAATAATTTCTAAAGTTTCATAAATATTATGATTGTCTGCAAAAGAATTATTGAAAAAATTCAAACTAAATAGAATTATTAATGTTAATTTAGCTATAAATCTCATTTATTTGATTTATGGTTATAAAAATGGCAAAAAAAAGACCCTAGAGTTTTTACACTTTAGGGTCTTTAAATTAAAATTTTTAATTTGCTTTAACAGTTACAGATCTTCTGTTTTTTGACCAAGCTAATGGATTAGAACCTGCATCCACTGGTCTTTCTTTTCCGTAACTTAATACTGAAATCCTGTCAGAGGATATTCCATAAGTCATCAAATAATCTTTTGCTGAGTTAGCTCTTCTCTCACCAAGTGCTAAGTTGTACTCTCTAGTTCCTCTTTCATCAGCATGTCCTTCAAGAACAACATTGATGCTTGAGTTTTTTCTTAGCCAAGCTGCTTGAGCTCTCAATGTCTCTCTTGAGGCTGTTGTTAAAATAGTTTCGTTTGTTGCAAAGAAAACTCTATCTGGAACACCGTCAGCTAAATACTCAACTGTATCAGTTCCTGTATAAACATCACTTTGCATCTGACCTTGTATTTCAGTAGCTACTTCTTTTTTTGTTGCACATGCAGTTAACACTAGGCATGCCACTAATATTAAAAGTGTATTTTTATAAATTTTGTTTAAAATCATTAAATTGCTCCTTGCTGCTAATTTCAACTTTATACTTTTTCACAACTAATTAGATGTTTCAAGTTAAAAAATCAAGTTATTTAACCTAATTGCTTAATAAAGATGACCATGATGGGTCAGAAGCATCAGTCTCTGTTTCTACTAGACGCTCATTATAACCAGTTAAATCTATCGACCACAGTTTTGCTGAAAATCCTTCACCTTTTGCGTTAGTTTTTGTTTCTCTATAAAAAATTAAAACCCTGCCATTAGGAGACCAAGATGGCGCTTCCTGATAATAATTTTCAGTCAATAATCTTTCACCTTTACCATCTGTTCTCATAACTCCGATGTAAAATTTTCCTTTATGCAGTTTAGTAAATGCTATTAAATCTCCTCTTGGAGACCATACTGGTGTTCCATAAATACCATTTCCAAATGAAATTCTTTTAACATTGCTTCCGTCACTTTTCATAATATAAATTTGCTGATATCCACTTCTGTCAGAGTTAAAAGCTATAAATTTTCCATTAGGAGAATAAGATGGTGAAGTATCAATTGAAGGGTGATTTGTAATTCTTTCAACTAATCTATTTTCTAAATCCATTGTGTATATGTCTGATTTTCCATCTTTAGCAAAACTCATTATTATTTTTTTACCATCAGGAGAAAACCTTGGTGCAAAAGTCATTCCAGGAAAATCACCAACAACCTCTTGAGTTCCTGTTTCAATATCTAAGAGATACACCCTAGGTAAATTTTTAAAGTACGATAAATATGTAACCATTTGACTTGTAGGATTAAATCTAGGGGTTAATACCAGTTCGTTTCCAAGTGTCAAAAATTTATTATTTGCACCATCTTGATCCATAATAGCCAATCTTTTTTTTCTTTGTGTTTTAGGGCCCTCTTCAGCAACATAAATTATTCTTGTATCAAAATATCCTTTTTCACCAGTCAATCTTTTATAAACTTTATCCGATATAATATGCCCTACTCTTCTCCAATTATTGGGCACGGTAGTAAATGCTAACGCCATCATCTCTTTGGCTGCTAAAACATCCCACAACCTAAATTCAACTCTTAATTTTTCGTCTACATATGTTACTTTGCCAGTGATCAATGCTTGGGCTTTAATTAAATTCCAATCTTCAAATCTAGGTTTTAAATTTGCAATTTCTGGTGCTTGTAAAAACGCATCTTTGCTTAATGGATTAAACAGACCAGATGTCCTTAAATTATTTTCAACTATACTTGAAATTTCAGATCCAATATTTTTTTCTTTGAGAATTTTTTCAAAACTTTTTCTAGATTGATCGTCAATTGACAAAGGCGAAACTGCCAACGGGAGTGGATTTAAATTTCCTCTAGTAATATCTACCTCAATTAAAGCAAAAGCCTTGATTGGAAGCAAAACCATTAAAAGTAAAATTATTAAATTTTTTTTCATTTTTTTATCTTAACCTTCTAACATCTCTCTTGCATCAAAATTTAATTGTAATTCTTTCCATCTTTCATAGCCTGTCGTCGGGACTCTTAATGGTTGGCATAATTTTACAGCTCTTAGTGCGCTTTCAGCTAATACTTTATAAAAGCTCTGGCCTGGTTTATTCATTCTTGCATGATCTAAAATTTCAGTTTTTGCTACTGAACCATCTGGCTCAAGCATTAATTTAATTCTCACTAACAAATTTTCATTATATGGCAACCCAAGAGGAATACTCCAACATCCAAAAATTTGAGCTTTTAAAGCATCTTCTTCACTTAGAGTTAATCCTGAAGTTACAATATTTCTATCTTGATCTTGAGTAATATCGTCATTTTTTTTAATCACATCTGCACTATCTTCTTTTGCTTTATCAATTAGTTTTGCAATATTGTCTAAATCAACAAACTCTTTTTTTTCAAACTCTGAAACTTGTTTTACTTCTTCATCTAATTTATCAGGATTTTGTTTGCTTTCCTTCTTTGTTTCAATCTTTTTTACAGTTTTTTCAGGCAGTGGAATTGCTTCTGGTGATTTATTGTCAATTTTTTCATTTTTATCAACTGAAACAACTGTTTTTGTTTTAGTTTTTTTTACCTTCTTGGGTGGTGCCTGTTCGGATACTAATTTTTTTTCTTTTTCTTTTAATTTTTTCTTCTTCTTTTTTTCAATAATTTTTTTTGCTTTAGGGGCAAATGGAATATTTGTTTTTTCAGCAATCTGAATTAATTCTACAGAGACAATTGGCGGAATATCTAGAGGTTTTTTAGCTAAAAATGGTAAACTCATAGCTGTTATAAAAATTAATGCTGCATGCAAAACAGAAGATATAATTATACTTCTATTCATATAATCTACCTTTGTTTGTAGGGCTCAGATATTAAAGCAACTTTAGTAAAACCTGATCCAGACAACAAGCCCATTATTTCTAATACTCTTCCATAGTTAATTGTTTTATCTCCTCTTACATAAATTCTTGTATCTGTCCTATTTTTAGAAACTGCTAGGACTTTAGCAATAATTTTGTCGTATTCTACTTTTGCTTCTTGAATAAAAATTTCACCTTTTGCATTTATTGAAAGCGTTAGTGGTTCAGCTTCTTCTGGAAGAGAATCTGCAGATGTTTCGGGAAGGTCCACTTGTACACCTACTGTTAGTAGTGGCGCTGTTACCATAAAAATAATTAACAAAACTAACATTACATCGACAAACGGGGTAACATTAATCTCACTAATAGGTTCTTTTGATGAACGGTTAAATTTAAACGCCATTTAAATTATAGTTAAAAATCTTTTTGAAAAGTTTTCTAATTTTTGAGAATATTTTTGAGAGTCAGTGTTAAATTTATTATAAGCAACTACAGCAGGGATTGCAGCCAACAATCCTAATGCAGTAGCAAATAATGCTTCTGCTATCCCTGGAGCCACAATTGCTAAACTAGTATTTCTTGAAATCGCGATAGATTGGAATGAATTCATTATACCCCATACGGTGCCAAATAAACCAATAAAAGGTGCCGTAGATCCAACTGTTGCCAAGAAAGTAAAACCTTTATCAATTTTAGACATCTGTTTTTCAATACCAACTTCTAAAAATGTAGTCATTCTTTCACTCAAATTATTCTTAGATTTTTTTTTTAATAAACTCTCCATAGCGTCTTGGAAAACTACTGCCATAGGGTCATCAACTTTAGTTGGCAAACTATTATAAAATGTTTCTGCTGATTTAGAGTTCCAAAAATTTTCCTCAAATTCCTCAGATGATTTATTTATTTTTTTAAATAATCTAAATTTTTCTATAATTACTGCCCATGAATAAATTGAGCAAACTATCAAAATAATAATTACTGATTTGACAATTATATCAGCTCTTAAAAATAGATTCAGTAAAGAAAAATCAGTATTAGTTCCTAATCCTACTGCTTGTGATGCGATATCAGCTTCCATATTTACTCTTCACACTTAAATGTGTCATGAATTTGTCTTATATTTTTGACTATTCTTCAGTTTTGTAAGTTTCATAATAAAAACTTGCTATCAAAATAGCGTCAGCTTTATTAGAATCTTTTTTTCTTGATAATTGACCTGAAAAATAGGGAAAAATTTCAATTGCCTTTGTTCTACTTGCATCTTTTTCTGAATTGATAAGATTAAAATATTTTTTCCATTTTGCAGGCCTTACAAAATACATAGGTAATTGCATCGCAGAACATATGCCCTTTAAAATTCCAAATGACTGGCCAAAATTAAACATACTAGTTACACCTTGGCCTGGCATAGCTGATACTTGTTCTATAACTACTTTAATGTCTTTTTTTTCAAATTTTTTAATTCTTTCAGAAATTTCATTAAAAATTTGAGAGCCATTAACTTGTTTTTTATTTTTTTTGCCTTCAGCCATTGTTGGCATTTCTACTACATCAATTATTTGACCTTCATGAAAAAAACAAATTGAACCAGAGATACCTGGATCGATGCCTATTACTAACATTAATTATTACCAAAGTTTACATTTGAAAAAACATTTTGCACATCATCATCATCTTCTAATGTTTCTAAAAAATTAATCACAGTCTCTTCTTTATTTTTCTCTACATTAACGCTATTTAAAGGAATCCATTCAATCTCTGTTGAAATAAAATTTGAAATTATTTTTTCTAATTTTTTTTTTACATTGTAAATTTCGCTCATTGCACATTGAATTTCATGAAATTCATGATTAGAAATACACTCATCTGCTCCAGACTCTATTGCTAATTCAAATATATTCTCCTCAGAAATTTCTTTTTTATCAATTTTGATAATGCCTAATTGATTGAAATTATGTGATGCAGATCCTTGTGTTCCCAAGCTACCGCCATTTTTTTGAAATATAGTTCTTATGTTTGATGCAGTTCTATTTTTATTGTCTGTTAATGTTTCTACAATTACTGCAATTTTATCTGGGCCAAATCCTTCGTATCTTAAATTTTCAAAATTTGATTCTGCGTTTGCTGAAGATTTATCAATAGCTCTTTCAATATTATCTTTTGGCATATTGGCAGATCTTGCAGCTTGAATTGCAGATCTTAATCTTGGATTCATTGCTGGATCTTTATCGCCATGTTTTGCAGCCACACTTATCTCTTTAGATAATTTTGAGAAAATTTTAGATCTCTGTTTATCTGCTTTTCCCTTTGAATGTTTAATACTCGCCCACTTTGAATGACCTGACATAATTTTTTCTAAGTATTTTTTAACTGACCTCCACAAATATAACTTTCAATGTTATTTGCTAATCCTGTTTCTATATTACAATCAACAATTACACCACACAAAGTAGCATCACCTATAGCTGGAAAATGTTTAATTGAATTTTTTTTTAAAAATCTATTCAATGAATTTTCGGTATTCATGCCAATAACAGAATTATAATCTCCACACATTCCAGCATCTGTTTGATATGCTGTGCCACCATCTAATACTCTTGCATCATTAGTCGGAATGTGAGTGTGAGTTCCAACAACTAATGAAGCTTTGCCATCAAACAAATGTCCTATTGCATTTTTTTCACTTGTTATTTCGCCATGAAAATCAACTACAAGCAAATCATAGTCTTGTTTTAACTTATGCTGTTTCATAAATTTTTCTGAAACTTCAAAAACGTCATCACTTTTTTTCATAAAGACATTGCCCATTAGGTTTAACACTCCAATCTTAATATTGTTTTTTGTGTTATAAATATTAAAGCCTTTACCTGGAGCTGGTTCAAAAAGATTTTTAGGACGTAACAATTTATCTTCTTTATCTATGAATTCCATTATTTCTTTTTGGTCCCACACATGGTTACCAGTTGTAATTACATCAACTCCACAATTAAAAAAATCATTACATATTTCTTTGGTTAAACCTACACCTTGAGAAGCTGCATTCTCACCATTTACAATTACAAAATCTATTTTTTTTGATTTGATTTCGTTCATTAGATTATTCATCAGTTTTGAGCAACCTGAAATTCCTACTACATCACCTAAAAATAATATTCTCATCTTAAAATTTCTTTCTCTGTAATTATAAAATCTAACCTTTTATCATGTTGATTTATAGGTATGGATGAAGTTTTCTGGAAAGAAAAAGCTAAACCAATTTTTATTATCTTTTTAATTTTTTCAATTTTCTGAATATAGCGATCGTAAAAACCCTCACCATAACCCAATCGATTTAAATTACTATCAAAAGCAACTAATGGGATTAACAGAATGTCTGGATAAAAAATCCTAGATGATACCGGTTCAGGAATACCAAATTTATTTATCTTTAATGGTTCGTTATTTGACCATTTAAAAAAGTTCATCTGATTATCTTTTTTTATAATTGGTAGTGATACATTAAATTTTTTTTTTTTTAACAATTCTAAAATTTCTAAATCATCAATTTCATAATTAGATGGATAATAACCACCAATATTTTTAAAATTTGATGTATTAGTTTTTAAAAAAGAAATTGACTTATCTGAATTGATTTTAAAATTTTTATTAAAATTTTTTTTTCTGATTTTTAAAATTTTTTTTCTAATTTGGGATTTATTCACAGAAATTTATTGAGAAATGTTTTCTAATTTAGTTTTTTCAACAAAATTAGATATCTCATCTGCTGCTTCATCAATTAATTGTTCATATTTTTTATGATTAGCATCAATTTCGTTTTTAAAATTTAAATAATTAGTATTTAACTCTTTAATCTCTTCTTCTTTTTTATCTCTATAGTCATAAATAAGTGACTTTAATTCTCTAAATTTATTAGAAAGATCTTTTAATTCATTTTTCTTTTGATCAATCTTTTTTTTAGTCTCGTAATACTCATCCATAATTTTTACAGCTGTAATCAAAAGCAATTTATTTTCCCCTAAATTTCCAAGATTGTTTTTTAAATCATTAAACTTTTGATTAATATGGATTAATAATTCTTCAAGATGCTCTTCTTGACCATCTTCACATGATAACAAAAACTCTTTGTTGTTAAATTTAATGCTTACATTTGCCATTTATCTATTTCTTCTAATAAAGTATCTGTTTCTTGGTTTAATTCATCAATTTTTTCAGAGAACTCCGTCTGTTTTTTTTCTTCTAATTTTTCTTTACTTTGGATTTCTTCAAGTTTTTTTGCTAAATTTGCGTGTTCATCTAATAAAGATTTATATTTATCCTCTAATTGAGATTTTTCAATTTCTAATTGAGTTTTTTGAGAACTCAAATCTTCAATATTATTTCTCAAACCAGGATTACTTAGATCTAAATTTTTTAACTCTGATAAAGCTTCGTTTAATTTTTTTTCTTTTTCGATTATAGAATTCATATATATATATTTATATTATTAAATAGATTCTTCTAAGTCTAGTCAGGATATTTTTGAATAAACTACATAATGATTTAGCTAATAGCATCAGATTTCTTTCGATTGATGCTGTGCAGAAAGCAAATTCTGGTCACCCCGGTATGCCAATGGGTATGGCAGATGTTGCAACCGTGCTATTTAAAAAATTTTTAAGATTTAATCCTAAAAATCCAAATTGGCTAAATAGAGACAGATTTATTTTATCTGCAGGTCATGGCTCTATGCTACTCTATTCTTTATTATATTTGACTGGATATAAAAGTATTTCTCTTAGTAGTATAAAAAAGTTTAGACAGCTTAATTCAATTTGTGCAGGTCATCCAGAGTATCATCCCAAAACTGGTATTGAGACTACAACAGGTCCACTTGGTCAAGGAATTGCCAATGCTGTTGGCTTTGCAGTTGCTGAAGAAATTTTAAAAAAAAAACTTGGTAAAGAGATTATAAATCACAAAACTTATGTTCTTGCAGGAGATGGCTGTTTAATGGAGGGAATAAGTCATGAAGCAATGAGTTTGGCTGGACATTTAAAACTCAAAAATCTAGTGATGCTTTTTGATAATAATTCAATATCGATTGACGGACCAACTAGTTTGACTGTTTCAGATAACTTTAAGAAAAGATTTGAAAGTTATGGTTGGAAATACATTCTTATCGATGGTCATAATGAAAAAGAAATTTTTAAGGCTCTAAAAAAAGTACAAAATGCAAAAAAACCAACTGTTATTTCATGCAAAACTAAAATTGGTTATGGCTCACCAAATAAATCAGGTAAATCATCATCTCATGGAAGTCCTCTAGGTTTAGATGAAATTAAACTAGTAAGAAATGCTCTTAATTGGAATTACAAACCTTTTGAAATTCCAAATAAAATTTTAAATGAGTGGAAAAAAATTGGTAAAAATGGCCAAAAACTTGAAAATAGTTGGAACAAAATTTATAAAAAGAAAAAAGTAATAATAAACAATTTACTAAAAAATAATTTTGTAAAAATTTTAAAAACTGAAAAACAAAATACAATTAAAGAACTGAAGAGTTTAGCAACAAGAAAATCCTCGGAACTTACTTTAAATGCATTGACTAGTGTTAGTAATAATTTAATTGGAGGTTCTGCTGATTTAGCAGGATCTAACAATACTAAAACAAAATATCACAAAATAATAAAGCCAGGTGACTTTAATAGTGATTACATTCACTATGGTGTGAGAGAACATGCAATGAGTGGGATAATGAATGGACTTGCCCTTCATAGTAACTTTATTCCTTATGGTGGAAC
>Ga0257121_1000465_pt1 | contig 33997 bp, 46 predicted proteins | sample SI106_100metaG_FD_190180 | JGI IMG/M metagenome (GOLD analysis project Ga0257121, IMG submission 190180) | Marine microbial communities from Saanich Inlet, British Columbia, Canada - SI106_100 | ecosystem: Environmental > Aquatic > Marine > Inlet | place: Canada: British Columbia | collected...
CCTCAATATGGTTGATACAGAGAGCTGGCACTGAGCTCAGAGTCGTCGGTTACTATGAAAACAATGGAGAGGGCCTTCAACACTACATCAATTGGCTGCATGACTTTCGAGATACCCATGGGATTACCTTCGGAGATCACTGGGCCCCACATGATATTCAAGTTCGAGAGCTGACAACTGGTAAGTCAAGAAAGGATCAAGCGCGCCAAATGGGAATTGTGTTCCGAGTGACACCGAATCTACCGATCATGGATGGCATTGAAGCTGCCAGGAGAATATTGCCCAGGTGTTATTTCGATGAGAAGCGCTGTGCTGATGGCATTCGAGCTTTAAGTTATTACCGCTGCGAATATGATGAGGACAAAAGAGTTTACAAGGATCGCCCGCTGCACGATTGGAGCTCACATGGAGCTGATGCCTTCCGATATTTTGCTGTTGCCTGGATCGATAAACGTCATGAAGGAATGACCGGTCCAGCTGTACTCAAGCAAGATTGGAAGATCTTTTGAGTTGGCTCAAGCACTCACTCATTGAAGAGTGGAAGTATGATTTTGCTGAATGGTATATTTGTTTTGAGCATGGCGATATGCCTTGGAAACTTGCCAAATTACTTAAACCAGGTTATCGGCATGTATGGGCAGTACGTTGGGATGGCTTCAACTGGATTCGCTTTAATGCCAGGCTTGGCGGGACTGACATCGAAGTTTTACCCTTTGGTCCACAACATAAGATACAAAATGTTGTCAAAGATACTAATTGTAGTGTTATAATCCACGTTAATATTCGTCGAGATAATACCAGGATCCGAAATCCCTGGCCTACACTTTGCACATGTGTAGAACAAACAAAGGCTTTACTGGGGATTGGCGGATTAAGAACCTGGCATATTTATACCGGGTATCAATTGTATAAATATTTAATTAAGGAGCATCATGGGACGACGCAGATCAGCACCACCACCACCACCACCAGCTAAAACTAAAGCTGAAGTTAGGCAAGAGAAAGAAGAAATTAAAGTTGACAAGCAAATTGAAGCTAGAGAGAAAGCTCGTACACGCGCTAAGACAGGACGTAGAAGCTTGATTTCTGGTACGAAAGATGAAAGAGGTATTTACAGCAACACTTTAGGTTAATATGTCTAAATTTAAAATCCCTAAAGAGCTAGGGACAGTCAAAGAACTGATAGCTCGATATGAAGCAGCGAAGAGCAGAAAAGAGCCTTGGATCAATCATCTAAGAGAATGCTATGATTTTGCACTGCCCCAGCGTGAAAACTTTTCCCTTCATACACCAGGACAAAAAAAGAATGTTGACATCTATGACTCGACAGCAGTCATGGGAGTCCAGAAGTTTGCTTCAAGATTACAAGCAACTCTCATTCCGCCCTGGCGACAATGGACCAAATTGGTTGTTGGATCTGAAATTAGGGAAGATGAAGATGAAGTCCAGGAGTATTTGGACGAAGCTAATGACATCCTATTTGATCACATTAATCATTCAAACTTTGCTACCCAGGCACATGAAGCTTTACTAGATCTCAGCGTTTCAACAGGCGCTTTGATGTTAGAAGAAGCCGAGCCAGGTGGTGATTCATTATTACATTTCACAGCAGTTCCGCTTGCAGATCTTTATCCAGAGGAAGGGCCGAAAGGATCTATCGAAACGATCTGGAGAGCTCATAGCGTACCAGCCAGGCATATCGAAAGGATCTGGCCAGGCGCTGATCTATCAGATGAAGCTGCAAGAAAAGTCAAAGACAAGCCAGATGCTAAGATCGATCTGATCGAAGGCACTGTATTTGCTCCAAAAGAAAACGCTTATTATCAGTGCGTGATCGAGAGAGAGCATCAAAAAGTTATATTCACACGTTTTTATGAAGTTTCTCCTTGGATCGTGTTCCGGGAAATGGTTGTACCAGGTGAGATCCTTGGTCGAGGTAGAGTGATGCAAGTGCTACCAGCGATCAAAACAGTTAATAAAGTTAGTGAATTTGCGCTTCGCAATGCAGCTCTCGCTATTTCTGGGATCTACACAGTAACTGATGATGGAGTTATCAATCCATATAACATCAATCTGGAGCCAGGCACAGCCATCCCGGTCGGATCTAATGATAGTTCTAATCCTACACTTCGCCCTCTGGAAAGAGCTGGTGACTTTAATGTGTCTGAATTAGTCATGGAGGATCTGAGAGAAAGCATTAACAAATGTTTGTTTGCAGATCCTTATGGCGGTATGGACTCTCCAACTAAGACAGCCACTGAAATGTCAATGCGTGGTCAAGAATTGGTTATGGATGCTGGATCAGCTTTCTCCAGGCTGCAGACTGAGTTTATTGAAAAGATTATTAAGCGATCTGTCTATATCTTAAAGAAGAATGGCAAGCTTGGTGAGTTTAAAGTCGATGGTCGCGAAGTTACGATCAAGCACACTTCACCTTTAGCCAGGGCCCAGGATCAAGAAGATATGTTAGCAATTCAGCAATACATGGAAATGACAATGGCCCTTGGACCAGAAGTCTTTGCGTTGGGAACAAAGATGGAAGATATGCCGAGCTATATAGGTAAGAAGCTTGGTATCGATCAAGAGTTATTAAGATCTCAAGAAGAGAGAACAGAAATGCAAGCGCAAGCAGCAGAAGCAATGCAAGCGCAGCAAGAACAGGAGATGCAAGGTGGCGGAGAGCAGTTGGGATAAATTAGATCTTGATGGAAAAGAAATACAAAAAACCAGGGAAGAGAACCAAGCCAAGTCGAATGAAATAGCTGGTCAATTCCAAGAATGTTTTAGTACAGATTCGGGGCAATATGTTCTGAATCGGTTGAAATCTATTACGATTGATAAACCAGTGCTAAATCCAAACTCGACACAGTTCGGTGCCGGGTTAAGAGAAGGTCAAAACAATATAGTCAGACAGATTATGGACCAATTGTCTTTGACAGATAAAAAATAACTTTGGAGATAAATATGAGCGAAGAAGAAACTTTGATAGAAGAAAACCCAGTAGAAGAAGCTGCAGCAGAAGAAGTCGTTGAGTCAACTGAAGTCGAAGCAGCAGCGCCAGAAGAAGGTGAAAAGCCAGAATGGTTGAAAGATAAATACAAATCAGTGGAGGACCAGGCAAAAGCCTATGCTGAACTAGAAAAAAAGTTCGGAGGTTTTACTGGATCGCCCGAAGGCGACTACGAAATGAAAGTGCCAGAAGGTATAAGCGGAGAATATGACATGGATGATCCGCGTATTGAATGGTTCCAAGATGTAGCAAAAGAAAACAATATGAGCCAGGCTACATTTGATCAGATGTTAAGTGGCTTTGTAAAAATGGAACAAGAAGCGAATGATCCAGAAGCAGCAAAGAACATTGAGATCCAGGCATTAGGTAAGAATGCAAATGCCAGGTTAAGAGATCTTGGTGATTGGGGTAAAGCAAATTTAGATACAGATCAATACGAAGGTTTCAAAGGTTTAGCAACGACAGCTGCTGGTGTTCAAGTATTAGAAGCTTTAATTGCTAAAACAGGTGAGGGCAAAATGCCAACATCAAACACAGTCAGATCTCCAGGATTAACTAAGGAGATGTTAGACGATATGATTGCGGATCCGAAGTATCAAACGTCAGCAGCATATAGATCAGAAGTCGCACAGAAGTTTGTTGATTACCATGGAGAATAACAGCTGGCGGAAAGGAAAACCATTGGCCTGGCAATCGGGTTGGCTTTGTGCTAAAGATGGAAAGCCACACGATCTTGTGTATGGATCAGAAGAAATATTAAAAGAATACAATGCGGGATATGAAGCTTACGAAAATTTCTCCCAGGTTCACTGCCAATCTAAGAAGGTTGATAGCTCTCCTCATATATCTCCGGCCTAATTAGATACAAGTGGGATTAGTTGCCCTAAGTAACTACTAAAAAAAGATACAATTTGTTGCATAAGATAACAAATGTAGCGTACAATCAGAGAAAATCCAACCATTGGACACTTCTTTATAGAACCCAGCCAGGAAGGACTCGGCCCACATTAGTGGACACCCGGCAAAAGGTAATATTAATTTAACTATAAAGGAGGACTTATGTCCGCAAATCTATCTTCAGCTGCCCAGCAGCTATTCGACAGTGAAGTGAAACATGTGTTTCAAACAGCTGGCGGTTTAAAGGACACTGTAACGAATCGTAATGACGTTATCGGTGATATTTATAAATTCAGAGCAATGGGTAAAGGCCTAGCAAATCAGAAAGCTACTTCAGCTGATGTTGTTGCTATGGGCATTTCTCATTCATTGATCAACTGTACACTTGGCAACTGGAACGCGCCAGAGTACACAGACATCTTTGACGCTAAAGAAGTAAACTTCGATGAAAAGACTGAGCTACAGACAACAATTGCTGGTGCTCTTGGTCGTCGTCGTGATCAACTTGTTTTAGATGCTATGGACGCAGCAACTGCGGGTACTACAATTGCCCATGGTTCTACAGGTCTTACTCTAGCCAAGCTTATTACAGCTTCAAAATCATTGACTGATAAAGGAGTACCATCGAGCGATCGTCACATCGCAGTATCAGCAGCTGGTCTTGAGGATCTATTAAGTGTAACTCAAGTACAAAGCGCTGACTACAACTCAGTACGTTCTTTGGTATCTGGCGAGCTAGACACTTTCATGGGTTTCAAATTCCACGTTATTGAATCACGCGCGGAAGGCGGACTTGATATTGCTTCAAGTGTTCGTGAAGGTTTTGCTTGGCATTCTTCAGCAGTTGGACTAGCAACTGGAATTGAAATCACAGCGAAAGTTGATTGGGTTCCACAGAAAACTTCATGGCTATGTAATGGCATGATGAAAGCTGGTGCTGTTGTTCGTGATGCAGATGGACTTGTTTCTATCAGCTGGCAAGAGTAATTAAGTTGTAACCGAATGGTGGTATCTCATATAGGGGTACTGCCATTTTTTTTAAGGAATTATTATGGCAACATCAATTGAGATATGTTCTAACGCATTAAATTTGATAGGCCATGGCTCAATCGCTAGTTTCACAGATGGTGGAGCCGGAGCCAACATTGCAGATGCTTTATACGAAACAACGTACAAGGATCTGTTATCACAACATCGCTGGAGATTTGCTTCAGCTAAAGTCAATTTATCGCAATTAGTAGCTACTCCAGTTAATACCTGGGATTATGCTTATCAGCTTCCGGCTGATTATATTATTGCTACCTCAGTCTACCCAAATATGAACTATGAGATCTATGAGGATAAGCTTTATACAAATTCACAAACTGTTGATCTGGATTATGTTTATCAAGCACCAGAAGCAGAAATGCCCGCTTACTTTCAAAGAATATTAGAGTATCTTTTAGCTTCGGTTTTTGCTATTGCGATCACTGACAACTCTAACAAAGCAGAAGAGTATCGTCGGATGTTTGATTACAATTTGAGAAGAGCCAGGTTTACTGACGCACAGTCAAGACCAACCAAAGCAATTGTCGATTCTCCATTTATTGAGGCCCGACAGTAATGCCAAAAGTTATTACGCTGCAGACTTCTTTTGTATCTGGTGTGTTGGATCCACGTCTTGCTTCCAGGACAGATCTAAAACATTTCTACCAGGGCGCTGAAGTTGCTGAGAACGTAGTAACAATGCCACAAGGCGGAATCAAACGTCGTCCAGGCTTTAAATACCTTGCTAATACCGCATCAAATAATGAAGCTAGATTAGCTTCTTTTGCATTTAACGTAGAGCAAACTTACTTATTAGTCTTTACTAATACAAGTGTTGCAGTTTATAAAGATGGTGTTCACCAGGCAAATGTTACAACACCTTACACGACTGCTCAATTATTTGAATTATCCTGGACACAATCAGCTGACACTATGATCCTGGTCCACAAAGATCATGCGCCAAGAAAATTAGTCAGAGGTGCTTCACATACTTCCTGGACACTTTCAACGATCAGTTTAAGCAATATTCCTCAATTTAATTATGGATCTGGCAATGAAAACGTCTGGTCTGGATCAAGAGGATGGCCAAAAAGCGCTACATTCTTCCAGGCACGTTTATGGTTTGGTGGATCCTTATCAAGACCACAAACTTTATGGGGATCTAAAACAAATGATTTCTATAATTTTGATGTTGGGACATCTTTAGATGATGAAGGAATCGATGTCACATTAGATACAGATCAAGTTAATGCTATTACAGCTGTTTATTCTGGAAGGCATTTACAAATATTTACAACTGGTGGTGAGTTTTCAATGCAAGACTCTCCTATTACACCAGCAAAAAGTGCAGTCAGACGTGAAACATTATTTGGATCTGGCGCAGTTCCACCTAAAAATATTGATGGCGCTGTAATCTTTGTAGATCGTACTGGTAAATCAGTTAGAGAGTTTTTATTTTCTTACAATGAGGATTCTTATACAGCTGGTACAGTTTCATTGTTGGCTTCGCATTTGCTCAATGCTCCGGTCGATATGGACGTGTTAAAGGGTACAGCCACCGATGATGCAAACTACGTTTATTTCGTCAATGGTGATGGCTCATTAGCAGTTTATAACACATTAAGATCTCAAGAAGTTAGTGGCTGGACTAAATGGACTACTTCTGGCGAAATCGAGTCAGTAGCAGTTGTAGTAGATGAAGTTTACTTTGTTGTTAAACGCACAATTAATGGAGCTGTTGTTCGACACCTGGAGCAACTCGACTCCTCAACTTATACCGACGCAAACAAAACAGTGACATTAGGATCACCAGGAACTGCGGTTACTGGATTAGCACACTTAAATGGGCAGCTATCTCGCGTTAGAGCAGATGGCGAAGTCAGATCAAGTGCTACACCAGCGTCCGGAGCAATTACCCTGTCAGAAACAGCAACAGTTATAGAAGTTGGCCTGGACTACACAACAACAGTAACAACTATGCCGATCAACATGGATTTCCAGGATGGACCAACACTCACCAGGAAAAAAAGAATTGTTAAAGTTGTACCTAATGTTTATCAATCTCTAGGTATGAGTATTAATGGAGATCGGTTTATTGATCGTAACTTTGGTATGTCTTTAGATAGCGCACCAACTGCTTACACAGGGCTGAAAGAAATGTATTTATTAGGGTGGACTGAGCTGGCCCAGGTCACGATCACTCAAACAGATCCAACACCAATGACTGTGCTTGGATTAGCAATAGAGGTAGAAGCGTAATGGGATTGTTAATGGCAATAGCTAGTGCCAGTGCGAGTATTCAAGCTGGTAAAGCTAAAGAAGAAGCTTACAAACGAGATGCTGACAGAGAAACTTTTGCAGCAAAGGATAAAGAGATCCAAAGAAAGAAACGATTAGTGGCTGCACTAGCAACTCAAAACGCTGTAAGAGGTGCTCAAGGTATTCGAGCATTTGAAGGATCATCACTTAACTTAATGAATCAAGATGTAGAAACATTTGAATACGATCAAGATATGGGAGCAGCTAACCTGGCTATGAAACGACAATCATTATTAGAAGAAGGAAAAGCTGCCAAACGCTATGGTTATGCAAGTGCTGCTAATACTATATTAAATGCTGCTCAGACTTCAAGCAACATAGGATAATATGGCTGAAATAACAAGATACCAAAGATCTGAAGCTGCCCAGGCAGTTCCAACATCAAAAGCGGAAGCTAATAATTTAAACTCTTTAGCGGATCGGCTGCGTCAATTTTCCAATAGACAGTTTGAAAGAGAAGCTCAACAAGCTGGTATCGAAGGAAAGCAAGCTGGTCAATTAGCTGCCAGTGGAAAGATTGGTGGTTTAGATCTCAGTGATAACTCAACAATTAGATCCAGGGCATTTAACTCTGGTGCTCAACTCGCTCACGCAGCTCAGATCAAAATCGACATCAATGAAAATATCTCCAGGCTAAAAATGGAGAACCCTTACGATGTTGCAGCCTTTCAAGAATTATCAGCTGGCTATAAAAAAGGCTTATTAGCTGAAGTAGATCCAAGCATGAGAGCTTTAGCAGAAGCTGATCTTAATACCGCCATTTCTAATGGAACGATAAGAATTGGTGAAGATTTCATGAAGAAAGAGAAAAAAGCTCAAGTTGCTACGATTACTCAAGGTGTTGAGTTAGCAAAAGAGTTGACGCTGCAATTATTTGCTAAAGGCGATATTGAAGGTGGTGAAGATCAGATGATGCAAATAAAAGCTGCATTAGAAGAGGGTGTCACTTTAAACCTTTTAGATCAAGCTGAAGTTAATACAACTTTAAATAATTTATCAGAATTGGCTGACTATGAATTAATCCTGGGCACATTTAAAAGAGAACTCGAAGAAAATGGTGTTGAAGCTGCAGAAGCTGCTATAGATGCTTTTGAATCATATGAAGATGAGTTAATTGATGATGAAGGCAATGAAAGAAGCATTGAGCCAAAGACTAAAAGAACCATCATCACTAAGATGAATACAATGATCAATAGAGTTAAAGCTGATGAAAATGCTGACGCAGCTGCAGCAAAAGCTTTAAAAAATGCAGAAAAAGCTATATTAAAAGATTCAGTACAAGATCATATAAAAGCTTTAGATCTTAATCAATTTCCAGAAACACTTGAAGATCTAAAACTAAAACTTGCTGGATTTCCAGATTTGCAGTCTGACTTAGCAAAAGCAGAATCAGAAGCTGCAGCAGCAGCTGTTTATATGAAGCTTGCTCCATCGACAATGGAATTTGTGATTCAGGATTTAAGTAGCAAGAAAGATCTATCACCCGCTAAAGCACAATTATTAGAGCGCTATAAAAAGATCCATGCCGATACAAAGGCCAGGATGAATACAGATATATTAAATCTTGGAATAGATCATGGAATTATTGAAGGTGTTGATGTTTTAGATTTTTCAAATGGCGAACAAATTAAAAAAAGAGTATTGCAGTATCGACAACTTCAAGATCATTATGGAGTATCTGGAGGATCCCCATTAACGCAATTAGAAAGAGATAATTTAATAACTAGGTTAGAAGATACAGAAACAGGATCAAGAGAGAAGTTGGTCATTTTATCAAGTCTTGTTGATGGCTTTGGTAAAGCGTCTGTAGATCTATTTGAAAGCATGTTTGAAGATGCTTCTCCAGAATACATAATGGTTGGCGAATTGATAAGTGAATCAAGATCAACTGGAAATTTTGGCTTAGTCAAAGTCGGTGAAAATATTTTATTAGGTTTAGAAGCGATAGACAAAGGATTAGTTGAAGTAGATCCAGATCTCAAAAATATAATCTTAACTTCAATGGGAAATGCTGCTGGTCAAAACCCAGATTACACGCAAATGGTAATTCGGTCAGCAACAGCACTGTACGTTAATAAACACAGAGGTAACTCAGATAACGTGCCAGATATGCAAAAAGAAGTAGAGAAATTTATCACTCAAATAACTGGCGGTGTATTAGAAATAAATGGATCAAAACTTATTGCACCAAATAGAAACATTAAGACAGAAATGTTTGAAGATAAGTTAAAGGAATTAGAGCGTAATGATCTTAATGCTATGGGTGGTGTTGATCTTAACCGATACACAGCTACGGAAGCATTAGAAATGGTTAAAGATGGTAGGTTTGTAAGTGTGGGCCAAGGTGAGTATGTTGTCATTATTAATGAAGGTCCACCAGCAGAAGAATTAAGAAACCAATATGGTGAAACATTTATCTTTAATTATGATACTAATTGGGGTGATAAAAAATCCTGGACTGAAGATGGTTTTGCTGAAGATTATAAAAAAATAGAAGCAGAAGCAAAAGCTAAAAAAGAAGCTGAAAAAGAAGCCAAAAAACTTGAAGATGAAAAAATACCGACAATTGAAGAGCAGAAAAAGCTTATTGATCCAGAACAAAAAATAGGGATATTTACAGTCCCGGATGATGAGGATTAAATGGGTGTACTAGATTCCGGATCCAGCGATTATCTCAATAGATTGAGCTTTCATTCTGGGCCAGCTCCCGATGTCGCTGGTCTGGAAACGACTTTTAAAGATAACTTTACTGCGTCCGCAGAAAACTTTGCATATCACTTTAAATCAACTTCTGAAGAAGAAGTAATGACTGATTTAATTAATAGTCAATTAGATCTTGTGTATCAAGCTCATAACCCAGATATGCGCTTTAATCCTCAAGTTTCGTCAGAAGGTTTAAAGTCGCCAAAAAGAGATCTGACAACTATAGAAAAAACTTTGTTATTAACATCACCTCTTACAAGAACAGCGGTAATGGCAAACATGGTTGATGGTAAGTCATTAAATGATTTTGGTTATGAAGGTAAAAAACAAAGATTTAAAGATCTAACTTTCGATATTTTAAAGTTGCAAGAACAGTTTCCAGATATGGGACTTAAAACTTGGGATCAGATTATGCAAGATGCCCAAAAAGAATCGACAAGATTAAAAGAAGTAATGTCCCAGGTATCAAATAACAGAACATGGGGTGGTGTTGCTGGAATGCTTACTGGTGTTATGAAAGAAGCTTTAACTGATCCAATTGTTTTAGCATCAATGATGTTTGGAACTTCTAAAATTGCTGGCGGTACAAAATCAATGAATGCTATGAAAGCATTTTATACAGAATTTTTAATTGGCGCTGGATCTGAAACAGTAATACAACCTTTTGTAATGGATTGGTCAGCTAAATTAGAAACACCTTGGGATCTAAAAGATGCAGCAGTCACAATATTAACAGTCGGTGGATTTGCTGGTGTTACTAGAGCCGGTGGTAGTTATGTTGTTGATTTAATTGATGCAGCAAAAGCAGCAAAAAAATTAAGGGCCCAGGGAGAAAATGTAAAAGCACAAACTCTGGAGAATTACATTGATCTATACAACGGAGCTCCGCCAGCTAGAAGTGTATTAGAGCAAGATGCACAACTTAAAGCTATTAATGATATTCAAAAAGCAATTGATGATGGCAAGTCTGGTCCAGAACTACAACTTGAAATAGAAAGAATAGCAAAAGAAACTGGTATAGATGCAGCAAAGTTAAATACAAAAGATTTAGATCTTTCAATAGATCAGCCAAAAGTTGAAATTAATGTTGTAGGCGATCGATACGATGGCGGGTTAGTAGTTACAACTAAATCTGGCGGAAAAGTTATTGATGAACAAATTCTTGGTGGTGAGCAAGCTTATTTGTACAAAGGAAAAGAATACGATGACTATGATAATTTTGCAGCAGCAATAGCAAAAGATAACAATATCGATGCTTCACTAATAAAGAGAACAACAGATGAAGGAGAAGTGGCTCCAGAAATATCTATAAATGTTGTAGGAGATAGATATGATGGTGGAGTAGTTGTTTCTACAAAAGTGGGAGGCAAACAAGTAGATGAACAAATATTAGATGGTGAGCAAAACTATTTATGGAAAGGTAAAGAGTATGAAGATTATAACTCGTTTAGTAAAGCAGTTGCTGATGAGTATGGAGAAAGTCCATTATTTGTAAAAAGAACTACAGACGAAGGAGAGCCAGCTCCAGAAATATTAGTGAATGTAGTTGGAGATCGATATGATGGTGGATTAGTTGTAACTACAACAGCAGCTGGAAAAAAAATAGATGAGCAAATTCTTGATGGCGAACAGGCATATACATTTAAAGGAAAAGAATATGATAGTTATGATGGTTATGCAAAAGCTGTAGCAGAAGAATATGGAACAAGTCCACTTTTTGTAAAGCGTTCAACTAACGATGATTTTGGCATTGAACCAGAAATTGGCAAACCAGTAAGACTGCAAGATCTTGATCAAGCTGGAATAGGAAAAGCTGAAGATAAATTTAGACAGCCAGGAATCGATCAAAATTTAACTGCAAATCAATACCATAAAAAAGCTGGGCCAAATCAAAAAGAGTTAGATACTTTAGGTAAAGAGTTAGGTGATGATTTTGGCGATAAAGTTTTGTTTCTTTCACCAGGACTAAAAGATTTAGAAAAAGTAAAGGACAAAATATTAAGAAAAAAGTACGATACTACTGGTGAATTAACAGATGTTATTAGATCTGGTTTTGCAGTAAAAAATTATGAGGATGTACTTGAGTTAATTACCAGGATCTCAAATAAATATGAAGTATTAGATGAAGGCTTCATAATGAATGGAGCTGGCTATTATGATCATAAAATATTAATAAGATTTAAAAATGGCCAGATCGGAGAAATTCAGCTTTGGGAGCCACATTTATTAGCAGCAAAAGAAGGTCGTGGATATGTAAGAAAACACTTTACTAAAGATATGAAAGATTACATATCTGGATATGATGTACCTTTAAGAAAAGATAGTGGTCATAATATTTATGACAAACAAAAGAAATTATTTGATGAAGATGGAAACATTAAAAACCAAAAGAAATATGATGAGCTTAATAAAAAGCAAGATAAAGTTTATTCAGCAGCAAGTCTATCTGCAAACCCTTCCTGGAAATCAGCTTTAGAGAGTATTCTTCCAGACTCTAAGATCTCTAAAGGAGAAGCTGGCTCCCAATCTCCTCTCTCAGCTGCACGACGTATTACAAATCCTAGTAAGCGTCCATCTGGAGGTGATACGACTACTGCTGGTCGCCCTTCCCAAGATACCCAATCTAGTACATCTGACTCATTAAACATAAATTCCACCTCTAAACCCATTATAACAGGTGCTACTGAGCGTATCTTATTAAATGATCCAGAGATGGCTCGGATTATAGAGGAAGATTTTATTGAAGTGCAGCGCATTATTGATGAAGCCGGTGATGAATTTGAGATCCCATTCACTGTAATTGATGATCTTGGCAATGAAACGACTGTTATTCAATCAATTAAAAAAGTTTTTAACGATATAGAGAACGATGAAAATTCTTTAGCTTCTCTAAATAAATGTATGGGGAGGGCAGCGTAATGGCTACATTAATTCAATGTATTGGTGAAGCGACACAAGCTAGAGAAATTCCAGAACAACTAGCAGCAGAATTAGAAGCAGCTTTAGATAAGTTTATTGCTAAATACATTAAAGAAGGTTTAGATCCTAGTGCAGCTAAAAGAATGGCACAAGCAGATGTTATTGAATCAAAAATGGCAGAGCTTGCGATGCAAAAAAGACAAAAAGCATTACAGATTATTAAAGTTAATGAAGCTATAAAAGAAGCGGGCAGTCATTCAGTAAGCTTTAGACGTGGTGTTGTGTCAATTATTACTAAAGATATTCAAGATATATTAAGTGAAACTAATATTGATTTTAGAGCAAAAACAGTATTAGGCCAATTTCACATGAAGATCGCTAAAGGTATGGAAGCTTTTAGAACCAAGACGCTAGGATTGCGCCAGGATATTGCTGGAATGCGAGATGTTGTTCGAGAAATAGAAGGTGTAAATACTGGCAACAAAATAGCAAAAGAGTTTGCCCAGGAGGTCGCTGGTGTATTTGAAGATGCTAGGCTGCGTTTTAATCGTGCTGGTGGAAATATTAGAAAACTAGAAAACTGGTGGCCCCATTGGTGGGATCCAAAATTAATAGCAAAGATTAGCGAAGAAGATTTTATTACTCAATTTGGATCTAAGCTAGATCGTGAAAGAATGATCAATGATCTAGGTATAGCAATGGATGATGCTGAAATAAAGATTTTGCTAGGTAATGCTTACAACGATATAAAAACAAATGGCCTACACAGTTTAAAACCGACTATGACAGGTGGTGGTAAGAAAATGGCTAATAGACACCAGGAACACAGAGTCTTGGTATTTAAGAATGTAGATGATTGGTTAGATCTAAATGATCAATATGGTCGTCCAGATTTATATACAACAATGATGGATCATGTGTCTAATATGAGTCATGAGATTTCTATGATGGAGATCCTTGGTCCAAACCCACAAGCCACTTTTAACTACCTTAGACAAATGGCACAAAAACAAGGCGCTTCAGAACCAGGACTAGCGTCTTTAGATGCTTTATGGAATGTTGCGTCTGGCAAGGTTAATAACACTGTATGGGTTGCTGGTGCTGATTTCATGAAAACAACCAGGAGTTTATTAGTTGCTGCTCAATTAGGCGGTGCCTTCCTATCTTCATTGAACGATCCCTGGATTGCAAGAATGACAGCTAAGATGAATGGCATTCCAACAATGAAAGTTTTTTCAGAAGCACTAAAACAATTTAACCCGGCCAACAAAGCAGATCGTATAGCAGCTGTAGAAATGGGATTAGTTGCAGAAGCCTGGACAACTAGAGCGTTAGCAGCTAACAGATTTACAGAACTTACTGGAGCTGACTTTGCAGCTAAAGCAGCTGACTTTACAATGAGAGCTTCATTGCTATCTCCTTGGACTGACGCATTAAGAAAAGGCTATGGTATGGCTACTTTCTCTCAAATGGCTATAGACTCTGCAAAATCATTTAAAAATCTACCTAAAAAACGTCAAGAAGCTTTAACCAGGTACAAGATTACTCCAGAAGATTGGGATCTAATTAGATCTACGAATCCTATTAATCATAAAGGAGCCAAGTATTGGTCCATAGAAAATATGATGAAGAGAACAGATCTTGATCAAAAAGTTAAAGATAGACTTACAACTAAAGTACATGAGATGGTATTAAGTGAAGTGGATCAAGCTGTTCTTATGCCAGATTTTAGATCTCAAGCTATTGCTACCCTAGGAGCTAGACGAGGTGGTTTAGGAGAAGTTACCAGGACTGTTGCAATGTATAAATCTTTCCCTGTCTTGATGATTACTAAACAATTATATAGAGGAGCATCACAAAGGGCCCTAGGATCAAAGATACAATACTTAGCAGAGCTTTCTATTGGTTTGCTAGTGTTTGGTGCCATTGCGCTCCAAGCGAAGGAAATAGCGAAAGGTAGGAACCCAAGAGATATGACAGAGCCAAAGTTTTGGGCAGCTGCTCATCTACAAGGCGGTGGCCTAGGTATCTTTGGCGATTTCTTACATTCTGATCAAAATAGATATGGAAATACACTTACAAAAACAATAATGGGACCAGGGTTTGGACTTGCAGATGATATAGCAAAATTAACAATAGGAAATCTGCAACAATTTATTGCTGGAGAAGATACAAATATTAGCGCAGATATGATACAATTCCTACGACGTTATACACCTGGAAGTTCGGTGTGGTTTATAAGAGGAGTTTATGAACGTGCGATATTAGATCAATTAATGAATATGACAGATCCAAAATCTTACAAAAAATTTAGAGATCAAATGAAGAAAAGAGAAAAAGAATATGGACAAGGATATTGGTGGAAGCCAGGAAGTATGACACCAGAATCTGCCCCGGATATGTCAAAAACAGGAGTCTTATAAATGGCAACATTAACAGTTGGTGATATTACACCACGCGTCCAATACACCGCAAGTGCGGGCCAAACAACATTCGCTTACGCGTTTCCAATATTTGTAAATACAGATCTTAAAGTTTATATAGGATCAACCCTTAAAACATTAACAACTCATTACACAGTTACTGGGGCCGGTGGTAGTTCTGGTGGAAATGTTGTATTAGGGACCGGAGCTTCAGCTGGAGAAATTATAACGATCTATAGAGATCTTCCAGTAGCTAGAAGCTCAGATTATCAAACTGGCGGAACCTTTAGAGCTGAAACATTAAACGACGATCTGGATTCATTAGCAATGATGATCCAGCAAGTTGAATATGATCTTAATAATAGAGTATTAAGGTTTGGTCAATTTACTACTGGTATTCCATTATCTGAATTTACAGAGAGTGATACTGATCGTGCTAACAAAGTTTTATCATTTTCTTCTACAGGTGATCCTACAATTACCCAGGAGCTTGGAGTTTGGAGAGGAAACTGGGCAGCTGCAACATCATACGTTGTTCGTGATCTAGTTAAAGACACATCAAACTCAAATGTATATATTTGCTTAACTGCTCATACAGCAGCTGGAGCTCAACCATTAACATCAAATGCTGGGTATGGTAATTGGGCCTTATTAATAGATTCGGCAGCAGCAGCGACTTCAGCTTCGGCAGCAGCAACAAGTGCCACAGCAGCTGCAAGTTCTGCTACAGCAGCAGCCAGTTCAGCAACCGCAGCAGCCACATCTAAAACTGGAGCAGATACTGCTAAGACAGCAGCGGAAACAGCCAAGACTGCAGCGGAAACAGCGGAAACAAATGCAGAAACTGCAGAAACTAATGCTGAAACAGCGGAAACTGCAGCAGCAGCAAGTCAAACAGCAGCAGCATCAAGCGCAACTTCAGCAGCTGGATCAGCTACAACAGCAACGTCCCAGGCATCAACAGCAACAACTAAAGCTTCTGAGGCTTCAACTTCTGCAACAGCAGCAGCAACATCAGCTACAGCATCAGCAACATCGGCTACAGCTGCAGCGGGATCCGCAACTTCAGCTACATCTTCTGCTTCAACAGCAACGACTCAAGCTGGCACAGCGACTACCCAGGCAACTAATGCTGGGACCAGTGCTACAGCAGCAGCAGCTTCGGCAGCAGCAGCAGCAGCTTCAGCAGACGCATTCGATGATAGCTACCTGGGAGCAAAAAGTTCTGATCCTACAGTAGATAACGATGGCGATGCTTTAACAGCTGGCGATATGTATTACAACACCAGCACAAACAGAATGAGAGTTTATTCTGGATCTTCCTGGTCAGATGTAGCTTTAGATGCTGCAACAATAGTTTCTAAAACTTCAGCCACAGGATCCGGAGTTTTACCAGCTGGAACCACAGCACAAAGGGATGGATCCCCAGCAGCTGGTTACATGAGATTCAATACTACAGATACGAGTGCTGAGATTTACGATGGTTCAGCTTGGAGTCCAGTAGGCGGTGGTAACACTACAGACAAAGGTCTATACGAAATGGCTAACACCATAGCAGCTAACTATAGCATAACGAGTGGCAACAACGCTATGACTGCTGGGCCTATTACAATCAATTCAGGGGTATCAGTCACAGTACCTACTGGTTCAACTTGGGTTATAGCATAGGAGATATACATGGCAAAAGTTAAAATTCAAGGACACGCTTCAGGAACAGGTATTCTGACAGTTACTGCTCCAAATACGAGTACGGATAGAACGATAACACTACCTGATGCTACAGCTACGATAGCAACAACTGCTGATGTAACTGCTGCTACTTTTAACCCTGATGCTGCACAAGTATTTAACGAATCAAGTGCTGATGTAGACTTTAGAGTTGAATCTAATACTAATGCTAATGCATTATTTGTTGATGGTAGGGGCGGTGCTGTTGGTATTGCTGTTGTTCCTTCGTATTGGAATGAAACTTATCGAACAGCATTACAAGTTGCTCACTCAGGTTCTCTATCAGGACATCTTTCTACGAATATTGTTGATTTAAGTAATAATGCTTTTTATGATGGTGGTGATACTCGTTGGGAGTATATCAACTCTTCCGAAGAAGCCTCACAAATTGAGCTGGGTTCAAACGGTGCGATTGATTTTAAAGTAGCACCATCAGGCACAGCAGACGCAGCAGTTACTTGGACTACTGCTATGACTATTGATAATAGTGGTTATGTTCTTATAGGAACAACAGTTAATAATCTTTTAGGTCACGGTGCATCAAACTCTATTAACACAGATAGCAACGGACACGCGGTCGCATTAACTGTTAATAATAACTCTTATAGCGAAGCAGGAGGAGGAGCACTTCCTATTGGATGTCTAAGAAGTAACAGTTCCGCTTATGCTTTTGCTGGATTTTATTCAGGTAATGGAACAACTGCATTTGCCGATAAAGAGTTTGAATTCCGCGGTGATGGTCAAGCGTATTGCGAAGGTTCTTGGAATGGTGGTGGTGCTGATTATGCAGAATACTTTGAATGGAAAGATGGTAATGCTTCAGATGAAGATAGACGAGGTATATCAGTTGTATTAGATGGTGATAAGATTAGACCAGCAGTAGAAGGTGAAACACCTATTGGTGTTATCTCTGGTAATCCTTCGGCTGTCGGTGATTCTGCTTCCAACAAGTGGGCTGGTAAATATACTCGTGATGATTTTGGCACTTATATCTTTGAAGAATACACCCTAACCGAATGGGAAGCACAAGAAGTTAATAATGATGGTGACACAATTACTGTTAAAAAGTCATTTGAAACCGACAGGATTCCAGCAAGTGAAACTGCACCAGCAGACGCTACTGTTATTTCGGTAGATGATAATGGTAAAACTTTTATGCGTAGAACACTTAACCCAGATTGGAATCCAGATACTACCTATGTATCTCGTGAAGATAGAAAGGAGTGGGATACAGTTGGTTTAATGGGTAAGTTAAGAATACGCAAAGGACAACCGACAGGTTCAAATTGGATAAAAATGCGTGATGTGTCAGATGCTGTTGAAGAATGGCTAATTAAATAGGAGTAACGTAGATGGCAATAGTAATTAACGCAAACGATGGCACAATTTCTGGCATATCAGTCGGTGGACTTCCTGATGGAACAGTCGATGCTGGAACACTAGCCACAGATTCAGTAGTAACTGGCAAGATAGCAGATGGCACGATAGCCAATGCAGATATAGCTGACTTAGCAGCCAGTAAACTAACTGGTGCTTTACCAGCAATTAGTGGTGCTAGTCTTACAGGATTTACTGATGCACAGATGCCAGCGGGTAGTGTGTTACAGGTTGTTACTGCTACTAACACAAATACAGCTAATAGTGGTTTTCTTTTAGCAACTAACTCAACTTCTTATAGTGCCGCAGCTTTAGCAGCTGCCATAACACCATCTTCATCAAGCTCCAAGATAATGGTTTTTATCAGTACTACCCATCATAGGGGTGACACTACCTCATTCACTATATACAGAGGTTCAACTAATCTTGGAGGTTCTACTTACGGAATGCTTAGACTGTCAGGAGCACAAGCCTATTGGATGCCTATAGGACTTACACATTTAGATTCTCCAAGCACAACTTCAGCTGTTACATATACATTATATGCAAGGGCAGAGTCAGGCACTTTCTATATTGGTGGTGACGGTGATATGAAAAGTAATATAACACTTATGGAGATAGCGGGATGATAACAACAGTAGACGCATTATTAAGTTTAAAGCCAAACTCTGAATGGTCTATGGTGGGTTCAAATATTAACTGGCTAGACTCAGAACAAACTGAACCTACAGCACTAGAACTATCTAATGAAGTAACTAGACTCCAAGCAGTCTATGACTCTCAGCTATACGCTAGAACTCGCAAAGCTAAATACGACCTACTCAATCAAGACGAAATGCGGTATGACGATGTAAAGAATTCAACAACAACTTGGGTAGATGCTATTGATGCAATCAAAGCAGCCCATCCGAAACCATAGGAGTTATAAATGAGTACAGTAAAGAGTGACAATTCAGACATAACGATTAACGCTTCGGGTTCTGGACGCGACATAAAGTTCCAAGCCAACGGAGTAGAGAAAGCGAGTATCAGTTCTAGCGGTGCGTTTACTTCTACTACGATTGATGCGACCAAGCTGACAGGTAATCTTCCAGCAATTAGTGGAGCTAGTTTAACTGGTATTACTACAGGTAAAGTGTTGCAAATTGTAGAAGCACAAGCCACTTCATCAGAAACTGCTCCAACTAACAGCTGGGGTGATGTAGCTGGTTCATCTATTACAATAACTCCGTCTGCAACAACAAGTAAGATTTTACTTATGTGGAATTGTGGTGGTATGGCTCAAGGTGGTAACGATAGTATGGGAATTAGATGTAGACGAGGTACAACAACTATAAGACTAATGAACAGGTATGGGTATGAATCAGGTACAGCATGGAAACCTTGTCCTTTAGCTGTTCAATATTTAGATGAGCCTTCAACTACATCAGCAACGACATACAAATTACAAGCTCTGAGTACAACTAATAACGATTGGAGAATTAATAGTGACCCTCAAACAGACAGTTTTGTAGTAATAGCAATGGAAATAGGAGCGTAATATGAAACCAACATTAACTGATGCAATCAAATCATTAGTAGGTAGAAATACAGCTTTTTCTACTGCTAATGGTAAAATTACTAATTGGGATTTTTCAGAAATAAAATCTAATGTTACACAACCTACTGAAGCAGAATTAGAAACAGAGTTAGCTAGACTCCAAGCAGCATACGACAACGCAGCTTATCAAAGAAATAGAGCAGCAGAATACCCATCAATAGGCGACCAGTTAGATATGATTTACCATAACGGAGATGGTGGTGCTACATTTCAAGCAGCAATTAAAGCAGTTAAAGATAAATATCCTAAACCATAATGTCTGACAGACTGCGTAACAATGTAGAAGCCTAATGTCTAAAACATTTTTTACAATTATCTTTGTATTAGCAGTTGCTCAAGCGTCTGCTTTTGGTTACGCCTTAAATATGAATAATCGTCTGGCAATATTAGAAACACAAGATATGCAAAGCAGTCCAGAACTTGATTCTATAGTCAAAAACCAAGCATTACTCAATACAGATATTCATCACATTATTAAAGTAATTAAAGGTTTGATAATCCAAGTTCAATATCTGACTAATGAAGTAGAAAAAGACAAAGTTAAAAAGCAAGAAAGGGTTAAACAAGACAATCTAAAAATGGGATAAGTATGACTACTGAAAGATGGCATTTAAGCAAAACAATATCACTGTCGCATATCGCTACAACAGCAACAATGATTATTTTAATGGTGTTGTATGTAACTGATATTGAGCGAGATGTCGCTGTTCTACAATCACAACAACTGGCTACTGAAAAAAACTTTGATACCATCGAACTTAAGTTAGAAAAGATTATTGATTTGGTTTTGGATATAAATAAAAAATGAATACAGCCATCTTAATAATTGTTGCACAAATAGTAGTAATTTTATTAACGGAAGGAGCTTGATATGAATGAAAAAATAATGGACTTAATAAAGAAAAATAGATCACTATCAATATTTGTCGCGATCGTAGTTGTTGGCATGTTGGTAAATCTTCTCGGCTAGTGTTTGGAATTCCCCTTGAAGTAGTTACTATGCTGGGTAGCACAGTAGGAGGGGCAGTGATGCGTATCTGGTCCCAATCTAATGCTGACAAAGCTGAACAATGGAAGATGGCCCTGGAAGCTGGTAGAGAAAATGAATTATCAAGATCAGCTGCAAGAGAGTGGAGTACACCTCACGCTAACTGGACTCGTAAATTCTTAGTCGTTTCATTTATGGCAATGGCTATGTTTCTAATACTTGCTCCGTTACTAGGGCAGACAAGCCAAGTCCCAGTAATTTCAACTGAAGGTTTTAAAATTCTTTTCCTGGACTTTACAAAAGAAGTTACGCAGTATGTTGAGCTAGAAGGAATCGTTACACCAGAGTGGTTAAGTCACGCAATCATGGCTGTCGTAGGCCTATATTTTGGGAGTAGCATTTCCTCTCGTAGATAATGAAACATTTATTAGAGTTTTGTAATACAGACGTTCAGCGTAAAAAAATAGAGCTATATATAAAGTATGGCAATATGCGAAAGGCTGGTGAAGAGCTTGGTGTTTCTCATCAAAATATCTCTAAAACAATTAAGACTATACAAAAGCGAGCAGCTGTTAAGGGTATTGCTCCGGAAGCTGATTTAAATCACGTTGCTCCCCAGGGATTTAATGTTAAAGGAACATCTACTTTATATGATGAAGATGGCCAGGTAAAGATCCAATGGGTAAAGACGCAGCAAGATGGATTAGATCCAGAGGAAGTTGCTAATGTTTTTAATGAAATGTTGGCAGATTTTTCTGCTGCGCCTGTGTCCCCTCCTAAAGAAGTTGAAGCAGATCTCCTTGCAGTTTATCCAATTGGAGATCCTCATATTGGAATGCTGGCCCATAGAGAGGAAGCTGGAGAGGACTTTGATTTAAAGATTGCTACTCGTGATTTACAAAAAGCTACTAAGATGTTAGTTGAGAGATCACCTAATACTGACGAGGCAGTCGTGCTGGGCCTCGGTGATTTCTATCATTCTGATAACCCACAAAATAGAACAGAGCGAGGAGGTAATGCTTTAGACGTAGATGGTAGATGGCACAAGGTTTTAAAGGTTGGTATTAACTTAATGATCGAGCTTGTTATGTCCGCACTAGCTAAACACAAGCATGTCACAGTTAAAAATATTTGTGGAAATCATGACTCCAATTCTGCCCATTTCTTGGGAATTGCAATGGAAGCTTACTTTAGAAATGAACCTAGGGTAACAATTGACACTTCACCATCTAAGTTTTGGTATTTCGAATTTGGAAAAATACTAATTGGCAGCACGCATGGTGACACTGCTAAACCAGAAAAGCTCCCAGGAATTATGGCTGCAGACCAGCCAGAAAGATGGGGCAAAGCAAATTTTAGATATTGGTACACTGGCCATATCCATAACAAACAAGCAATGGAATTTCCTGGTGTACTCTGGGAGTCATTTAGAACTTTAGCTGCTAAAGATGCTTGGCATTCTTCCATGGGATATAGATCCTCGCGCGACATGAGCTGCATAATTCATCATAAAGAATATGGAGAGATCGGAAGGAATACTGCTTCTTTACAACTTATAAGATCTCAGTAACCCAATCCAGGGACTTCTCAATATAAGCAGCTTTGTTTGTTATATCTGTTGGAGATCCGTAAAGCTCTGATACTGAACTGGCCCAACCACCTAATTCTTTTCTCATGTACTCTGGACATTCTACTGATCTTAACCTGGTAGCTAGTGTGTGGCGAAACGAATGTGAGGTTGGAGATCCTGGTCCAAGTATTCTATGTAGCCTATTATTTACATTTGCATTAGCAGTATCTTTACCACGATCTTTCTTTAGCCATCTTGGAAAAATCCACTCTTCTGTAAGATCTAAAGATTTTGCTGCAGCCAGGGAAGATCCGACCAGGGGAATGATCCTTTGTGAGCTTCTATTCTTTAGCCTACGCATAGGATTCTTGTGCAAGATGACATGTGGTATTCGGCCCAGGCTTATGTCACGAGAAGCTAATCCTACTGCTTCTGAAGATCTCATGCCAGTGTCAATTAATAATCCTATGATCTGTTCAGTTTTGTTATCAGATCCTCCAACAACATCTCTTAATAAATCTAATTGATCTGAGCTAAAATCATCTCGCTCTTCACTATCTAATCCTAGGTTTGGTATGTTTAATTTTCGGAAACGATGGAAGTGATCAATCTCATGTTCTTCATAAACTAAATTAAAAACAGCACAGATCGAATTTAATTCTCGACGTACAGAAGTTGTCTTGACAGATCTTAAACGATCTCTTATAAAACTATTGATCTCAACTTTAGAATAATCATGTGGTGGATGATCTCCTAAATTATCAGTTAAATATCCTATGTTCCTAACGACATCATCATAAGCTTTTGTAGTTTTATCTAATCCTTTTAGTTCAGCATAAGCTTCAATAAAATCAGAAGCAGCTTCTAACTCTTTTTGTTTTTTTCTAAATGGATCTATACCTAAAGCAAACTGTTTTCTATATTCTCTTACTTGATCTCGTGCTTCAGCTAATTCTATTTCTGGATATTTGCCCAGGCTTTTAGAAGTTTTTTTAAAACGAAATCTCCATGTTTTTCCACCACCTTCAGCAGCTGGACCAACCCTTAAATACAAGCCATCATAATCTGAAACCCATTGCGGTTTGTCAGTAGGCTTTATAGATTTAATTTTACGATCATTTAACATATTGTTCCACTGGCACAGTTACTGGCACAGTTTACAGTAATATTAGACAATAGGAAAGAGAGTGTATGATAGGCTACAATAATTATCAATGTAAAGAATACTTGACATTCAGACACAAAAAAGCAGCCATTAAGACTGCTTGATAGTTTTTGCTTGGTGCCCGGGGCCGGAATCTAACTAATTGACTAGAGCCCTGTTACAAAAGGATTTACAAAATTTTTAAGATTTACTGGCACAGTTACTGGCACAATTTGATCTAGTTTCGATTGGCTAAACACGCGTTCAAATACTCCTCAATTTCACGATGAACCCACCTGGTTGTGTTACCCGCTATCTTAACAGATTTTGGGAACTTACCTTCCTTTTGTAAACGATAAATTGAAGGCTCAGATAGCGATGTCATTTCAGCTACTTGTTTGATCTTAATAAACTTATGTGAATAGATGTTCATAAACACTCCGGGTTTAATTGTTTGTGATCATAAACTTCACCGGAGCATACTGCTTCGATATAAAAATTATGATCATTAATTTCATCCTGGTAGTCCATAGCACCAGCAACTCCCAGGATAATGAAAAAATAAATGCCAACTGCGATATGTTTAAAAACCAATATCATCTTCTGGATCTCCAGTTGGTGTGACTCGTTGTTGTTGTTGTGGAGATCTTGGCGGTGTTGGAGTTCCGTTATTTTGATCTTTAACCTCAAACAAACTAACTGAAATAGAATCACGAGGATTCCCAGAATCATCTAATGTAACTGGAAGGCCAGCGGGATTAAATGTTCGATCAATTAAAAGATACTTACTGCCATCCTTTCCAGGCATAACTGCACCAATGTTTTTCCATCGGCTTTTTGTTGCTCCAGTTTGATCCTGGTACTTACCTGTTGATACTGCTAAATCATATAACTTTGCCATCTTATTCTCCTATGCGGTTTTTAGTATTAGCCTCAATGTACGCTAGTACATCTGACTCTCTATAACGGATTGCTCCGTTTATTCCAAACTTCACGAATGGAATCGAACCAATTCCAGCTTCTGAACTTTTAGATCTCGAATTTGCCAAAGTCTTTGACTGAATGCCAAACATCTCCGCTACTTGGTGTGTATTGAACAACTTTTGTAGTGTTGCCATCTTATTCTCCGTTGTAATTAATTAATTTATATAGCGCATGCCAACCTTTGTTACCCTCAACATCTGTATGGGGTTCTTCAATAGTTTTAATATCAAACCCATCTTTATGTTTTAGATCAGCAATTCGTTGAGTTAGTGAAGTTCCTGGTGGAAAATCAAACGCGGTAATACCGCCATTCGGCCAGGCTTCAACTAGCTTTTTTAATATTCTTTTCTTTAGGGACATCTTGATCTCCTTTATTAAGTAATTTTTGTTTAACAGATTCAGCTCCTTTAACTTCTGAATCAACCACTACTACCTTTTCTACATGATCACCACGATCAAATTCATCTTGATCTTCAATGCCACTAAATGAAAATGCAATCCTGGCTGCTTGAATCATTGCTTTGTGTCGCAGCATCCTTGCCGGCCATTGTTTCCAAGGTTGAGTATTTCTCATACACTCTTTCATGTACTCAGTAACTTCAACTGAATGCTTACGATCTTTACGATAGATCTGTACAGTAATAGAAATTAAATTTCCATCTTTATCCAGGTTGTCTGTGCTTTTCATCCCATCATATTGAGGATGATTGTTAATGATCTTCATCCAACCATCAACTGATACCAGTGGACGAATGCCACCCTGGGAAGGAAACGCATAGATCTCCCTGGTAAGAGGGTTTAAATTATGTTCTTTAGCAACTATAAGAAAGGCTGCAAATTGTCCATCAGTAATATTACCTGGGACCGCAGTTTCTTTTAGCGCTTGAATAAATGGAGCTGGAGCCATATTGAACTTAGCTGCCATTAATTCTGTTAATTTTTTATCTGCCATATATATCTCCTATATTTTTAAACGAAAGGTGCGACTCGAAGATTCAGTAGCGTATTTGTCATACATCCCATCGTCTTTGAGTCGCTTGGTGTCAACGCGACGCGTGGTGCTCTCCTTCCAGGTCGCGAGAAGTTGGCCTTTATCATCAGCGAGTGATGAATGATCAGCCATCTCTTTTTGGATCTCAACTTGTACTTCACTTTTAATCTTTGTGAGATCTCGAATTTTCATATTGATCCCACTAAGCTTTAAGCATTTGGCTACAAGTGATTTAGAGATCAATGTTTCGCCATTGTCATGTGGCCATTTGTTTTTAATATCTGCAGTGTTGATCGGATCCGGTTGAACTTTAGCCAGGACATTATCATTCCAAAACTCAATTTCCCTTTTAACCAGGTGATCTATAATTTCCTGGTCCCTGGGTATGTGGTAGATCCTAAAATCATTTCCGTTGATCAGAACTGCAACGTCAGCAAACTCAGCATCAGTCACAGCCATGTAGTGATAAACCTGGGCAAGATAATATTCTGGAATATCAGTTGATCCAAGCTCCCCCCAATCTGGAGAATAGCCAGAAGTTTTACACTCCAGGATTCCATTCTTGCCGACGATCTCTCTGTCCAGGTTAGCAAGTATGAAGCCATGATCTTTGTGAGCAATGATCCTGTTGTTACGTCGGACTTTATTGCCAGATCTTTTTTCATACTCAGCTGCGACTATATCCTCCAGGGTTCGGCCCCAATACATACGTTCGCTATCTGGTGTATCTTCTGAGCTACCAATCTTATCCAGGTAAACATCAAGAGGAGATCTCCATTTACTTAATCCAAGGATCGCACCAGCGTCCGATCCGCCTATCCCATGCCTTCTAGCTGCAAGCCATTCGTCATGAGTCATATCTTTTGTGTTAGTATTTTTATTCATAGTAGTAGTATTATATGCTATTTTATGTATCATGCGCTATTATTTGTATCACTTAAAGACGTTAAAAAAAGCAACATGTGATTGTGCATCCTGGACCACAAGATCTCTTTCCTTCAGCCATTTCTCTCCCTGGTCAATTGCTTCAGATCTTGACATACCTCCAATAACTAAATCTCGAACAGCATCCCAAATCGATTTTGGAAAATGAGCGCACTCATCTCTGAAGTCACAATAATTATCTTTCTGTTCAATGTAATCCATCGATCACCTCCGGTAATTTTTCTATTAAATGATTAAATTCTGAGTTCACACTCTTTGTCCGATCAAGAGCTTCTATACATTTTTTGAGATCCTTAGAAACTTTTGGATCAATACCACGATGATCAGCAATCTGATTTAAATGAACTATTAGATTGTGTATTAACATATTGATCTGTGAAACTTTGAATTGCAGCACGCTGTATCTTTCTGCACTTTGATCTACTATCTTTAATGAATCTAATCGATCTGGCTTATCTATTGTTACTGTTTTTTTCATTTCTCCTCCTTTTTCCAATATAAAAGACTCTTGCCAATAACTTTAGATTTGAAGTTTTTATTAAATAAACACTTAAACCAAAACATTTCAAGAGCATCACAACTATGAAATGTTTTTTTATAAACAATCTTATTGTGATCTGTTGATCCAAGAACACTGTCATAGTAATAATTAGGAATACTTGAATGCTCCCCATACTCAACCCATTTTTCAAAACCTTTTATCATTCCACTCTCCTTAAAATTGTTCCATAAGTTTCTGGATCATATTCCAGCTTATTCAAACCATAGGGCGAACCCATCTTAAATTCTAAAACACCGCCAGACTTATTACAGCTTGGACAATAAGCACCCTCACCTGGATCTTGTGAACTAAATGCTACATCTCCATCCTCATAATTTTCGCCACGCTCTAACGGATAATTAGTCCCTGGTATTTCAAGAAACTCGTAACGACAATTGTTACATTTCAAATGTTTCATACTACCTCCCCATTTAAAATTCTATTAAACTCTAAAGATCCATATTTATGAAATCCTCTTTCCACAATTTCATAACCTAAACTATGAATTGATTCAAGAGCTCTCGGTGTTAATGTTTTTGATTCCGCGATCTTTGCAAACATTTCTGCTGCTCTGCATACTGGGTAAACCAAAGGCTTACCATAAACATTTTTTACTTTAACGATTATTTCCATTGCTTCTCCTAGTTATAGTAATAATTACCTGTTCCATTCTTGCCTACAACAAGAATACAAGGCTTAGCTCCTATTAAATAAAATGCCTTTTTAACAGCTTCTTTTTCTACTTCAAAAACAAAACAACTTGTATCATGTTCATTGCGAATCTTAAAAGCTTTGAATATTTCCTCAAAGTTGTAACAAGTTTTTTTATGACTCCCTTTACCAACTTCAAATCTATTTATGTAATAAGTTGGTTTAATACTAATAATTGAACTTAAATCCATTTGCTTCTCCTAGTTGACAAAATAATGCCCCTGGCAAATGCCAGGAGCTCCTTCCTACTCACGCTACCTCCTTAAAAACAAACTCACTTGCAATATGAGAATCAATTGATTTCTCCTCAATCTTTCGAGCTTCCTCAATCCAATTCTCCCCATAAAGATTTTTTAACCAAGCTGGGGCATCACAATCTTCCTCAAGGTAAACCCAAGGATCTTCCCCATGGAGATCTAAATAAGAATAATCAGAAACTTCCCAGTTTTCATTCTCCAGGACCTTTCGCTTTACTCTTAAATATCCATGTGATGGAGTGACAATCCAAAGCATAGGATCGATCACTCGCGACTCGGCCCAAGTGTTTCCATTCAAAATACATGGATCACCTGGTCCACCTGTTAATGCGTATTCAACACCATCAATTGGTTTATTCATACTCCCTCCTTAATTCCAAGCAAACAAAGTGCCACTATCGTATGGCTCCGCAAACCAACCAGCATCATCTAAGATCTCAGCCAGTTTGGGATGAACCCCATCTGACATACTGGCCCAGGCATCATAAATAAGCTCATCGTCCGGGCCATAATCCTCACTACCCCGAAACCAGATCCCATCCATACAGCTCTCATCCCATTCAATCCCTGGTGTAGCTTTCGCTTCCGGGATCTCCCTGTTGATCTTTTTAATTAAAGCATTTATTTTCATACTCCCTCCTTAATTGCTGATTGAAATTCTGAAATTATTTCTTTAATCTCAGTTGTTGTGAAAGCAAACCCAACTGGCACTCTAAAGATTCGATTTTTATATCTTGATCTTTTAGTTGGCCATTCACCATAATCTCGATCTTCCGGACCGATCTTATGCCAGTTTCCATCCTGGCCTTTAACGTGCTTAATATCCATTAACCTACTCCCGCTAGTTTGAATCGAGCCTTAACAACAAACATATTACATTCATTGCAACATTCGTCATCTTCTCGATTAGATAATGGCCAAGGGTTATTACCCCAGCCTTCAAAGAAATTATTACAAACACAACAAGACCAATAATCATGGCCCTTGTGATTGATACGCTTTGTTGGTTTAGTTCTCAATTGACACCTCCTTTCTTATTAAATCAACTACATTATAGAATACGATATGTATCCTTGTCAACAATTAATTACACACAGTATCTAAAATAAGATAAGAAATGTAGGCCCCTAAAGGCCTACAGAAGTAAAAATAATTTTAAATTAATGGATAAAGAGGTTATCCAAGGGGGGGGGGGATGTGTGTATAAAATGACCATAATTTATATCATGATGTATGAGATACACTAATAAGGAAACAACAGCAATTACAAAACAGAATTTTGTAACCCTTGAAAACTTTGATTCTAAAATCATCCGTTGAGCAATTTTCTTTCTTAAAGTTCTTCTTTTATAAAGATCCCGAAGAATATCTGAATCTATAACATATTTATTTATCATATTCTCTCCATTTGTTCTTTTATACTTGTACGAATGACCTACTCATGTTGAGTACATCAGCTCTGAATAATCTGAGCCGAAACCAAGTGTACTTATAGATGTTTACGACAAGCCAAAATGACTTTCGTAAGTACCATCTTCCTTTAAGTTTTTTAGAAGCTACTTTAACAGATTGCTCTGAACTACCTTCATCTGCAAGTATGTTGAGAAAACCATTCTGCTTTAATTTGTTACTCACTGCTTCCAGAATCAGTCGAGTCCTAGGCACTTTGATTATAGTGAGGTTCTTATAGGCTTTTCTCACTTAATGCAATTATGTTGCAATTTGAATTATAATACTATAATTATCCTTTATGAGGTTACTAATGTTATCAATTCTGCTGCACGTTTATTATTAATCTCTTGACCATCCTTTGCAGCTCTGTATAAATACGTTGTCATTCTTGCAGCTTGAGTTGGCGATAAAATAATATCAGCTTCAGCTTCAGCTTCTTCAACCAGGCGTAAGCAATCTTCTAATGTATCGTCGTCGACTGCAGTATTTTCTCCAGTGTCTGAAACCAGCCAACTCAGCGATACACCAAGGAACTTGGCTAATCCTTCCAGTTGATCCAGTGTTGGTTTCGATCGTCCAGTAAAATAATGTCCGATTGCTCCGCGAGTATTTTTACCCATTGAAGGTGCAATATCTGTTTGCGTTAATTTATTTTCAGCCATTTTACTTTTGGCCCGTGAAATCCAGCTTCCCATAAGCATTATCTCCGTTTAAATTTGTAGCTCTCTAATGCTATATTTTACCAGATATGTAGCAATTTTAGAATAATGTTTGTATCTTATTGAGCAATATGATACAATTTGTCACAATTTATTGGGAGATTATGAAAAAATGACATTAATTGAGTACGGAAGGAAAGAAAAAGCACTCGGCAACTACAGATCCCTTAATCAGATCTGGGTAAGTATAGCACAAGAGCTTGGAGTATCGACTCCGTTGGTAAAGCTTTGGGCGAATAAGCAAAGAAGAGTAGCTGATTTACATGTGATCAATCTTGAGAAAGCAACCCAGGGCGAAGTATCTCGGCATCATACCAGGCCAGATATATATCCACCGGAGGAAGCACAATGAAAACTAAAAGAGATTCGATTGTTGTTTATAGATCTTTTTATGAAGCTGCTAAAGCTTTGGGAGATCAAGAAGAGTTAGAGCTTTATAGAGCGATCTTTGAGTTTGGCTTGGATCATAAGAATACTGACATGGGACCAATGGCTGCAGCAATGTTCAAGCTCATTCAACCCCAGCTGGAAGCTAACTATAAGAAATGGCAGAGCAGTCAAAAGGGTGCCCAGGCTACTAAAGATAAATGGGCAAAGGTAGGCCAAGAGCAAGACGAAAAGAAGGCCAAAGGAGGGCCAAAGGAAGGCCAAAAGGAAACCAAAGATAAGCCTAATGTAAATGTTAATGTTAATGATAATGTAAATGATAATGCTAATGTCTTTATTGGGTTGCAGCTCAATGATAAATCCCTTTTTCCAATCTATGAGGATGATCTCGTAAAGTATAGAGATCTATATCCGGCTGTTGATGTTGAGCAAGAGCTTCGCAATATGGTGGGTTGGATTGATGGTAATCCTACGAAACGTAAAACTAAATCTGGGATCAAGAAGTTTGTCAATTCCTGGTTGTCTAAAGAACAGGATCAAGGCGGTAGGAGAACTCAAGGACCAGCCAAAAGAGCTGGACTTAACTTATTGAAGGAGGTTGCAAGATGATGGTAGCTGAAGAGAAAAAAATAGCGGGGAGAGTGATTGCCAGGTTCAAAGTAATGTTTCCTTCATTTGGTGCCAGGTTGGATGATGATGAAGATTGGATGAACTTAACGCTCGATGAATGGTCAAAAGGTTTGTCTGGGATTGCAACAGTGGATGTTTTACATGCGATCGAATTAGTTAGAAGATCTGGATCTGAGTTTGCGCCATCGCTTCCAAAGTTTATTGAATATTGTGGTGGTCGACCAAAGCTTAACAAGGCTTTAGAAAACAAAAAAGAATCCCAGAGAGATTATGCTCAGATGTGGATGAATGCTGATGACAAAGGAAAGTATCGATTCTTTGTTGATCATCCCTTTCATGAAGTCCCTGGTTATGTCCAGGTCTGGTTTAAGAATTACAACAAGCAGCATAGAGGTTGGACCAATCACGAGTCGGATATGATGCTTCGATTCTGGGCGCAGCCACAATGGTTGGACGTGTCTGATGATGAGCAAGACACAAGAAGGGAGCGCATTAATCAAATGATCGATGAGCACCAGAAAAACATTATTAATTATTTTATCAATAGGAAAAGCGCATGAGTGAAGAGCTAAAAAAAGCAATACTAGAATTGAGAGAAAGAGTTGAAGGAGCTGAGAAGCATTCTGGAAAGTGGCCAGATCCTTGGATGGTGAAGCTCGCAAAAGCTATGGAAAAAACAGTAGTGCCTAAGAAAAAATAGTGGCTGACGTTGAGCACCAGGTACAAAAAGCAATATGTGATTTGCTAGATCTTCACAACATTTGTTATTGGGCAGTTCCAAATGGTGGCAGCAGAAATCTAAAAACTGGTACCAAATTGAAAAGAGAAGGAGTTAAACCTGGTGTCCCAGATCTCACGATCGTTCATTCTGGAAGATATATTGGTTTGGAAGTTAAAAAGCCTAAGACTAATTCTCCGAAGGGAAGGTTAAGCAAAGTCCAGGTGGAGTTCCATAAAAAGATCGAAGCTGCGGGTGGACATGTTGAAGTTGTTTACTCTTTGGAAGATGTAATAGAAGTCATTGATCGGTTGATGATCAGTGTTGATAAAGAATATAAATTTATAGAGGATCAATGGTGGGCCAAAGTATGAATAAGTTAACAACAAAGCAAGAGAAGTTTTGCAAATCTTTCATTGAAACAGGGAATGCAAGTGAAGCATATCGACAGAGTTATGACTGTCAAAAAATGAAAGGACCAACAATAAATCGAAATGCAGTAGCACTTCTTGATAACAGCAAGATTGCAACAAGAGTCGGTGAGCTGCAATTAAACCTACAAAAAAAGTTTGAGGTGACTGTTGAATCACTATCAAAAGAACTTGACGAGGATCGACAATTAGCTAGATCTCTGGGCCAACCTGGTGCAGCTATCTCAGCTCTGAACGTCAAAGCCAGGATCCATGGACTAGATAAGCAAGTGATGTCCAACGATCCAGAGAATCCAATGCCAGCAACAATACAAGTGGAGATATTAAGAAATGAAAATAATTAAACAACCAGTGGATTATCCGATTGAAGTCGAAGTTCATAAACAACCAACTAACAAACTATACCTGGGGATCTTCCTTGGGTTTTGGCTTGGTTACGCTCCTTATATCATCCATCAAATGCAATGGCTCCGATAGAACACACATGCAATGTTTGTGGCAGTGAATATGACGAAGAAGAGGGTGGGATCGAAGGTTTCTTCGGGATCACTGAAGTAGCTTTTTGTTGCTGGTGTTATTCATCCATAGTTGATATGGTCCATTATCACGATTCTAATTATGACGACGAAACTCCGCATACAAATCACTGAGAAGTTTGAGCCATTCCTGGAGCCACATCGTTATAAAGTGGCTCATGGCGGACGAGGATCATCGAAATCCTGGACGATTGCGCAGCTGCTGGTGCTCAAAGCTTACAAAGAAAAGACCAGGATCTTGTGTGCCAGGGAGATCCAGAAGTCAATCAATGACTCAGTGCTGCTGCTTCTTGCTGATACGATCGAACGTATGGGGCTGCAAGATTTCTTTGAGATACAAAAGACACAGATCATTGGTCGCAATGGCTCACGCTTTAGCTTTGAAGGACTCAGATCAAACATCACCAAGATCAAATCAATGGAAGGAATCCAGGTGGTATGGTTGGAAGAAGCTGAGAAGATAACCGCATCCAGTTACGATACCCTTATTCCGACCATAAGAGCTCCAGGCAGTGAGATCTGGATCTCATTCAATGCCCAGGATCTACTGGATCCAACTTACCAAAGATTCGTAGTCAATCCGCCAGAGGACTCATACGTTGTCAAAGTCAACTATGTTGATAATCCTTGGTTTCCAAAAGAATTAGAGAAGGAAAGACTACACCTGGAGAAAGTCGATAAAGCTTTATATAAGCATATTTGGCTCGGAGAACCACTAGAAAACAGGAAGGGAGCTTACTATGCCAGGCAGATCGAAGCAGCCAGGGAGGATAGCAGAATTACTAAGGTTCCGATTGATCCTGTGCTACCAGTAAATTCATTCTGGGATCTTGGAATCGCGGACGCAACCTCAATATGGTTGATCCAGAGAGCTGGCACTGAGCTCAGAGTCGTCGGTTACTATGAAAACAATGGAGAGGGCCTTCAACACTACATCAATTGGCTGCATGACTTTCGAGATACCCATGGGATTACCTTCGGAGATCACTGG
>Ga0257121_1000476_pt1 | contig 33794 bp, 25 predicted proteins | sample SI106_100metaG_FD_190180 | JGI IMG/M metagenome (GOLD analysis project Ga0257121, IMG submission 190180) | Marine microbial communities from Saanich Inlet, British Columbia, Canada - SI106_100 | ecosystem: Environmental > Aquatic > Marine > Inlet | place: Canada: British Columbia | collected...
TACGCACCAACATTTTCATAGTCTCTTTGCCAGGAGTCGATCCGCGCGACAGCACCACCGTGCATAAAGCAGCCGGCTCGCCAATCTTACGCAGACGGACAATTTCTTCGTAGATGTCGAAGTGGGCTTGCATTGCTATAATCTTAACACAATGACCAAGAACGACAAAGTATCTGCGGTTCTCGCACTCGGTGGCGGCGCTGCTCGCGGTTTAGCCCATATCGGCATATTAGATGTACTCGAGCAAAATGGTATCGAGATTAAAGGTGTCGCCGGCACTAGTATCGGCGCGGTTGTCGGTAGTTTGTATGCGGCGCATAAGTTACAGGACTTTGAATGTTTTATCCGCGAACTTGACGCCAAAGGCATGCTTAAATTACTAGACCCCGTTATTCCACGCGCTGGATTATTCGCTGGTAATCGCATCGCCCGCAAACTTGAAGAATTTCTCCCTGATATCGAAATTGAAGATTTGGATATTCCGTTTTGCGCGGTCTCGACTGATATCACTGACGGTGATGAAGTGCTGCATACCTCAGGGCCGGTGATGCCACCCATCCGCGCGTCGATGGCTATACCTGGAGTGTTCGCACCGTTTAAAGTTGAAGGGCGATGGTTAGTCGATGGCGGAGTTTGTTCACCAGTGCCGATTTCTGCAGCGCGCAAGTTGTGTCCTGGATTACCAGTAATCGCGGTTAATTTATTTAACACTAATTTGCCTTTCGAAGGCGATCTCGACCCTATCGATCAAACTTCAAAGGCAGAATTGAACCGCCTAGAGCGATTGCTGCTAAAAATGCGTCAATCAAACAAAGAAGGGCGCCCCGGCCTGTTCGCTTCTTTAAGCGACACCATTACGCATATGGAGCAGCGCATTTGCCGCTTTCAAATCGCTGCGGAAAATCCTGAGTTGGTGTTAGAGCCGGCTGTGTTTGGTATTGGCCTGTTTGACTTTCATCAAGGCGAACAAGTTATTGCTGCAGGTGCGCGCTGTGCGCAGGCAATGGTTGACTCAGAGGAATTTGTCGAGTTTAAACGTCGCTACGCCACAAAACGTCGTTAGTTTGACTAAGCTTATTCGCATAACGCGCCAAAGTAAATAACCAATCAGATAAGCGATTAAAATATTTCACAAACTCGCTATCGATATTTTCGGTGCTTGCAAGTTCGACTAAATTACGTTCGACACGCCGACATACCGTGCGTGCAATATGCAGTCGCGAGGATAGTTCGCATCCACCGGGTAAAATAAAATTCTTTAGCGGTTGTAGCTGCGCGTCGAAATCGTCAATCTCGTTTTCGAGGACGGCTACGCAATCTGCTGGCAGATTGGGCAAGTTGTCGTTGGCTTTGTCGGCTGGCGTCGCCAAGTGTGAGCCTATCGTAAAAATGTGATGTTGCTCGCGGCTTAACAACTCGCTTAATGGCGATTCGATTACTGCGCACCATCCCATCACTGAATTCAGCTCGTCGCTGTCGCCATAACAAGAAACTCGCGGCGCAGACTTTGATACGCGCGCCCCGCCGTAAAGGCCGGTGTCACCGTCGTCTCCGCCGCGAGTGTAAATTTTCACTGTTATAGTGAGTCAGCGTTTTCGGCCAAATATGACGCCACACCTTCTTCGGTGGGTTCCATGCCTGGCTTACCTGGCGCCCAACCAGCTGGACAAACCAAACCGCTAGTCTCTAAAAAATCTACTGCATCAAACATACGCAATAATTCGTCGATGTTACGACCAAGTGGCAAGTTGTTAACAGTTTGCGATTGCACCATGCCTTCTTTGTCGATTAAGAAAGTACCGCGCATGGCGAATGTAGTTTCTTCGTGAAGCACATCGTATGCCTTAGTCATGCTGCGATCTTCGTCGCATAACAAAGGATACTTAACCGGACCAATGCCACCTTCGTTGATAGCAGTGTTGCGCCAGTTTGCGTGAGACTCTGCGTCGTCAATGGAGACACCCAAAACTTGGATGCCGCGCTTTTGAAACTCGTCGATGCGATGATCAAAAGCGATTAACTCGGAAGGTCAAACAAAGGTGAAATCTTTAGGGTAGAAGAACAGTGCCACGTACTGACCTTTGTAATCTGACAAAGAAACAGTTTTGGTTGAGCCGTCTTCGGCGATTGCAGTTGCTGAGAAAGCAGGTGCAGATTGGTTTACTAGAACAGTCATGTCAATATTCTAAATCTGCTTTAATTGAATGCAAGGTTTAAGGCTATTTGCAACACATCTGTGGCCTTTTGCGAATTAGCGCGCGCCGTATCAAGCACCTCTTGATGATTAGGACGACTTCCGCCAATACCCGCTGCGAGGTTAGTCATCATCGATATTGCCATTACTCGCGCACCCATCGCGTGAGCAGCAATTGCTTCGGGTATGGTGCTCATGCCAACCGCATTCGCTCCTATTTTTTGCAGCATCGCAACTTCCGCTGGCGTTTCATATGAAGGTCCTATACACGCAGCATAAATTCCTGGCCTCAGTCCGGGGCATTTCTTCAACAAAGCCGCGCGCCACTCGGGGTTGTACATGTCAACCAAATCTACGAACTCTCCGCCAGGTAATGGGTTTGGTAGTGAACAGTTAATGTGGTCGGTTAATGGCATCAAAGTGCCGGGTGGCATGTCTTCGGATAATGAGCCCGCTGCGTTTAGCAGCAGCACGTTATTCGCTCCCCATTCAATCATTGCTCGTACTCCGCGAACTAATTCAGCGCCAGTGTAGCCTTCGTAAGCATGGACGCGACCAGTTATGAATGCCACACGCTTATCTGAATCATTAAGTTGTCCCACGACTAACTCGGCGCCGTGCCCTGCCACTGCGGGCATCAACCAATGATTTATATCGACTAAGTCAATGCGCTGCTCGATGTTGATTAATGATTCAGCTTGTTCTTTCCAGCCAGAGCCTAAAACAGCAAATGCCGACGGCGCTTCACCGGCTAGTGTTTGCAACTGCTGTGCGATGTCGGCAACTAATTGTTTTTCGTTTGTCATTTTTTTAACTATTCTATTACTTCAATCAAATGGTGCGAGGCGCGACTAATCGCCGTGTAACGCAAACGCCGCGCATCAGCGTATTCTTGCTTGTGCATCTCACACAAAATAATCACCGGACGCTCTTGCCCTTTGAAACTAAAGATCGTTTCGACAATTACTTTATCTAATTCTACCTCACCCGACTTTTGAGTTTCGATGCCGGCAATCTGTTTTACGAATAGTTCCGAATGCTTGCGCGTCGGAGTCAAAATCGCAATCTCGTGCGCCGGCACTTTTTCAGTAGTCACCAAACGCTCGATCAGCTCACACACTACTTCTAGCGATGATTGCCCTGGCTTAAGTCGCACGCGTTCAGGAGGACGTCCGCTGGGTCCGGTTGCCGTTAATGCCTTACCTTCGAATAATGGCATCAACTCATTGTGAATCGATTTAGTATTGCGGTAATTACGTGTCAATTCAAACGGCACCATGTCTGACACTTTCGCGACTTCATCTTCACTTTGGTAAATCGATTGATTAGGGTCGTGGAATATCCATAAAATAGGGTCGTCGGATAGTTGCAAATCGTGCACCACATCCCACCAATTCGCGCCAAAATCTTGACCTTCGTCAATGATAATCGCACGAATAAAATCTTCGGGCGTCTCAGCCATTTTATTTTTTAGCAACTTCGGGATAGTATCCCAATCTATTTGTTGCGTGTCGATGTCGAGTTTTGACAGCGCGTAGTTGTGCAAGTTGCTAACGGTAAGCATACCCGACTTCATTAACCAACCTTGATTGTTACGCTCAAGCATCGACTCCAATCGCGTTCCCATCCATTTCGCTAGCGCTTTATTGTAACACGTTAAAAGTGTTGGCACGCCACTCAGTGCCAGATTCAACGCCTTCTTCATTGCAAGGATGGTTTTGCCCGTGCCCGCACCACCACGCACTGCCACATTTGGCACTGCGTGTAATCCATCGAGCAAATCGAACTGCTCGCTTGATAGCTCTTGAAAAGTCAATCTCTCGGCTGCGATATCGGCGCCGAGTTGCGGCGCGATGTCTAACGCCGGCACAAAAGTGTTCTTAAGTAATTCTCCGAACTGCACTGCCGACAAATCACTATCGCTCTCGCGCCCTTTCCAGCCGTCAAGCACTGCGACAATCCAGTCTTCGATAAACGGCAACTCGCTGGCAGTGGCGACGATGCCACCTTTATTTTGCGGATGCTTAAACTCGTCTAAGTCGCGCATGCTGGTAAACATAAGCGCATGACCATAAGTAACTGGCAACGACGATAATTTTTGTTGATCGCACAAAGTTTTTATTACCGAGCGCAAATTTCCGCTAGCTTGTTCAAACGGATCTTTTATCGGATGCGAATCTCCGGCTGCGTTTGTGGTGAACCATTCGTTGCTATCGGGTAAATACTTTATCCCGCCACCTTTCACCTCAATCAGCAGCATACCGTGCGTCGGATGATAAACAATAAAATCTGCCTCGCCCGAATAAATGCGATTGTCTTTATTTACAATCGTCCAGCGCGGAGAATAAATTACTAACCAATCATCGGATAAATTGTTACTTAAAGCACGATATACCGCGAACTCTGATTTAGGGATCGACGATTTAAGAAACGGTGGGAATACGGATGGCATCCTCGCCATGATAGCTGATAAAAGTTAACTGCTCCTAAAAATTACATATTCGTCGTCGCTCAAACGGCGCCCATACTCATTAAATACCATCGATAGCCAATGCCGCCCCTGTAGGAGCACTGTTGATTATTCCGATTCCTAACTTTCCCATACTTAGCTAGAGGTAAAATGGCCGATGCTGTAAGATTTATTTATGATTTTTTTCGCCGCCATTGCTTTAGCGTTTTGCCCGCAGCTAGATGAAGAAGAAACCAAGCCCGAAATTGATATTTCCGTTGGCTGTAAAACGTGTGGCTTTATGGGCGCCGAAGACTGTGATAATCACGGCAGGCTGTTTGAGGCCGAGCAAGGCGTAGATTACTGCTGGATATCCGCACAATGCAAAGATTGTTCTGGTACTTTGCTAACCGATTGTATCAAATGCGAAAGTGGCCCCTTGTACATTAAACGCCAACGCGAGTTAGGCAAGCAAGAACGCTTTAGTGAGTCTACAACGCAACCGGCCACTTTGTTTAAACGTGAATTACCGCGCATATTATCTAAACACTTTGACATTTGTGCTACTGCCAAAAAAATGAAGAATGGCAGCAAAAATATGGATACTCATCAACTCATGCACGCAATGGCGACCGAATGCGAAGCTTCAGCAACGTTGTTTGATGAGCACTTTCAGGCGCAACCTCACAATTACTCGAACCGTGCACGATTGTGGTACTTTACCGACGAAAAAGATCATAAGGAAGTCTGCGTCGAAATCCTCGGCTCTAACGGCGGCACTGACTTGAAATTTTACGGGGTGAACCCGGCCGTATCAAGCTTCAGTAACGGTTACGGATTGGGTAATGACGCCCTCGAAGTCGTACGCAACGCGGTGCATGTTTCGATTCACTTGATGTTGTCGTCAGTGCATCAAGTTGGCTGGATCGGCAACAAGAAAGCTGGATGGTTTGACGTCGGCGCGGCACATTGGTACGAAGATAAGCTGTTCGCGCGAATAGCAACTTACTGCATTGACGAAGCCAACTCTGGCGTACATTACGAAAACGGCAAATGGCGCGCGGCGATGAAAAAGCATTTGCGCAAAAACAAAGATTACATTTTGCCGAAGTTGACACAACTTACTTCAGGAGTTTTAGAAGAAGAACAACACGCGTTGGCGTGGTCGTTATATGACTACGTGGTAGCTAACCATCCTGATGCTTTAAAGCCGATGTTGCTTGGTTATAAGAATAATGTTGAATCACGGGTGTTATTCAAGAAGCACTTAGAAATGAACATCATGCAAGTCGAGGGCGCCTGGCGCGCGTGGGTGGCTGAAACTTACCCTGTAAAAGATCCTAAAACTCGCAAGAAAGTTTAGTGTCTGAAAGAGACGGGGTCGCGCATTCCACGGCTGCCCAAATACGCTGGTATTAGCGCCACGGTGAACGCGGGTATCAACTCGTAAACTACCGATTTTAATTCTGGTGTGAAATACCAAACAAGTGTCACGCTGAATCCAAGCCAAATCGATATGAGGCTGTGGATGCCGGAAACTGGTCCGCGTAATAATCGGCATAATAGTAGTGGGCCGAATGCGGCGCCGAGTGCGCTCCAGGCGAAGAGTACGGTGTTGAAGATGGACTCGTCGATGAATAGAGCGGCGGTGATGGCGGCTGCGCTGATGACGAAAATGGCCAAGCGGTCGAGCGCGATGTTGTTGCGCTTTACTTGCGGCATGTCGTGCGAAATGGTTGAGGCGCACACTAGCAGTTGGCTGTCGGCGGTTGACATGATCGCAGATAAAACGGCGGCGATGATTACGCCCGACACTACTGGTGGGAATAAGTCGGTGGTTAGATTTAACAATACGGTTTCGTTATCAGCGATTGAATCTACTAAAACACGTCCGCACCAACCTGCTATTAACATGCCGCTGTAAATAATCACGCCCCAGCCCATGCTGATTGTCGCGCCGGTTTTTACATCGTCGTCGGAGCGTAAAGCCATGAAGCGATTTACTACGTGCGGTTGTCCGGGGTAGCCGAGGCCAATGCCTAAGGTGCCGATGATGAAGGCGGCTAACATCATGCCGCTTTTACCTCTGGTGAAATCAAGTAGCTCGGGATTTACTGCGCCGAGCTGATGATACATTTCACTGAAACCGCCTACTTCTATTAAGGCGAATAAGGGAACGATAATTGCGGCGAGCGCCATTACTAATCCTTGAATTAAATCGCTAACTGATGCCGCCCAAAATCCGCCGCTTAAGGTGTATAAAAAAACTATGCCGCCGCCGATCAACACCGCGTTAGTGAAATCCATGTTTAGGGTTTCGGCGAATGTTTTACCGGCCGCTTGAAATTGAGAAGCGACGTACACTCCGAGTGATAATAAAATAACTATCGATGCGCTTACGGTGATGGCGCGCGCGATTTTAGGTTTTGCGCCGTCGGCTAATAGCGCGGTTAATGTTACTGAGTCTTGTTCGAGCGAGAGACGCCGCATGGGTCGGGCTAAGATGTACCAGTTAAGCGCGAAGCCAGCCATGCACGCCGGAAAAATATAAATCGCCGACATGCCGTAGGTATAGGCCGCGCCACTCACGCCAAGCAATGTCCAGGCTGAAGACGAGCTTGCAGCAGAAGAAATCGAAGCTACCCACGGACCGAGACCGCGTCCGCCTAAATAGAAGTCGGCGCCGTCGTGACTACGCTTGGATGCCCAGTAGCCAATGCTGAGCAGCACTATTTTGTAAATTACGAGAGTGGCGATGAGTGAAGTCACCTTTTTAGTATATAGTGTTGCCATGACGATTGTACTGAGCGCCCTTTTGACTCTTGCGAGTTTCGCGCAGCAACAAGACGCCGAAAAGGTGTTAGATGCTGCCTACCAACAAGCTGCTGCTGAACATAAAAATGTGTTCATCGAATTACGTGCCGACTGGTGAGGTTGGTGTGATATTTTCGAGGAGTTCCTCGGACGTGATGAAGTGCGCGCATTAATTGAAACTGATTTCGTACTTGTGACGATTGATGAGAGCAAAATGATTGGCGGCCAAGCGGTTTGTGATCGACTCAAAAACAATGAGAGCCTAGGAATGCCATGGTTCGTGTTTACTGATGCTGATAAAAACGTACTGGCGAATGCGACTGGCCCAAATGGCAATGTCGGATGCCCGCTGATGCCAGAAGAGCGTGATTGGTTTATCCAGTGTATTCAAAAATCGCGAATCAATTTAAGTGACGCGCAAGTTGCTGAGCTGAGTTTATTGCTACATAAATACGCTATCGATGTAGTTGGAGACGAAGCAGGCGCATTACCTAGTACTAGCAACCCTCCTCAAAGCGCAAGTGCAACCGATTTGTTGATTCAATACCAGGCAGACAACTCGGCATTACGTCGCGTCTGGAACATACCTTTGTCGCGCATTAGCCATCAACGCCATGTTGACTTTCAGAATCGATGGCTACGCTGGACAGAGCTTGCACAGCAACGTGACTATCCACGTGGCGGGCAAATAGATTTGGCTTTATTGCATAATCACATTCAATCGCAGATTGCTGGATTGCAATTAAAGATAGCCAAGCAAGAAGAAGTCTATGATTATTTATGGCCGATTATCGAAACGTGCGCATTGCTAGAGCAACGCGCCAAACGCGAATTTACCGAGCCGCAAGAAGCGGCGCGGGTCCTTGATTTGGCGACTAAAAGGATTGAGCACATGTTGGAGGATGATGAGTTAGATATCGACTCCGTCCGCGCGCAACGGGTGCGGCGCACTCTCGAACAGTCTATGCGCTTACTTGATGATTGGTTTAATTTCGGCATGGACTACGATCCGCTATTTGGCTGGTGGTGCCATCAACCGTACAACGCCCTCCTCGAAAAGATGGATGACTACCTCGAGCTGTTTGCCGCCGATGAAGACGAAATAGTTGGCGATCCGATTGGCGAAACTGCTTTGTTGCAGCAACTTGGTTATGCAATGATTCCGTACTCGCCTGATGGTTTAGTTGCGATTGCCGAACGTGAATTTGCTTGGTGCGAAACCGAAAAGAATAAGGTTATCGCCGAGCTTGGTGCACGTGATTGGAGTGATGCATTGCGCATGGCCAAAGAAGCACATGTTGCGCCTGGCGAACAACCAGCGATGATTAAAGAACTGCATGATGAGTCAGTTAGTTTTTTACGCGAACGCGACTTACTGACTATTCCTGATTTCGCCGATGAAGTGTGGCGCATGCAAATGATGAGCCCGGCTCGGCAAAAAGTTAGTCCTTACTTTACGGGTGGCGAAGTAATTAGTATTTCTTATCCGACTGATGGCATGGCGCACGAAGAAAAAATGAAGTCGATGCTCGGCAACAACCGTCACTTTTCGCGAGCGACCGTTCATCACGAGCTAATCCCTGGGCATCATTTACAAAGCTACATGGCGCAGCGCTGGAATACTCAGCGCTCGATGTTTTACACTCCTTTTTATGTTGAAGGATGGGCTCTGTACTGGGAATTACTGTTATGGGATCTAGATTTCCCACAAAATGCGCTCGATAAAGTGGGTATGTTATTTTGGCGCTCCCACCGCTGCGCACGAATTATTTTCTCACTCAACTTTCATTTGGGCAACTGGACGCCACAGCAATGTGTAGATTTTTTAGTCAAACGCGTCGGACACGAACGCCTAAACGCCGAAGCCGAGGTGCGGCGCTCCGTCCAGGGTGGTTATGGCCCATTGTATCAAGCAGCTTATATGCTCGGCGGATTGCAGCTTCGCGCACTTGCTAAAGAAGTGGTGGACGGCAAGCAAATAACCCTAAAGCAATTTCATGATAGCGTCCTGAGACAAGGGCCGATTCCAATAGCTGCGGTGCGCGCAAATCTTGACGAAAGTGTTAAGATATCGACCATGGCTAATTGGAAATTTAATGATTAGCTGGCTTCTCCTTAGTCTGCTTAGTCCCGCGCAGCAAGTTCAATACTCGCGCGACATTCAACCTATTCTCTCGAGCGCCTGCTTCACTTGTCACGGACGCGATCCGTCGTCGCGCGAAGAAGAGTTGAGGCTCGACGAATTTGGTTTCGCCACCGCCGAACGCGAGAACGGGTTTCCGATTATTGCTGGTGATCCTGAAAATAGTTTAGTCTGGCAGCGCATCAATGCTAAAAACACTGATGATGTCATGCCGCCACTTGACAGTAAAGTTCATGATCAATTAACTGCGCAGCAACGACAATTAATTCATGACTGGATTAAGCAAGGGGCAAAATACGAAAAGCACTGGGCATTTGTTCCTCCTGCTAAAAGCATGGTGCCAGATGATGTAAACCCAATAGATTATTTTGTGAGTCCGCGTTCGGCTAAAGCCGATGAGCACATTTTGATTAGGCGCTTGTTCATCGATGTTACTGGATTACCTCCCACCTTAAGAGAGTACCAAGAGTTTCTTGATTTGAGCCAGGGCGACCGCATCAACAAATTATTTAGCACCGACATTTATAAACAACGCTACGCCGAACGCATGGCTACGCCTTGGCTTGACGCCGCACGCTACGGCGACACAATTGGCACCCACACAGATGCTGGCCGTCAAATGTGGAAATGGCGCGACTGGGTATTAAACGCCTACCGCGATAACATGCCCTTTGACCAGTTCACTTATGAGCAACTTGCTGGTGATTTAATTGAAAACGCAAGCGTGGCGCAAATAATTGCAAGTGGCTTTAATCGTAACCATGTAATGACCGACGAAGGTGGCGCCATCGACGAAGAATATTTGGTCGAGTATGCAGTTGATCGCACCAACACCACTGGCGAAGTGTTCATGGGATTAACAATGGGTTGCGCGCGCTGCCACGACCACAAATTCAACCCTATCACCCAAGACGACTTCTTCAGCATGTTCGCCTACTTCAACTCTAACGACGAGCCTGGTTTGTACTCTCAAGAGGGCAACAACCCTACACGTGCATTTGAGCCGATGTTAAGTGTGCCAAGTGCCGAACAGCAATCGGCGTTAGGCAAATATCAAGTTGACATCTCTGCGATTGAAGCGATGCTCAGTGAGCCTAGTGCACAAGATGCTATTAACTTTAATAAGTTCATTGGCAGTTCGCAGTCAGACTTCGGCGTGCAGTGGCAGCAGTCAACAATTAGTGAAGCAAGTTCGTCTGGCGAGTCCGTCCTTAGCTTTGAAGATAATGTACTTAATGTAAGTGGCGCCAACCCAGTGACCGACGAGCATTTTATAACTCTTGATGTGGCTACGGATAGTTCGCGAATGTTGCTGTTTGAATTCAGCAACGGACGAGCTAGCAATGGCAATGTGGTGTTGTCGACCATCGAAGCTGAATGTGTTTCGATTGCCGACCCTACTCAATGGAATATAATTAATTTTAATTGGGCATGGGCTGATTACTCGCAAACTAATGATGACTGGGAGGCCGTCAACGTTATTGACAGCGACGACAAAACCGGGTGGGCTCCAGCCGCGCACATGGTCGATGGTGGGCGCAACCTGTTGTTAATCGCCGATGAGCAATTTGGATATGCTGGTGGCAGTCAAATAAAACTTACGCTGCGGTACAAATCGATTCATGGTCAGCACGTTTATGGTGAAGCAAAAATTACTGCTGGCAACATAAATTTAACTAGCCTTGCTTCCTTGCCAATTGCTAGTTCGCGTTGGTATGGCACTTGGCCTTATACCCCGAAAGACCGTTATTCTGGATACGACGAAGTGTTTGGACCTGAGGCTGACGCGACTATTGATTTTGCTAAAAAATACGAGCCCGACCAATATTCGTGGGTGTTAGTCGAAAAAGTAAAAGATGACGAAGTCTTCAATGGTTTACCAGCTGGTCAAAAGATAAGTTTTGTTGGCAAGAAATTGTTCGTGCCTTCAGCACGCAAACTCGATGTGTCAATTGGCAGTGATGACGGCATGCAAGTTTTCTTAAACGGCAAGATGATTTTTGAAAACCGAATTGACCGCGGCGCACTGCCAGACCAAGATAGTATTACTTTAGATTTGCCCGCGGGATTAAACACTGTAGTAATGAAAATCATTAACACGGGTGGCATCGGTGGCATGTATTGGTCTACGCGTCCTCCTGCCGATGAGCTTAACGATTCATTGGTGTGGGCACTTGCCCCCGTAAGCGCTTTAGAAAATGGCGTCGCTGGTTTGCGCGAAAAAATATCTAATGATTGGCGACTATTGCATTCACCTGAGTACCGTGCACAAACCGCGCAACTTGAAAAACTAAACGGTGCTGTGCAAACACTAGAAGCAGCAGTCCCGTTAACCATGGTGATGCGCGAGCTAGATGAGCCGCGACAAGCATACGTTTTGATGCGCGGCGAATATGATAAGGCCGATTTAGAACGTCCAGTAAGCCGCGGCGTCCCTGTCGAACTTGGCGTAGTGCCTGACGGCGCACCTAATGATCGGCGCGGATTGGCGCAGTGGTTGCTACTGCGCGACAACCCGTTAACCGCACGCGTTTACGTTAATCGGTTATGGCAAATGATATTCGGCACCGGCATAGTCACAACACCAAACGACTTTGGTCTGCAAGGTGCATGGCCGAGTCATCCGCAATTGCTTGATTGGCTGGCGGTTGAATTTATTGAAAGCGGATGGGATGTGCAGCATATTTTGCATTTGATTTATTCTTCTAACACCTATCAGCAATCGTCGCAAGTGACAGATGACGATACGGCTGGCCTCAGTTATTTTCCGCGGCAACGTATGGGCGCGGAAGAAATTCGTGACCAAGCTTTACATCTTGCAGGGTTGTTGGTTGAAGATTTTGGCGGGGCTTCGGTCAAGCCTTACCAACCTGATGGTTTATGGAAAGAAGTTTCAATGCCACAATCAAATACGAGCACCTTTGTGCGTGGTGACGGCAATGATTTGTACCGGCGCAGTCTTTACACATTCTGGAAACGCTCCTCACCGCCGCCGTCATTACTTACCTTTGATGCGCCCACCCGCGAATTTTGCACCATCGCTCGGGGAACTACCAATACTCCACTTCAAGCATTGGTGCTCTGGAATGACGTGCAATATGTCGAAGCCGCTCGAGTATTAGCGCAACGGATTTTGCAACTCGAAGCTCCGCAAGTAACCGGTGTACATCATTGGCGGCTCGGAGAATTATTCAAAACATGCACTGGCCGCACGCCGTCCGCCGACGAGGCTAGTTTGTTGTATTCAACATTTGGTGCAATGCAATCTAAGTTTGATGCGGCACCTGAAGATGCAACGAGTTTGCTTAAGTACGGCGAAACCATGATCGATGCCAAGTTGAATGCCAACACCTTGGCTGCCTACACCATGATGGCCAACGCTATCCTCTCTTTAGACGAAGTGATAAACAAAAACTAATGGACGACCACGATTTACTTCTTACTCGCCGTCGTTTTTTCGGTATGGGTGCTGCTGGCATTGGTGGTTTGGCCTTAGACTCGTTGTTGGGACCTGACATTTTAGGTTTAAAAGATGCGCTGCCAGCAACCGGACCACACTTCCGCCCTACTGCTAAGCGCGTTATTTATATGCACATGGAAGGCGCACCAAGTCAATTAGATTTGTTTGACTATAAGCCCGAATTGAATAAGTATTTTAACCAAGACTTACCAGAATCAATTCGTCAAGGACAACGCTTGACTGGCATGACCTCTGGCCAAGAGCGCTTCCCGGTGGCGCCGTCTGTTTTTAAGTTTAATAAATACGCTAACAATCAAGATGGCGTATGGTTGTCTGAATTACTGCCGCACACTGCGTCGCTCGCCAAAGACATGTGTTTGATTCGTTCGATGCACACCGATGCCATTAATCACGAACCTGCTTTGACATTCTTCAACACCGGTACGCAGCAAGTCGGGCGCGCGTCCTTCGGATCGTGGGCCTCGTATGGTTTAGGCAGCGCCAATGCTAACTTACCGGCATTCGTAGTCATGATTTCACAAGGTGCCGGCAACATGCAAGCACTGGCAGCACGCATGTGGGGCTCTGGTTTTTTGCCGAGCGAACATCAAGGTTGTAAGTTGCGCGCTGGAGATGACCCGGTTCTTTACCTCAACAACCCGAAAGGGGTCAATCGAGACGACCGGCGCAAGATGCTCGACTTAACGAATGAGTTGAATGAAAAAGAATACCAGCGCTCATTTGACCCCGAAGTTCGTTCACGCATCGCACAATACGAAATGGCGTATCGCATGCAAATGTCGGTGCCTGAACTAACTGACATAAGTGGCGAAAGCGAAGCCACCTTAGAAATGTACGGCGAAGATGTAAAAACACCGGGCAGCTTCGCCTCAAACTGTTTACGTGCGCGACGTCTTGCCGAACGTGGAGTACGCTTCATTCAGTTATTTCACCGCGGCTGGGATCAGCACAACAACCTACCCAACGAAATTAAAGGGCAAACTAGCGCAGTCGATCGCGCACAGGCGGCGCTTGTGAAAGATCTAAAGCAGCGCGGATTACTCGATGACACCATCATCTTATGGGCCGGGGAATTCGGACGCAGCGTTTACAGCCAAGGCACACTGACTAAAACAAATTATGGGCGCGACCATCATCCACGTTGTTTTAGTTTGTGGTTGGCCGGCGGTGGAATAAAACCGGGCATTGTTTATGGCAAAACTGATGATTACTCTTACAACATCGTTGAGAATCCGGTTAGCGTTCATGATTTACACGCGACGATGCTACATTGTTTAGGATTCGACCATAAACGCCTCGGCTATCCCCACCAAGGGCGTGAAATGCGCCTCACTGACGTGTTTGGCAAAGTAATTAAACCAATTCTGAAATGAATTTACTATTAGAAGTTTTCGGGCGCATGCACCCGATGTTACTGCACATGCCGATGGGCATGCTATTTGGCTTGGGTATTTACGAATTAAATGCATGGCGCAAATCAAAAAAATCAGCTCCGCGTATTTGGGTTTCAACGACGGCTCTTGTAGCTGCATTTACCGCCGGCTCTGGCTGGATGTTACATGAAGAGCCCGGGTATGTTGAAGACTTTGTGCTTGAGTGGCACGAACGCTTAGGCATCGCGACCGGCATAGGCGCGATTTTGTGCGCAATGTCTTACAACAACACTACGCGCTATCGCAAAACTTTACTAATAACAGTAGGCTTAATGTTAGGCGCCGGACATTTCGGCGGCACCATGACTCACGGCGAAGGTTTTTTGCTTGAGCCTCTACAAAGAGAGCCAAAAGAAGTTGTCGAGGTTGTGAGTTACGCAGATGATATCGCTCCTATTTTCAAGGCCAAATGTTCAAAGTGTCACAGTGCGCGCAAACAAAAAGGGGAATTGCGCTTAGACAAACCAGAGTGGATATTAAAAGGAGGCGAGGATGACGGTCCAGCGGTTAATGCAGGGCATCCTGATGGGCACCCTATTCTTGAGCGGATGCTACTTGACCTTGAAGATGAAGATCACATGCCGCCTGAAGGTAAACGTCAACTTACAGATAAGGAGAGTGACTTAATTAAAGAGTGGTTGTTGCTCGGCGCTCCGTTCGGGCCACCTTTAGCTGCAGCTGACCCGTCAGCGATTCAAAGGTTGCGCGACAACCTGGTGCACGTGCAAACAGTCTCGGTAGATAGCAACGAGTTGTATATTGACTTTGCAGCAACTGCGGCTGACATCAACAATCAAATCGTAATCGACTTGCTAACCCCACTAACCGCAAACATTGTTGAGTTGTCATTGGCCCGCGCAAGAAATATCGACGATGGTCTTATGCCACTAATCGCACAAATGCCACGGCTTGAAACTTTGAGCCTCGTTAGTACTTCAATTACGTCTGAGAGTGAAGCAACTTTAGAAGATATAGCTACTGTGCACTTGTTCGACACCGCCCTTCAGCCGGAACAGATCGGTGATGTGTTGGCGGTCGACTTAATCACCGAGGGAACAATTGAATTTTCCTCAACCGAATGCCCCGTGACTGGCAAAATCGTCGACCCTAAATACACGATTGTGTATCAGGGTAAAGAGGTGCAGTTTTGTTGCCCAAATTGCCCAAAGACTTTCTGGGAAGACCCGAGCAAGTACTTGGATAATAAGTAAGTTACTTACTTATTATCTGGCTGCTGGAATAACGCGCGGCCGAGGTTGAACATGCTTAAGGTAAGCACGATGCTACTGATCGCGGATGGCCAGTCCAAATCATACCAATAGACTTTGTTTCCAAGATAGGGCGGTTCAGGTAAGACTCCGATAGTCTCTAGTGCTGCGCTGAGTGGCACTAAAATTAACAGTCCAAACGCAGCCTGAAAAGACGAAGAGTGTTGAAGGCGACGCAGTTTTGTAAACAAAAACACGAGCATCGCGAGGTATGCAATGAAGAAATATTCCATGGTGGGGATTATAGCTTTTGGCGAGACAGAAATAAAGCGCTAGACAGCCCAGAAGCTCCAAAAATCATGCACATCACCACAATTTGGTAACGCGCAGCGATTAACGGCGATACGCCTGCCAATATTTGACCTGTCATCATGCCGGGCAACGACACAAGCCCCACCGCAAACAACGAATTGACCACCGGAATCATCGCCGCTTTATAAGATGACGCTCGCGCCTGCTCAATGTTGTGGCCATTATCCAATTCGCTGTAATAACGCTCGCCGGCAAGACTGATGCTGTTCATCGAGCTAGCAAATATCATTCCGGCGAGTGGCAGCATCAATTTGGGGTTGAACCACGGGTCGGCATCTAGAACTAATTGGGTGATTACGGTTAAGGTAAATCCCCCACCGACTACAACTGCTAGTAAGGCGTCCGCGAAAAGTCGTTTACGTTTATCGGGTAAAGCCCGCAGGGCAATCCAACTTGCGGCGCAAACCATGACTGTTAAAACTGCCATCACCACCCAAGCACTGTCCGATTCAAAAATGCTGGTCAAAAAATAGCCTACTAGCAGTAGTTGGCCAAGCATCCGCAACAACCCGTAACTGGCCGTGCCAAAACCTATTTGCCATTTAAACAAAATCGCCATCACCCCTAATACAGGAATGAAGGCGATTGTGAGTTGCGTTAAGTTTATCTCAGCCATTCTCGTCTTCGTCGTAGTAATCTAAACGATCGAGCGGCATTACCACCGAAGTGATTATGTTCATTGAGTGCGCCAACACGCGTTTCATGTAACGGTAGGTCATAGCTGTCGCCGCCACGTTTTCACCAGAAGCCATGCACAACTCGCGCACCTTTTCTTCGCAGCGTGATTGCAATTCTTCGCATTCAGTAATAAAAGCACGTGCGCCATTGGCGTCTTGGGTTTCGTAAACGTTACGCGACTTAGCCAGCAAACGCGAAGTTGCATCTTTGATACGCACTAAATCTTCTTTATAGGCGTCGTCAATTTTTGCTTGCAACATCGACAAGTCGAAAACATTTTTCGCGAAGTCGCCGATGCGCTCGGCATCTTTCACAATTGACATCAATGCCAAGCAAACTGGGAACTCGGTGCGCCCGTGCACCGCAGCGTGAGTTATCAAACGACGGCGAATGCGACGCTCGTTAGAGTTAATGCGTTTATCAGTCGCCCACAAATCCTCTTTGATAATCTCCGGATCGGTTCCGCCAAGCAAAGAGTTGGAGGCCGCGTCGAATACATGGCGTCCGTCTTCGAGCATTTGCTCAAAGTACTGCATGATTTCATCGAGTCCTGAAGGTTGGGAGCGTAAAGCGGAGATCCATTCAAACATTTTCTTGCGGTGTTAGTGTTGTGATTTTTATTTAGAAGATTAGTATTCCGAGTAGCGGAATGATGATAAACATGATGAATACATAAGCGATTACCCATAGTTTGTTACGCACTGCGCGAACGGCCAAGCCTTCGGCAAGCGCGATTGGTATTTGGCGGGCGCGCGGTATCACCATGATACCGATTGTACCAATCATATTAAATAGCACGTGTACTAAGGCAATAATCAATCCAGCCTTGCCGGTCGCCAACGAGGCTAAAAATGCGGTTATTGTGGTGCCAATATTCGCGCCGAGCATTACTGGGAAGGCCGCGTCGATTGACAAAATCCCTGAGCCACACATTGGCACTATCAATGAGGTGGTGATGCTTGACGATTGCACTGCCATGGTGATGACAGCGCCAATTGCAATTGCAAAAACCGCGCTCTTCTTTAATGCCGAATTCATTGCGCGTTCAGCTTTATGCGCAATTACCTTTTTCATGATTTTCGTAATGGTGGTTAAGCACAAGAAAATTAATAAGATCCCGCAAACTAATTTTACGGAGGCAAGCCCACTGCCTTCAAATCCGCACCATTCGAAAAAAGAGGCAAAGACTTTTTCACCAGAGGATACTGCGGCCTTAATCGGTGATTTATAAGCTCCGCCGCCTCCGACAGTCATACTCTCGGCAATTGCCCGCGCTGACCTTTCAAGAAAGCCCGTTGCTTGTTCGACAACAAACATAATCGCTACCACCATCAAGTTGAAGAAGTCGTGTACCGTCGCAGCAGCAAACGCGCGCTGGAACTCATTACCGCGCCGCACATGCCCAATTGAGACTAGAGTGTTAGTGATAGTGGTGCCTATATTTGCGCCCATCACCATCGGCACCGCTGCGCCAACAGTCAAAGTGCCCGCGCCAACCAGCGCCACAATTGTCGAAGTAGTTACTGACGACGATTGCACAAGCACGGTGAACAAAATACCCGCTGCCAAACCAGCGAACGGGTTTTCGACACCAGCCAAAAGCCCTTCGGTAAATTCACTGCCAAAGCCGCTGATGCCTTTCGACAACATTTTGATCGCAACAAGAAAGCAGAAGAGGAGTGCGAGGAGTGCGGCGTATTTCCACCAAGCGCCGCCCTTGCCAGGGGGATCTATTAGCGGGTCATGACTTAAGTCAGTTTTGTTTATGCCAAGATTCATCGTGAGGAAGTGAGGGGTGAAGGATGACAGATGGCATCATAAGGTTTTTTCAACCTTCAGAGCGTAGTTTTCGGCTCTAGAAGATTGAGTGAAGCAAACATCTCATGCGCCTACCCTTTTTTCATCCTACGGACGAAATCCGGGGTCTTTGATATACTAAATGCATGCTTATCCTCTCTACTTTAGCTCTTACATGCCTGCAGTCCACAGGAATCGACGGCACCTGGCGTGCCACCGTTGGCGATCACCAGGCCGTTATTGCCCTAAAATCTTGCTCCGACGGCGAGATAATCGGCATTTTGCCCGCCGAGCCAACCATCAGCATTACTGGTGGCACAATTAGCGGCTCAAACGTTACAGTCAATTTCAGCGGCTCCGACGGTGGCGGCGACATCGGCGATTTCAGTTTTACCGGTGTATTGAGTGGCGACGTACTTGACGGACAGGGGCTCGTCGACGGCGCGCTAATTGATGTCACCTTTAACCGCGTGATTGCAAATTACCAAGTGCAATTCATGGAAGTCATCGATCAAGACGTATCGCCGCTTTATCCAGAAGTAAACGCCACCCTACTTTTTAACGTGGTTAGCTCTGCCGGTAGTTTCGTTGGCGGCGGGTTTACCGGATTTCATTCTTGTGAATTCATAGCCTGTGGTGGTATGGTTGATTCGATTAGAATTAATTCCGCAACAGGAGAGTATACAATCTCAACGGTGTCGAGCAATATTAATGGCGAGTTGGTCGCAATCTGGGATAGCGCTGCGCAAATATTCGAAGGCACTTGGTCTTCAATCAATTCGTCGGGGTATACCACCGGCGGAGAGTTCATGGGTGGTCAGCAGGGTGTAGCAAATTCTGACAATTTCGATGACGTTTTAGGATTGCTAACCACTTTCGCTGACGGGGTTGAGGGTGAAATATTAGTCGCCGCCGACATATTCGACTCAAGTTACCTTAACGACGGCATCGATTCGGCAGCTTGGGACACACGCCTTAGTTCATGGTTTAGTAATTACGACAGCCTCCAAGTAGACATTGGTGCGGTTTCCACAATAATCACGCACAACACCGGCAATGAAAATTTATGGACCCGCCGTATTCCGCAAATCGAGGCTACCGTTGTGGTCAGCGGAATAAATGTCAGCACTGGTGCAGCAGAAGTGATTTACGAATTTTCACCATCAGCAGTAAACACTGAATTGTCTTTGATTACTATTTCACCGACCGCCAAGTTTATTGGCAACGGTGCAAGTAGCGAACTTGAATTAGAGTTGCCGTTTGACTACGCATCAGCTGATACGGCTTCGGATAACATTATTTGGCCTTATGGTGTGCATGGCGGAGGACATCCCGAAGGCCACCCTGGTGTCGACTTTTGGATGATTGCGAATAGCTCGGTACAAGCTGCAGCAGCTGGTGAAATTGTAATGGTCGATACCAACATGCTGATGATTGAGTGTCGCGATGGTTTGTTGTTGCAATATGAGCATCTTGCCAGCATCGATCCGGCGGTAGTTATGGGGGCAACCGTTTCAGTTGGCCAACACTTAGCTGTTCCTGAGGTCGACCATATTCACTTTGGTATTCGTCATGGCATTGTTACCGAACCACCGCTTGAGCATTTTTCAGTTGCTGCGCAAATTGACTTTGATGCTCTCTGGAGTTTAGCCGCGTGGCCACAAGAAATAAGCGAGCCATTAATCAGTAATGAATACCATATTGATTTTCCGCATACGATTGAATGGGTGAACAGTGACCCAACTGGTATGCCAGCAATAATTAAGTTGACCGATACTTCACCCTATGACTATATTCACACATACGAATTACTCGACCTAAGCGGCTCTGTTTATGATTCTGGGACTGCCGATTACAGCCACGGACATGGGTGGCTCGACTTCGGCGCGCAGTTGGGTTTATGTGATATTTTAGGTAGTGAAATGCAGTTGGTGTTAAGCACGACCTCCCGCCCTACTTCATTGAGCGGAGCAAGCGTGTTTAATTTTGTCTCTGATTAACCAGATACTCTACTAAATCAGCAATATCCTGCGCTGATAAAAAGCTCACCACCTCGCTCATCAACAACGGGTTGTCTTCCCAGCCCGCCGCTCGCGTTGCTGACGGATTTATTATAGATTGCTTAATCTCGTCAGCTGTCAAACGGCTACCCACGCCAGCAAGGTCAGGGCCCACGCCTGGATGGCAGACTAGACAATTAGCTGCGCTGTTATTAAAAACATCTTCTCCGCGCTTGGCATTACCAACTAAATTTTGTGACGGCTGTTGCTGTGCATACTTAAAATATGCCGACAAACTATTGGTTGGCCCCAGCGGGATTAAAGTTAAATCTTTGTAATAGGCGATGCCGGCCGACTGGCCCCATCCACCGTAGAGGCAGTTGAGGGTGACCATTCGTTGGTCAGCAGCAGTCTCGAACTCTACTGTAACCAAAGTCCAGTCGGTGTCGCCAACTATGCGCTCAGAAACTATGCGCTCAGGGTGTATGTTTAGCAGTGCTCCAAAAGCATTGGCGTCGTTACTGAGATTCTTAGTTTTTATTAGCCCTTGGTAACGGTATTTATATCCGCCAATCACTGGCACGCTTATTTGATAAGAACAATCTGCGCCGGCCTTTGATTCGATAACTAGCACATTCTCAGCCAATGAAAAATCGGCATTGCCGGAATAGTTGTCGGGCATAAAATCTTTAGCAAGCAATTTCTTTTCTGGAAGCGCTACCTGCGATTCGGCCGCCGCTCCTTCTTCCGCGAGCTCAGAGAACGGCCCTGAATGCGCTTTGATCGCCAACTTAAGCGCGCTAGGCAACCACACGTCTGTTTTGTCCAATTCCATCGCAACCTTTAACAAGTCATTGGCAATCGCATAAGAAGAAGGCATCTCAGACGCTGCCAACAACGCGTGTCGTTGAATGTTGTTTGCTCCAGAGCTAATCAAATTGCTATCGGCGAGCAACTGTGCGTATTTTTCATTGCGTGGCATTACATCTAAAGCCACTTCTCCCAACCAGAAGTTTTGAAATATCAAGGCCTCCTTTAGAGTGTCAAAGCCTTGACCGTTTGGGTGATTAAATGAATCAAACCCGTCTAGTGTGCGCAAGGCTTCAAGTGCAATCAATGCCCCGTTATTACCACGATCCAAAAACTTTCGCACCATCATATTTAAGATTCCTGTGGCGCCGCGCAAATCTTGCTCAAGCAGCAATCGCCGCGCAGTCACTCGCCAAAATTTATTGGCAGAATCGAAAGCTCTTAAAATTTCATCTGCATTAGCTTTTGACAAATCGAATTCGCTACGAGCAATGCTTTCATCGTTCACTACTCTGTAAATCCGCCCGTGAGATTTGTCGCGCAATGGGTTTAAATGCGCATTGCCTTCATCAAAGTCGACGCTCGGCAAACCTCTTTCAGGGCTCCCGGGCAAGTTGTGCAAAATTACAAACTGAGAAAAATCGGCAATCCATAGCGCGCCGTCAGGCCCGATCTCAACTTGCACCGGACAAAACCAATCATCGACCGACACCGCCACATTAAAACAATCGCGCGTGCGATAGCCAGTACCACTAACATAACTTTCTAAGCGTGATATTGAATGAGTGGTCGGCTCACAAACGAATGCTGAAGTTTCGTTCCACCATTCAGGAAACTGGTCGCCCGTAGCAAAAGTGTGATTTGTCGCCGCGGTGAAGTTGCCAAAGAAATCGCCTTGCCGTGTCTCAGCTAATGCTGGGTGAACTCGCGCGCTGTCAAAAACTGGTAACGCTAATCTTGCATTAGGCAATCCAACAAAAAATGACGGGGCATTATTCGCGGTGCTTCCCCAAATCTCTCCCTTGCTGGTAAAGTCCAATCCCCAAGTGTTATTAGTAAATTGAGCCATAAACTCTGGGTGCTCCATGCCGGGTTTCCAGCGCCACAAGCCTGAGCCGAAAGTGCCGGCATCACTTTTATAACCAGAATAACCTACTGTGCCCCACACATAATTATCAGGACCCCAATGTAAATTAGCTGGGCCAGCATGCGTGTCCCAAACACCAAAGCCGGTTAGCACAACTTTACGTTCGTCGCACACATCGTCTCCGTCGGTGTCTTTTAGAAATAATAAATCTGGAGCTTGTGTTACTAGTACTCCGCCATCGACTTTCAAAACTGATGTCGGTAAATTTAACCCATCAGCAAAAACAGTTTTTTTATCAGCAAGACCATCTCCATCGGTGTCTTCCAAAATTGACACGCTATCGCCATCCTCGCGCGTCGCAGGATATCCCGGCGACTCGACTACCCAACAGCGGCCGCTTTCGTCGAAGGCTATGGCAATTGGATTGGCCACCATCGGTTCACAGGCAAATAATTCAACATGCATTCCGGCCGGAACCACCAACGAGTCAACAGCCTGCTGCGGAGTAGATGCGCGCTGCATCAAGTCTTGCGGGTCGCGCTGTTCGTAATTCGGCACCCACTCATGCGCATCATACTCAAACTGCGGATACTCTTTTAACCGCGCGTCATCACCAGCGGTGTAAACAATCGCACGCAGTAACATGTCGAAAAAACCAGGTGTCGTCCATACACGGGCATCGTGCCCGCTAGCGCTATAGAACAACCTGCCTTTGCCGACGTCTCGCACCCATGACCATGGCTCGTCACCGCGCATCGTAAGAATCGTGCGGTCATCATCGACATGAGTTTGCACATAGGTTTCATCCCAGGCTGTGAAATTACTCCAGCCTTTAAGCAATTCATGGTCGCCGACTGCGGTTTGAGTAAACACCTCACCTCCGTGTGATTCGAAGCGCGCACCAATAAATTTCAACCATGAATCTGATTCAACGAAACAACCGCTAGTGCAATGCAGCCCAACAAACCCGCCGCCACCGCGCACGTAACGAGTTAGCGATTGCATAAACCCGATTGGCACTTTCGAATGCTGCGCCTGGTTTGCGTACATCACAATCGTGTCGTACTTACGCAACACGCTCAAATCGATTACATCCAAATCGTCTTCATAGTCGACCGCCACCCCAGCTCGCACCAATTCGCCATACACATCAGACAAGCGGTCGACAGGCTGATGAAAGCCGCGATCGCCAACAAATAACACATTTATTTGAGCGGTAACAAATAAGGTGAGTGTGGTGAGCAACATCTATATAATCTTAGCGATGAAATTCGTTGCCTCAACCATTCTCCTAACTCTTTTCTCAACCGCTGCTTTCGCGCAATCTGACGACGAAATCAGCTGGGAACGCGTGCGTGAAGCACGACCTAACGCGACCATCTTCAGTCCGCTTGATTTACCAGCACCAAACAGCGTGCGTAATGGTGCAGGCGCGCCCGGACCTGATTACTGGCAGCAGCAGGTCGATTACAATATCGAGGTCAGCATCGACCCCGAAACCCGTACTGTCCACGCGTCTGCCGAAGTGACTTACACCAATAACTCGCCCGACAAACTCGACTACCTATGGTTACATCTAGAACAAAACGTTTTTCGCGAGGATAGTATAGGAAATGCAGTTGCTGATGCCGCGTCGATTGGCGCAAAGCCTGAAGGCGATGGTTACACAATTTATGGCGTAAAGCACAGGCGCAAAGATTTGCCATTCCATGTTTATGACACAATGGGCTTGCTTGAATTGCCAAAACCATTGCGTGGCGGCGGAAAATTTAGTTTTGACATCGAATGGTCATTCGTAATCCCTAGAAATGTATTTCGTCGTTTCGGCATGAAAAAATACAATAAAGGTTATGTTTATGAGATTGCGCAATGGATACCACAAGTTGCCGTTTATGACGATGTCAATGGCTGGAACACATTACCCTATTTGGGTAGCGGCGAATTTTATACCAACTTCGGCGACTACAACGTCGAGATTACTGCGCCGCACGATTTTGTAGTTGTGGCCACCGGCGAATTAGAAAACAAGAATAAAGTTTTCACGCCTGCGCAAGCTAAGGCGCTCGACAAAGCAAAGAAATCCAAAGAGACTGTGATGATAATTTCTAAAGAAGATGTCGGGCAGAACTCTAGTCGCCCTCTTGGTGACAAGCCACTCACCTGGAAATTCGAAGCCGAAAACGTGCGTACATTTGCCTGGGCTTGTTCTGATGCATTTATTTTAGACGCCGCTAGTGTCGACGGTGTTTTAGTGCAAACAGCTTATCCCGAAGAAGGTGGCAAGGTTTGGGCAAAGGCAACGCAAATGATGTGTAAGGCAATTGCTGGCTACAACCGTCGTTTAATTCCCTACCCTTACCCGGTAGCAACTAATGTGCTTGGCCCTGAAGGCGGTATGGAATACCCGATGATTGTGTTTTGTAACGGGCGCCGCGAGAAAGGCGTTTACGGTGTGACGACTCACGAAATAGGGCACAACTGGTTTCCAATGATGATTAATACAGACGAGCGTCGCCACGCATGGATGGACGAAGGCTTCAACACTTTCATTAACGGTTACTCCACCGAAGATTGGTTCGGGCCGCAACGTAAAAACGAAAACGACCCCGGAGAATTTGCTTGGGCGATGCAAATGGCCGACTCGGTGCCTATTGTGACTGCTCCTGACAAATTGCCGAGCATGGCGCTTGGTTTGCTCGAGTATTCGAAGACTGGCGTTGGCCTGACTTTATTGCGTGAAACTATCGTTGGCCCAGAGCGTTTTGACTTTGCCTTTAAGCAATACATGAATCGCTGGAAGTTCAAATCGCCACAACCTGCCGATTTCTTCCGCACTATCGAAGACGCCGCTGGCATGGATTTAGCATGGTTCTGGCGCGGTTGGTTCATGGAAACTGGCATGCTTGATCAGGCTGTTTCTGGTGTAGGTAAAAACAACGACCGCATTCGTTTCGAAAATCTTGGCGGGCTGGTGATGCCACTGCATTATCGCGTGACTTACACCGACGAAACTTTTGATGATTACATAAAGCCAGTCGAAGTTTGGTTTCAATCAAATCAAATAATTGTCAATCTCAGCACGACTAAAGAAATCGCCGAAGTCGAAATTGACACTAAGCATTTATTCCCTGAGATCGACCGCTACAACAACGTCTGGAATGTGGCCAAGAAAAACGCTGAAAAGGAAGCGGTGAAAGCTCCAGTTACCGAAACGAGTAACGATTAATGACAACCGAAACACGTCCTCCGGTGCACAAGCTTAACGCTTGGTTCTTTGGAACCATTCATGTCCTGGCGATTGTCGCGGTGTTTTACATGGCGATGATTCACTTCTCATGGGCTAGCTTATGGCTTGGTATTGCATATTTTTTAGTATGCACTTTTGCAATCAGTGCTGGTTATCACCGTTTATTTTCGCACCCGTCTTATAGCACTTATCAAATCTTTCGCGTTTGGCATTTGTTCTTCGGCGCAGCAACTGTGCAAAATTCAGCGCTTAAGTGGTCTGCCGATCACCGCGTACACCACAGCCAGGTAGACAAGGATTTAGACCCGTACAACATTCAAAAAGGTTTTGTCTGGGCACACATCGGCTGGATTTTGTTCCGTTCCGATGAGCCTGATTATGAAAATGTGCCGGACTTAAAGAAAGACAAGTGGTTGATGCACCAACATAACCATTACGTATTGTGGGTGGCGATATCTAATTTCATTTTACCATTCTGTTTAGGATTGCTTTGGGGTGACCCATGGGGTGCATTTTTGATTGCTGGATGTTTACGTTTGGTTTTCGAATGGCATTCGACGTTTTCGATAAATTCGGTCGCGCACATAGTTGGCACACGCCCGTATTCTTTAGCGAACTCAGCGCGTGATTCGATTATCACTGCGTTGCTAACAATGGGCGAAGGCTACCACAACTTTCACCATCGCTTTGCCAACGATTACCGTAATGGCGTCCGCTGGTTTCACTACGACCCAACCAAATGGGTTTTATGGACTGGCGCAAAGCTACGCCTCAACTGGGATCTAAAAAAGACCTCGCGCAATGCGGTGATGTCGGCTAAAGCGAAGGTAGTCGAAGAGCTTAAGGCGCAGAAATTGGCTGCGGCAAGCGAGTAGGCAGCTTATATTTATCATCCTCGAGCAACTCGGTGATTAACTTATCGCCATCACGCAGTTGTTCGGGGGTCGTCAAACGCCATTCATCTCTTATTTGTGCTGCGCGCAACGGATGTGATTGCGCATCGAGCAATGTGGTCAGGCCCCAATAAAAGTATTCCATTGCCATGCATTCATATTCGCATGTTTTATCATAATAGGAGTACCAGGCGCCATCTGGATAATTGCGGGGAATGCGCCTAAACTGGCCTCCGCGGGCGACATCCATTGCTGCGCTTAGCTTTGACGAATCAGGTTCTAGGCCAAATGCTTGCGGGTAAACAGCGACGTAGCCATTCGAAATCAAATGCCACACTTCTTCTAAAGTGGCGTCAAATTCGTCAGCATCTTTATTAAAAGGCAAGCCATCGGGACGAGTTTCGTCAGCGAAACAATCTTGCGCGATATGCCATCCATCTTTTTCGTGGCGCTGTGGGCTGAAACGCCTAGATGTTATAAACATATACGCTTTTTCGGTTTGCAAAAACTCTACTACTTTGTAGTTGTCAACAAAACCGTTTTGATCATTGTCCAAATACTGATACATCACCCACGCTTGGTGTAGCAATTTTTTTTCATCTGTATTCTTATCGGCCACAATTGTCAAACCAAACACGTCAATCGCGCGATTAAAAAATTTATAAAACGACTCGTAATCATTTTGTTTAGTGACTTCTTGAATATTTAATTCGAACTTAGGTATCGCAAAATGAGTCGGGAAGAAATCGCTCAAAGCATCTGCCAAGCGTCGTGCGGTATCATGGCGCTTGTCTTTTTTACGCATCGGCCCCGACAATTCAAATTGGATGGTGCGCATCGAATCGCTACGAAAATGTCTGGTTATATAACCACCATTAAAATACTTTTCATCACCCGGATCTGGAATATCTGGAGACGGCACCGCCTTGAAGCCTTGCTCTGTCAAATAAGCTCCAACACTAGTTTTGCCACTTATCCATTCACTACCATCGAGTGGCGCCGCATGCCCGACCTCAATCCAATTATTCGGATGGCCGTGCCCATGAATGTCCAATAATAACGCCGAGCCATTTATCGCCTGCGCGTCAGCACACGCCTTCGCTAATGCATCGTGATAAGCGCGCCACTCAACCTCAGCCGCCCTATCGCCTTGCGCCGCCTCAACCACCTCGCGATTCATGTCACACTTAATACGATGCAAAGTTGTAGTTACCACATACGGACGCCGTCCGCAGCGTAATTCGATTTCATCGGCTAAATGCAAAGCAATCGTTCGTGCGCCAGTGTCGCGCACAACGACACCTTCAGTGCGGTCAGCCATTGACTTGGGCTTCTCATAGCCATCGTGAGGCGCCGACAACACCAAGGGCATATTGCCCGGATAAACTTGCACATACTCGCTTGGGTTTTGCGAGCAAGCAAATGCAAAAAAAAGGTGAGCGATTAACACTCAATGATTATAAGATATTCGCATGAAGTTATTCGCTTTACCACTTGCCGTCATGTGCCTGACTGCGTGCAGCTCCTTAGAATCTGTTAGCCGCCTTAGTAGTTTCAGTAACGAACTGGTGCCGCAAACTAAAAGCTTGCGCATTATCAACGTCAACGGCGACATCACCATTTCTTCGCTCAGTGCGCATAAAGAACTGAATGTTGATGTCGATTATTTTGCTCAGGCCACATCTATCGAAAAGGCGAATAGCCTAATAAATCAACTTGATTTACAATTTAACTATGCCGACGGTGGCGTTGCAATTGTTGAAATAACCGGACCAACTAGCAATTGCGGAGCGAACTTAATAGTACAGATTCCTGAAAATATCAATCTTGACATTCGTAACTCAAATGGCGACGTCAATGTGGTGCCGTTAGTAAGTGCGGTGAATGTACGCACAATTAATGGTGACGTAATTATTAACTCCAGCGACAAGGTGCGTGCCAAGACCAACAATGGTGATATTGTGCTAGACGGCAACAGCGCTGATTTCGACTTGCGCTCAACCAAGGGTGATATTAATTTAACTCAATCCGCTATATTCAACGGCTCGGGTTCAATGACTACAACTAATGGTTCATTGCGTATCAACAACTCGGCAACTATCGATGCCAAAATAGCGGGTTCGACAACTCATGGTGACTACAGCGTATACGGACCACCGCTGTTTGCCAATCAAGGCGCTGGGCTGATTCGTTTATCAACTATAAATGGCAACATTAACATCACCCATGTTGAGATGCCTGATACTGTAGAATAAGCGCATGCTCGAACTACTTCTCGTTGGCCTTGGTGGCGGATTGCTGCCACTGTTAGTCAAATGGAATGACCGCCGCCTTCACATTGCATTGGCGTTATCGACGGGCATTTTTTTGGGCGCGGTGTTCTTGCACATGTTGCCAGAACTACCGACCACCATCGCTGATGCGGATATCGAGCCGCGATTGCTATGGGCAGTTGCTTTAGTAGGAGTATTGGCGATTTACTTTTTAGAATCACTCCTTTTCCGAACTCACGACCATGATGATATCCACCGCCACACTGCTGTAGGCTATGCAACGCTTGCCGGTTTATCGCTGCACGCATTTACTGTCGGACTAAGCTTGTCGGCAACTGAGTTAACTACGCCGATTATGGTTGGCATTTTGTTCCACAAAGCATTCGAAGCGTTTTCCTTAACTTCGGTTTTTAAATTGGCGCATTTCGAGCAAAAGAAGGTGGTGACATTAATTGTGGTGTTCGCCTGCATCACGCCACTCGGGTTGTTACTCGGCAGTGAACTTTTGCCGCAGCTTTCACCGAACGCCACCGCTATTGCCGTCGCCTTGGCCGTTGGCACATTTCTCTATGTTTGTCTTACCGAGTTGCTGCCCGAAGTTTTCCACCACAAAGAAGACGTTGCGGCTAAAGTGATTTTATTACTAATTGGCATCTGTGGCATGGCGTTAATTCAATGACTGATTTCTTTGGCGCCATTTGGTCAATCTTAGTAGAGTCAGGCCCTTGGTTGCTTGGTGGATTTTTTATTGCCGGACTGCTTAAAGAGTTTATTCCGCAAGAAAAAGTTTTTAAACATCTCGGGCAAGATAATTTTTGGTCAGTATTAAAAGCCTCGATAATCGGCGCCCCGCTGCCGTTATGCTCATGCTCGGTTATCCCGACCGCAGCAAGTCTAAAACAAGCTGGAGCATCTCGCGGCGCAACTACTGCCTTTTTAATTGCGACCCCAGAAACCGGAGTTGATTCCGTAGGCATCACTTACGCATTGATGGATCCGATAATGACCATCCTGCGTCCGATATCGGCGGTCTTCACAGCAATAGTTTCCGGATGCGTAGTAAATAATTTAAGCTTACCTCCAGAAGAAAAACCCGAGCCAGTAAAAAATTGTTGCGCACATGAACAAACTACTAGCAATAAGCCGTCCTTAGTTGCAGCGGTCAAGTTCGGATACGGCAAGCTAATGGCAGACCTTGCGCCGTGGTTCATTCTAGGGTTTATTCTTTCTGCGCTAATCACCTTATTTATCCCCGACAACTTTTTCGGCGACGTCATACCAGGCGGATGGCTTTCATTAGTCGCCATGTTGTTGATGTCGCTGCCGATGTACATTTGCGCAACCGCTTCGACTCCGGTTGCTGTTGCGCTGGTCGCCAAAGGTTTAGACCCCGGCGCAGCGCTAGTTTTGTTACTCGCCGGACCAGCAACCAATATTACTACTATCTTAGTAATCAAACAAATGATTGGTGGCTCGGCCTTGCGTGCTTATTTATTTAGCTTGGCGACGATATCTTTAGTTCTCGGATATCTCACCAACATTTTGTACAGCAACCTCGACTATGACCTGGCTGAGCGCGTCGTTATCGACAGTCACAAGCACGTGGATATGTTCAGCGGAGTCGCTGGTGGAATACTTGGGCTTATGCTTGCTTGGCACTTTTTCATCTACATTTCAAGAAATAAAGATGCTTAGCCCGGCTAATACAAAAAGCAGTCGTCCATATTAATGGGCGACTGCTGTAAAGGTTAAAGCTTAACTTACTACTTTATTGAAGCGCCAAAGCCAGCGGCCTCGATTGTTGCCAAAGTAGCTAACTCATCGTATTCGGCGTTAACAGTAACTGTCGCGGAGCCGAGCTGTACATCATATTCCTCTACCCACGGTAGAGAGGCAAGAGCCTTAGAGACCCTGCCGCCTCATGAACTAACTCATGTCATGCCACTGATGGCGATGTTAATGGTCTGTGAAACAGGGGCTGCTTCTTGCGGAGCATACGAGCGATCGATTGCAGGTTGCAATTTGACCATTTGCGTGCTTTGTGGTTCTGGTGCTGAACACGCCGCAAAAATTAGCAACGTTGCAGCACCGCAGGGTGCGATTTTTCTCATGCCATATCATACGGTGCGCGACGGTCTATGTTAGGAATAAAGATGCAGTTGCTGCCGTGCAGTAAGTAGCGAGGGTGCCCGCCATCATCGCGCGCAAGCCTAAAGAGGCGATTTCTTTGCGCCGCTGCGGCACGAGTGTGCTCAGGCCGCCGATTTGAATGGCGATGCTGCTGAAATTAGAGAATCCGCACAAAGCATAACTCGCAATAATTTTCGAGGTGTCACTCAATCCGGCTACTGAATGCTTTTGGAGTTCAATAAACGCCACGTATTCATTCACTGCCATTTTGGTACCAAGTAGTGAACCGACTTGAGTCATCTCACTCGCCGGTACGCCAAGCAACCATGCAATCGGTGCAAACACAGTGCCGAGAATCGACTGCAAGGTAATACCATCGCCCCACACCGCTCCCATCAACCAATTTATCACGCCCAACACCCCAAGGAAAGCTATCAACATCGCGAGGATGTTTATCGACAACTTCATACCTTCGGACGCGCCCGATGATGTCGCGTCTAAGACATTTGCATATTCAGATTCTGGCTGACTAACATCTTTACCCATAGTTGGCGAATTTTCTGTTTCCGGAAAAACGATTTTTGCCATAGCCAATCCCATCGGCGCTGACATCACTGTCGCTGCCAATAAGTGGCCCGCGACATTGGGCACAACGTCGCCCATCATCTCGACGTAAATTGCAAATACTCCGCCAGCGACTGTGGCGAACCCAACTGTCATGATTGCGCCAATTTCAGAGCGCGTCATAGTGGCCAAATATGGGCGAATTAGCAACGGGGCTTCAGTCTGTCCGACGAAAATATTGGCCGCTGCAACCGTTGATTCTGAACCGGAAGTGCCCATCAACTTGGCCATAACTTTAGACATAGAGCCAACGATTATCTTTACGAAGCCAAGATGGTGCAACAGCGTAAACATTGCACTAAAAAACACCACCGTAACAATCACAATTGCCCCAAAAATCGCGTGCCCGCCATCGAGACCCAACGTTGGCTCGCCGAACACATCTTTTCCAGCCACTTTTGCGATATCGATTAGTCCACGCACAAATTTTTGGGCACCGTCAAAAAATAAAGAGCCAAACGATGTTTTAAGGACAATAAATGCCAACATCCATTGCAGTGCCAGCCCGCTGACAACAGTGCGCCAATTAATAGCTTTTCGGCTGCTGCTCAACAAAACAGCTAGGCCGAGAAGGCAGAGTATTCCAAACAAAGATTGCATCAAATTTATTTACTGACGATAGCTTAACGCGTCCTTATGCTAAGCACATGGCCCACACCCGCAGAACCTTTCTTGGTAATTCAGCAAAACTAGCTGCCCTAGCTACTACCTCTTCGACATTTCCGTCTTGCATTAGCGCGCCGATTCATCCCAAGCTGGCAGACTTTGAAATTTCACTTGCGCAATGGTCGTTGCATCGTGCTCTACAAGCTGGCGACATCGACAATCTAGATTTCGCCAAGATGGCGCGCTCCTTTGACATCAACGCTGTCGAATACGTCAACCAATTTTTTCACGACAAAGCTAGCGACGAAGGCTACATTGCACAAATGAAAAAACGTGCTGACGATATGGGTGTGCAGTCATTATTAATTATGTGCGACGGCAATGGACAGCTCGGAGACCCGTCCGCGACAAAACGCGAAATAGCTGTGCAAAGCCATCGCCAATGGTTACGTGCTGCAAAGCAATTAGGCTGTCATTCGATTCGCGTCAACGCGGCTAGCTCTGGTTCATTCGAAGAGCAACAAAAACTCGCTGCCGACGGTTTAGCCAAACTAGCTGATTATGGCGCAGAATACGGATTAAACGTAATTGTCGAAAACCACGGTGGTTACTCAAGTAATGGCAATTGGCTTGCCGGCGTAATGAACATGATTGGCAAAGACAACTGCGGCACTTTGCCTGACTTCGGAAACTTCAACATGTACAACGGCAGCGATGAGCAAGATGGTTTGTACGATCGCTATCAAGGCGTCGAAGAAATGATGCCTTTCGCTAAAGCGGTTTCGGCCAAGTCACATGCTTTCGATGAAAACGGTAACGAGACTGGCACCGATTATTACCGAATGGTCGAATTAGTATTACGCTCTGGCTACACCGGGCACTTCGGCGTCGAATATGAAGGCAGCAAACATAGTGAAGGCGACGGCATTCGTTTCACTCGCAATTTGCTGAGAAAGGTGCAGGGCGAATTGACCGAAATCTACCCCCTCGAGCCGTGGCAGAACTTATTCAACGGCAAAGACTTGTCGAACTGGCAAAAGGTAAACTGTCACGATGAAACATTTACTGTAGAAGATAGCATGATAAAGTGTGATGGCATCCCGACAGGCGTATTGCGTTCCGAAAAACGCTATCGCAATTTCATTTGCGAATTCGAGTACAAACATCTCGAAGATGTGTCAAATGCTGGTTTCTTCGTATGGTCTGACCCGACCCCAGCAGTTGGCGTGCCATTCACTCGTTCTATTGAAGTGCAAGTGATTAATGGTTATGAAACTGACAACTACACTAGTCATGGTGACATTTTTGCAATTTGGGGCTCTACTTTAACCCCCGTTCGTCCCCATCCAGCATCTTGGGCGCGATGTTTGCCAAGCCAACGCCGTGCGCGCGGCACCGGTGAATGGAATCACTTCAGGATAACCGCCATCGATGGCTCTTTAACTTTATCGGTCAACGGCAAAGTGGTCTCCGCAGGAACCGAAATAAATCCACGTGAAGGTTTTTTGTGTATCGAAGCTGAGGGTAAAACCGTTTACTTCAGAAACATGCGGGT